>Ga0182021_10004009_pt1 | contig 17242 bp, 11 predicted proteins | sample 612E3MmetaG_FD_120493 | JGI IMG/M metagenome (GOLD analysis project Ga0182021, IMG submission 120493) | Permafrost microbial communities from Stordalen Mire, Sweden - 612E3M metaG (Illumina Assembly) | ecosystem: Environmental > Terrestrial > Soil > Wetlands > Permafrost | place: Sweden...
AATGGCGTGAACCAGGTGCAATACCGGCCCTTTGGGGATACCTGCGGTGACGGCCACAGTGCCGACCAACTTTGCGGATTGGTCCCCAACAACGGCGCCAGCGGCTTTGGCAGCCTGCAGCGAGTCAACGCCCTCAACGGGCCGCGGGTCCTGCAGTTCGCGCTGAAGTACAGTTTCTAGTTCTCCCCACTTGTCTGTCGATTTAGTAAGCTGCTAACGTTAGCGTAATAGGCGCGCATCATTTTCCCAGTGCTCGCAGTCCCATCCCTTGCGCCAAGTCCAGTGCAGCCAAATCGGGCGGGAGCTTGAACTCGGTGCGATACCACCAGGACTGTCGGAACGGACTGGCCAGCGGCATCGGGAGATTGGAGAAGTCCTCAAATATCGGGTACGTCGTTCCGGGGATGGAGCGCAGGTTTACGCCGGTGTACGGATCGGGGTAGACCTTATCCTCGACCAGCGCGCTCATTACCATTGAGGGGAGTGTGGCGGGATACCAGTCGCGCGTGGAAAACCCAACGCTCGAGATCTCTTCCCCGTGTGCATGTACATCGGCTGAAGGCTCGATGAACCAGTTGTCACGAAGTACCGTGGTGGCGGGATCGGTGACTTCTTTGGGGGACGCTTCTGCTGTGCCTACGAGGGAAATAATAACCAGACTGAGAAGACCCAGATTCACAGTGTCTGCAAGAATGTAAACCTTTCTTGTAAACCCTCTCCCCTTTTTCGCATCAGGGACCCGTTAACCGCGTTCGTAGGTCCTTAAAACATAGCGACGACTGGCGAATGGATTCGACCCCCTGGCCTCGCACAAGGGGTTCATCCAAGTTTCTGTAGTCTACAAATGATTGAGGTGTAAGAAGTTGGTCGGGGAGAGAGGATTTGAACCTCCGACCCCCTGGTCCCGAACCAGGTGCTCTACCAGGCTGAGCCACTCCCCGACTGACCGCGGAACAACGCCGCAGCCAGAATGGCGCGGCGGCTTCGAACGTAGACCAGTATAGCATTCTGCAGTTTCCTGTTTTTGCACGTCGGCGCCCGACAGCGGAGGCGACTGGTTCCCGCCGGAGGCTGCACAAAAGACTGCTACAATCTTCGTCGCAGCGCACTCCCTTTTTGCTCTGCAACCTTCCATGCTGGCTCTGATCGCTGACAAGTTGCTCACTCCCGTTGAAGTGTTGGATCGCCCGCTACTGCTCGTCACTGATGGCAAGATCGTGGAGATCGCCTCGGCCGCCGCGCGGACGGTCCCTTCGGGAGCACGGACTTTCAGCTTCGCTGGCGGCGTGATTGCGCCGGGATATATCGACCTGCACATTCACGGCAGCGGCGGATTCGACGCGATGGATGGCACCCGGGAAGCCTTGGACGCAATCGAGCGTTTATTGGCACACCACGGTGTCACGAGCTACTACCCGACAACGGTGACCGCTCCGCTGGATGCGACATTGCGCGCGCTAGAACGTCTGGCCGATGCGATCGAGAGCAGCGAACGCCGCAACCCGGGCGCCAAGGGGCAGGCGCGACCGCTGGGCATCCACCTGGAGGGACCGTTCATCAGTCACGCACGCCGCGGAGTCCATCCGCCGGAGAACCTGCTTCCGCCGAAGATCGAAACTTTCGAGCGGTTTTGGCAGGCCGCACGCGGGCACATTCGGATGCTCACAATTGCTCCCGAGCTCGAGCGGGCTGCCGAGTTAATTCAAGAAGCTTCCCGGCTTGGCGTTTGCGTCAGCCTGGGGCACTCAGATGCCGATTTCGCCGCCGCGGAGCGTGCGGTGGCCAGCGGCGCGCGCCATGCAACACACACGTTTAACGCGATGCGTCCGCTCGATCATCGCAGCCCGGGTATTTTGGGCGCGGTTTTGACGGACAGCCGCCTGACCGCCGACATCATCGCCGACGGGGTGCATCTCGATCCCGCAATCGTGAAGCTGTTCGCCCATGCGAAGGGACCGAACAACACGGTGCTTATTACGGATGCGACGGCGGCCACCGGCATGCCGGACGGGCGCTATCGGCTGGGTTCGCTTGAAGTCGAGGTAAAAGATGGCCGCAGCATGGCAAACGGAAAGCTCGCGGGAAGCGTGCTGACGATGGACCGCGCGGTCAGAAACCTGGCGCAGTTCGCTGAATGGACGTTGCCCGATGCAGTGGCGGCGGCCACGCGCAATCCGGCGCGGGTGGCGGGATTGACGGGTAAGGGCGTGCTCGCCCCGGGAGCGGACGCTGACTTTATCGTGCTCAACGCAGCGGGCGAGGTCCAGCAGACTTTTGTCGGCGGCATTGAGTGCTGAGAGCGCCAAGGTCCCAGGTCGCAGGCGTCAGGTCTCAGGAAAACCCTTAAGGCGTCGTCTTTTCACCAGCCGGTCTCCGCTGGTGGGCCATCTCGCGTGATCCTCAGCAAAAATTCCACCAATTGCTTATCATGGAAGATTGCATCCCAACGTGAGGTCCTAGTGGCTGAGACGCAACCGACGAACGGACTGGAAGTTCTTGAAACGCGCGAGTGGTTAGACTCGCTGGATTACGTACTTTCCAAGGGCGGGCCGGACCGCGCCGGGCGGTTGCTGCAACAACTGGCGCTGCACGCGCGTCGTGCCGCCGGCGTCAACCTCCCTTTTTCAGCAACCACGCCCTATCAGAACACGATCGCTTCCCGGCAGCAGCCTCCCTTCCCCGGCAGCCAGGAGATGGAGCGCCGGATCAAGAGCCTGGTGCGCTGGAATGCGCTGGCCATGGTCGTCCGGGCCAACAAGATTCAGGAAGGCATCGGCGGTCACATCTCAACGTTCGCATCGGCAGCCACGCTTTACGAAGTAGCATTCAACCATTTCTTGCACGCGGCCACTGAAAACGGAGACCGCGACATCGTTTACTTCCAGGGACACGCCGCACCGGGCATCTACGCTCGCGCATTTTTGGAAGGCCGCATCCCCAAGCAGAAGCTGGAGAACTTCCGGCGCGAACTGAAGCCGGGGGGAGGACTTTCGTCGTATCCGCATCCGTGGCTGATGCCGGACTTCTGGGAATTTCCGACGGTCTCGATGGGATTGGGGCCGATCCAGGCGATTTATCACGCCCGCTTCATCAAATATCTTGAAAACCGCGGCTTGAAGACATCGACCGGCGGCAAGGTGTGGGCATTCCTGGGCGACGGCGAAATGGACGAACCCGAGTCGCTGGGTTCCATCACACTGGCCTCGCGCGAGCGGCTCGACAACCTGATTTTCGTGGTCAACTGCAACCTGCAACGCCTGGACGGGCCGGTGCGCGGGAACGGCAAGATCATCCAGGAACTGGAAGCCATCTTCCGCGGCGCAGGATGGAACGTCATCAAAGTGATCTGGGGCGGCGACTGGGATTCGCTCATCCAGAACGATCGCGACGGGCTGCTGGTGCGGCGGATGGGCGAAATCACCGACGGCCAGTACCAGAAATATTTTGTCGAGAGCGGAGCCTACTTCCGCCAGAACTTCTTCGGCACCGATCCACGGCTGCTGAAGATGGTCGAGCATCTGTCGGACGAACAGCTTGCCCGCATGCGGCTGGGCGGACACGATCCGATTAAGGTTCATGCCGCGTATAAGGCCGCCACCGAGCACCAAGGACAGCCCACGATCATCTTGGCCAAGACCATCAAGGGTTACGGTCTGGGCGAGGCGGGGGAAGGCAAGAACATCACCCACCAGCAAAAGAAGCTGAACGACGACGAACTGCGAATGTTCCGCTCGCGCTTTGGCATCCCAATCCCCGATGACGAACTACACAACGCGCCGTTCTACCGGCCCTCGGACGACAGCGCGGAAATCAAATACATGCAGGAGCGGCGCACCCAGTTGGGTGGACATATGCCCGTGCGGAAAAACCGGGCGACGCCGCTGAAGTCGGTCCCGGCATCCCATTTCGAGGAGTTCTACAAGGGAACCGAGGGACGCGAAGTTTCGACGACCATGGTGTTCGTCCGGCTGCTCTCCAAGTTGCTGCGCGACCCTGAGATTGGCAAGCTGATCGTCCCCATCATTCCCGACGAAGCCCGCACCTTCGGCATGGAGGCGCTGTTCCGGCAGATCGGCATCTACTCCAGCGTCGGCCAACTCTACGAGCCGGTGGATATGGACACGCTCCTTTATTACAAGGAAGCGAAGAACGGACAGATTCTCGAAGAAGGAATCACCGAAGCCGGTTCGATGTGCTCGTTCATCGCGGCAGGCACGGCCTATGCCAACCACGGTATCAACACGATTCCCTTCTTTATTTATTACTCGATGTTCGGATTCCAGAGGATCGGCGACCTGATATGGGCCGCGGCCGACATGCGCTGCCGCGGATTCCTGGTCGGCGGCACGGCTGGACGAACCACGCTGGCGGGCGAGGGGTTGCAGCACCAGGACGGACACAGTCATGTACTGGCGCTCTCGGTACCTAACCTGATGGCGTACGATCCCGCGTTCGCGTATGAAATCGCAGTCATCATTCAGGACGGCATCAAGCGGATGTACGTTGACGGTGAGTCGATCTTCTACTATCTGACCGTCACGAACGAGCCGCTGCCGATGCCGGAGATGCCGGATCGGCCCGGCGTCCGCGACGGCATCCTCAGGGGCCTGTATCTGTATCGGCCGTCCGAGAAGAAAGATGCCAAGCTGCGCGCCCAGATCTTTGGCAGTGGAACAATCATGTATGAAGTTCTCAAGGCGCAGGAGATCCTTGACGTGAGCTACGGCGTGGCGGCCGATGTGTGGAGCGTGACCAGCTACAAGGAACTCTATCGCGACGCGAACGATTGCGAGCGCTGGAACATGTTGCATTCTGGCCAGACAGCGAAGGTCCCGTACGTGACGCAGATGCTACAAGGAACACCGGGACCGTTCATTGCCGCCTCCGACTACATGAAGGTTTTGCCGGAGAGCATTTCCCAATGGGTGCCGGGAAAGCTGGTGTCCCTGGGCACAGATGGCTTTGGGCGCAGCGAGAGCCGTGCCGCTCTGCGCGACTTCTTCGAAGTGGACGCCAAGCACATTGTTCTCGGAACGCTGTATGCGCTCGCGAGAGAGAAACGAATCGGTAACGACGTGCTGGAAGAAGCGATTCGCGATCTCGGAATCAACTCGGAAAAACCTAACCCGGCTCACACCTAAGGAAAACAGAGAATGCATGGCAACTGAATTCAAACTGCCGGAACTGGGCGAGAACATCGAGACGGGCGACCTGGTGCGCCTAATGGTCGGCCCGGGAGCGAGTGTCACCGAGGGCCAGCCGGTCATGGAACTGGAAACCGACAAGGCTGTGATCGAAGTGCCGTCCTCGGTGAGCGGCACCATCGGCGAGATCCGCGTGAAGGAAGGAGACAAGCTTCGTGTCGGCCAGGTCATCTTCACCGTGGAAAATGGAACTGGGGCGCCCGCGAAGCCGAAGGCAGAAAAGACCGCTGCGCCTTCGCCCGGCGTTCCAGTCGAGACTGCACCGACGCCTGTATCCGCCGCGCCGCCCAGGCAAGAAGCGCCGCGCGTCTCCCCGGCCTCTGCGCCCACTGCCTCCGAATTCAGGATGCCCGAACTCGGCGAGAACATCGATTCCGGGGACCTCGTCCGCGTGATGATCGCTCCGGGAGCGCGTGTCTCAGAAGGCCAACCCGTGATGGAACTGGAAACCGACAAAGCCGTCGTTGAAGTTCCTTCGTCGGTCAGTGGCGTTGTCCGCGAGATAAAAGTGAAAGAGGGAGAGAAGGTTAAAGTCGGGCAAGTCATATTCACACTGGAAGGCGGGGCCGTTGCGCAAACGGAGGCCCCGCGGAAACACGAACCGGTGGAACACATGTCCGGGCAACAAGCCGCGCGCCTGTCGTTCCAGATGGCGATGAAAGCCGAAGGCAAGACGGAGCAGCAGGCGCTCCCTCCCGATCAACCGCTGGCCGCGCCTCCGGCCTTCAGCATGCCCGTGCAACTGGGGAAAGTGGCGGGCACCGAGCATCGCGACCCCGTTCCGGCCGCACCGCACGTGCGGCGCCTGGCCCGCGAAATCGGCGTGGACATCCATTCCGTTCAAGGCAGTGGCCCGGGCGGGCGCATCAGCGAGGATGACGTAAAACTCCACGCCAAGAACGTGCTGGCCGTGGCTACCACCGCTGCGCAAGCTCCGCGGGCCGGACAATTCGTCGCGCCCGAATTGCCGGACTTCGCCAAGTGGGGCAAGATCGAGCGTGTTTCCATGCGCGGCGTTCGCCGCAAAACGGCCGAACACCTGTGGCAGGCGTGGAACACGATCCCGCACGTCACCCAGCAGGACCGAGCCGACATCACTGAACTTGAGCAGTTGCGGGCCCGATTCGCGCCGCGCGCGGAAGAAGCCGGCGGCAAGATGACGGTCACGGCCATCGCCCTCAAAGTCTGCGCGTCCGCCTTGAAAGTCTTCCCTCAATTCAATGCATCGATTGATATGAGGAATGAAGAAATCATCTACAAGCAGTACATCAACGTCGGCGTTGCCGTGGACACGGACCGTGGACTGCTGGTGCCGGTGATCCGCGATGTCGAGAAGAAGAATATCGTCGAACTGGCCGCGGAACTCACGCAACTCTCAAAGAAAGCAAAAGACAAGAAGCTCACCCCCGAGGAAATGACGGGCGGCACGTTTACCATTACGAACCTGGGCGGCATTGGGGGAACCGGCTTCTCGCCGATCGTAAACTTTCCCGAGGTCGCAATTCTGGGCCTCTCGCGTTCGCGCATGGAGCCGGAGTGGGTGAACAACAAATTTGAACCGCGCTTGATTCTGCCGCTTTCGCTCTCGTACGATCACCGCTTGATCGACGGCGCCGATGCCGCGCGTTTCCTGCGCTGGATTGCCGAAGCCTTTGAACAGCCGTTCCTGTTGTCAGTGCAGGGATAGAGAAGCTTTAACCGCAGAAAAGTATATCAACCATGGAAGTGAAGGAAGTCCAAGCGGTGTTGAGGTTCACGGTTACCGGAATAGTGATAGGCCTCTTGATGGGCGGGTTGCTCTCACTTGTATCGGGCAACGTGTTCGTTGTCCTGTTTATCGGGTCAGTCGGGACGCTGGTCGGTGTCATCCTTGGTTTCATTCATCGGAACGATCCCTGACCAGTGGTGAGTTTCCGAGCATTGCGCTGACCGTAAAGGCTTAGTGCGGCTTTGCTTCAGCTGTCTTCGCGAACTCTGCGATCTCTGCGATTAAGCAAGGAAAAACGACATGGCAAATAACTCGAATCTCAGTGTGGCAGTGATCGGTGGCGGTCCCGGCGGATATGCCGCCGCATTCCTGGCTTCGGACCTCGGCATGAAGGTCACGCTGATCGATCCGGAGGTCAATCCGGGCGGGGTGTGCCTGTATCGCGGCTGCATTCCCTCAAAAGCGCTGCTTCACGTTTCGAAGTTGCTCGAGGAAGCGGAACAGGCGAAGAACTGGGGGGTCGAATTTGCCGAGCCCAAGGTCGATCTGAACAAGCTGCGCGGCTGGAAAGAGAGTATCGTCAAGCGCCTGACAGGCGGCCTCGGCCAACTTGCAAAACAGCGCTCGGTCCAGTTCGTGCAGGGGAAAGCTGCCTTCGTGAACTCGACCACGTTGAAGGTGACGAGGGCAACCGCCGGCGGCGAAGAAACCATGAGCTTCGACCGCATCATCATCGCAACTGGCTCGCGGCCAACCGTTGTGCCGAGCCTCAAGCTCGACAGTCCGCGCATGATGGACTCGACCGGCGCGCTCGACCTGCCGGACATCCCGAAGACGTTGCTCGTCATTGGCGGCGGTTACATCGGACTGGAACTGGGATCGGTGTATGCCACGCTCGGCACAAAAGTCACCTGCGTGGAAATGATGCCAGGCTTGCTGCCGGGCGCAGACCGAGACCTGGTGCTGCCTCTGCACAAGCGTCTTGAGAAGCTTTTCTCTACGATCCTGCTGAACACCACCGTCAAGTCGCTCAAGGATGAGAAGAACGGAATCCGCGCCACTTTCGAAGGTGCGGACGTAAAAGAAAAAGAGCAGGTGTTCGACCGCGTGCTGATGTCGGTCGGGCGGCGCCCGAATTCCGAAATCCCGGGCCTCGACAAGACGCAAGCCAAGGTGGACAAGAAAGGCTTCATCGAAATCAACGCCCAACGGCAGACTGCCGATCCCGCGATTTATGCGATCGGAGATGTGGCGGGCGAACCCATGCTGGCCCACAAAGCAATGCATGAAGGCCGCACCGCAGTGGAAGCAATTGCCGGCCACAAGGTCGCGTTCGAACCGAATGCAATTCCGGCGGTGGTCTTCACCGATCCCGAAATTGCCTGGGCGGGCCTCACCGAATCGCAGGCCAAGGAGCAGGGACGCACCGTCAGCGTTGCCAAGTTCCCCTGGGGCGCGTCGGGACGAGCCATCACGCTGGACCGCCCCGAAGGTCTCACCAAGTTGATCATCGATCCGAAAACCGAGCGCGTGTTGGGGGTTGGCATCGTAGGCGCCGGCGCCGGCGAACTGATTGCGGAAGGCGTGCTTGCGATAGAAATGTGCGCGCTGGCCGCCGATGTGGGGCTGACGGTTCATCCGCACCCGACGCTCTCGGAGACGATGATGGGGGCGGCGGAAGTTTTCTACGGACAGGCAACGGATATCTACCGTCCGAAGAAATAGTCCCTGTTCAAGCCAATCATCCCTGCTCGTAGGAGCCAGTGTCGTTGATCGTGATTGTTGATATTGATTGACAGGCGCCCCTTGCTGCGTCCTTCCGTTAAAATGGCGGTACCCTCGTCGGAAGAGTCGCCGGTCCACTCTGGAGCTGCCCTCATGAAAAAACTGCCCCTGCTTGTCTTGTTGCTGGCTATCCCTTTCACATCGTTTGCGGCACAACTGCTGCCGGGCGCGGGCAAGGCGAGTGCGCCAGCGCAAGACACGTCCGCCTCGCCCGATCCGCTTGGCCGCGACACTCCTTCCGGAACCGTTCTCGGGTTTCTGCAGGCAGCGCAGGCCGGAAACTACAAGACAGCTGCCGAATTCCTTCAGATCAGCGCCGTGCGCCGGCAGTCCATGGGCCCGGATCTTGCGAGCAAACTCAAGGTCCTGATGGACCGCGCTTTCGTGGGCAACATGCGGCGTCTCAGCACTCGTCCGGAGGGAGGTCAGGATAACGGCGGCAGCATTGATCAACAGAGTATTGGCGTTTTTTCATCCGGCGACGTGGACGTCCCCGCCTCATTGGTTCGAGTGACTGACTCCAACGGCGGAAAGATATGGCTGTTTTCGGCTGAAACCCTAAACAAAGTCCCCGACCTCTACGATAATCTGCAGGCGCACCAGGTCGAAAACAGACTGCCGGCAAGCCTGGTGCGAAACCTCTTTCTCGGGATGCCCCTCTGGCAATGGCTGGCGCTCTTGGCGGCAATTCCCATTTCCCTCGGCCTCGGCTGGGCGATTGTGTTGCTTCTGGCAATTCCGCGAAGCCTCTGGTTGAAGTATCGCCACCGTCCCCAACTGCTCTCCTACAGCAGGGTTTCTCCTCCGCTGCTCGTATTTATTGCCGCCATCGCCCACCGTGTCATTGCCAGCTATCTCGGGTTGCCCCTCCTGCCGCGTATCTACTACTACCGGACTATCGGCGTGGTGATGGGGGTCGGATTCTTCTGGTTCGTGTTTCGCGCCTCTGCCATCACCATGCAGCGGCTTCGAACGCATTCGGTCGCCGCTGGACGCACCGGCACAGCGACGTTGTTCCTCCTTGGAGAGCGCCTCGTCAAGGCCTTGGTGATTGGCATCGCCATCCTCTCGATTCTCGGCATTCTCGGCTTCAACCTGACCACTGTGTTCGCCGGCATCGGCATCGGCGGCATCGCCATTGCCTTCGCGGCGCAAAAAACACTGGAGAATCTCTTTGGTGGCGTCTCTGTGCTGGCGGACGAGGTAATTCGCGTGGGCGATACTTGCCGTTTCGGAGACCGGGTCGGAACGGTGGAAGACATCAGCCTGCGCTCCACTCGGATTCGCACCGATGAGCGCTCCGAGCTCTCGATTCCAAACGGCGCCCTGGCAACCATGAACGTCGAGAACCTCACCCGGCGCGACAAAATCCTCTTCAACCCGTCTCTCGGCCTGCGGCGTGAGACCTCGCCGGACCAGCTTCGTTTCGTGCTGGCGGAAGTGCGCCGCATGCTCTACGAGCACCCGAAAGTGGAGAGCGAGAGTGCGCGCATCCGCTTCGCGAGTTTCGACAGCAGCGCCCTGACACTCGAGATCTTCAGCTACGTCCTGACCCGCGAGTTCGCGGAGTTCACCGCGGTCCGCGAAGATCTGCTGCTGCGCATCATGGAGATGGTTGAAAAATCGGGCAGCGGCTTTGCCTTCCCATCCCAGACTCTGTACCTCGGCCGGGACCCGGGGCTCGACAAGGAAAGATCGCAAGCCGCCGAGCAGCAAGTCCAGAAATGGCGGGATGAACGACAGCTGCCCTTCCCGGACTTTGCTCCGGCAGACAAGTCGGCCTTCCGCGGATCGATCACCTACCCTCAGCCCGAGTCGGCGGTGGGAGAAAAACCGCGATAAACATTGGGTTTCCTGGCCCGGCCCGGGTCGTGCCTGGCCGCTCCCTGCGCCGAAGGTTTCGCCCCCTGCTTACCTGCGTAACTTGCGGCCCTGCCGGGAGATTCCTAGCATGGGAAGGTTATGTCTCCCCGTGCCCTACTTTTGTCTCCGGATGACCAGGCGGTCAGCGCGATTACCGGCGTTCTCGAGGAACTGTCGGTGCTCTGCGAACGCCCCCGCGATGGAGCAACCGCGGCCCAGAAGCTCAATTCGCAGACTTATGACCTGGTGCTGGTGGATTGCGATAATCTGCCCGCGGCCAAGCTGATTTTCGATGTTTGCCGGCGGGCCCATGCCGGGACTTCCATCCCGATCGCGATTGTCGACGGTCGCGCCGGTCTGCCCACCGCTTTCCGTCTGGGCGCAGAGCTGATTCTGACCAAGCCGGTCGCGAAAGACCAAGCCAGAAGCACGATCCGGACCGCAGTCAGCCGCCTAAAGAAAGAAGAGCCGGTACGCCCGGCCCCGGCCGGCGAGCCCACTCCGGTTGAAGCTCCGGCCTCCACCGTTCCAGAGACGCTCGCGCAGGCAGCAGCCGTGGGAGCTGTCCCGGGGCGGACTGCCGCGATCGACTTGACTCCGCCGCCAGCGCCTGTCGTCGCTGAAGCGCCCAAGGCCATTCCGGTTCCGGAGCAGGTTGCGCTAGACACCACCTCGCCGATACAGATACCAGAATCGTCCTCTTCAAGGGAAAACTCTTCGAGAGCTCTTGCTGCCGCAGCAGTAACGGCGCTCCATGCGTCGCCGAAGCCTTCCGAAGATCCCGCCTTTGCAGAATTGGACGCGGCCGAAGCAGAGGTCCAGACACCCATTTTTTCCTACGATCAATCTCGAAAGCCCCGAAAAGGACGCGGGGCATTGGTCGCTTTGCTGCTTCTGGGAATGGCTGGTGCGAGCTTTTATGCTGCCTGGATGCTGCAACCCGAGTTCCGGGCCATGGTCCAACCGCAGCTAGACAAGGCGATGGCCATGGTGGGGATGTCACAACCGCCTGAGAATAACGCTCCTGCCAAGGCTGTCCAGCCTGCGGTGAAGGCTTCCGTCCCGCAGACTCCGGCCCCAACGCAAGATGTTTCTGGTTCGACAGCGGCCAATCCAGTAGCAGAGAACGCAACGCAACCGACTGCTCTTCCGGTTCCCGTTCCAACCTCGACCTCGGCCCTGACAAGCACTCCAGAAACAACCGGCCCAACCACGGCACCAATCGCGACTGCGCCAACCGCGAAGGCGGCTTCGACCGCAACCGACGATTCGGAAGCGGAAAGCTCCCGGAAGAGCGCCGCCACTCCGACACAAACTGAACTTCCCTGGGAAAAGGATACCGTCATCCTCTCATCGAAGGGGGCCGAGAAGCGCCTCGTCCATCACGTTCCGCCTGCTTATACCGGAGCCGGACGTGCGCAGAAAATTGAGGGTACGGTAGTTCTGAAGACGTTGGTCGGAGGGGACGGTGCAGTGGAGGGAGTTCGTCTAATCGAAGGAAACCCGGTTCTTGCTCCGGCCGCCACCAAGGCGGTCAAGCAGTGGCGCTACAAACCCTATATCCGGGACGGGAGCCGCACACCATTTCAGACCATCGTGATTGTTGATTTTCAACGGCCATAGCCGTTTGTCGCGCGTCCACGAGGCCTCCCATTACCCCCGTAACTTGCTGGTACCCAAGGATGTACCTAGGATTGACCCATTATGGGTTACCAAGCGTTACTGTTCTGCCCCGACGAAAAACTGGCCCGCGTGGTCGCTCAGGTATTCACCGAACTGGACTTTCACGTGGAGCCAGTCAACGAGCCGTTCGCAGCCGTCAAGAAACTGATGGCGCAGCGTTACGACGCCGTCGTAGTTGATTGCGAGAACGAGCAGAACGCCACGCTTCTGTTCAAGAGCGCGCGAAATTCCAGTTTCAACCAGAGTTCGCTTGCGCTCGCGCTGGTCGAGGGACAAGCGGGCGTGGCCAAGGCCTACCGCATCGGTGCCAATCTGGTACTCACCAAACCGATCAACGTCGAGCAAGCAAAGGGAACACTCCGGGTAGCCCGCGGACTGCTGCGCAAGAATGCCGATTCCGCCGCGCCGAGCACGAGCAGTGCAGCCGCTCCAGCGGCAACGTCGAAAGCGAATGCCGCTCCAATTGTCAGTGCGTCCCGGCCGCACAGTCCAATTGCCGGGCCAGTCGTGAATGCGAGCAACGCCTTCGAAGAAATTGGGTCCGCACTGCCGGCGATGGCCGCCTCAGCAAAGAACCAGGAAAGCCCGATCATGGAACCGGCGCCCTGGAGCAAGATTCCGGTAAACGCCGAGCCCACGATACAGTTCCAGCATCAGAGCGCTGCGCCGGAACCGCCGAAACCGGTTGTTGCCGCCCCGATCGTATCCGCGCCGGTCCAGAAATCAGTTCCCTCGACGGCAATGTCGCAGGGAGCCGCTGCCGCGCCAGCCCCCGCGAAAGAAGCGCACGCGCCTGCGGAGAAAAAGCAGGCGGAGTCTGACCTTTTCGCAGCACGGGACGCCAGCGTCTCAACCGCCGGTTCGCACGAAGCGGTGGCAGCGCCAACCTTCGCGGCGCTCGGCGAACCGGATGAAGCAGAGGGTTCCGGTGGCAGCAAGAAAATTCTGGCGTTCGTCGCGGTTCTGGTGGTCGCTGCTGGACTGGGTTACGTCGGCTGGACGAAGTTCGGCAAGACGAGTCCTGTGTCCACGCCACCCGCTCCTGCGAATCCAGTCACAGTTCAAACGACCGCTCCACCGATGACGTCATCGGGCGTCCCCACTGGCGCCAAATCGGAAGCGGCAACGCCGACTACGCAGGCGGCACCGGCGCCTGTCGCGGTTACGCCACAGCCCGGGAAACCGTCCGCGAGCGTCAATCCGTCTGCGGCGACAAAGGTCGCCGTCGCAAGCGAGCCAGCCGTCGCAAAACCGGCGCCGGATCCCATTCGGGTCAAGGCGCAACCGTCGGCAACTCGGGCACAGGCTGCCGAGGAACCGGCGCCCCAGGTCCCGAATCCGCTCGGTGTCGCATCCGCCAACGACAAGAGCCTGAGCGGACTGGTGGCCTCAACCCCCGTCAACATTCCCAGACAGGCGCCCGGGACGGTGCGGATCTCTCAAGGCGTCTCGCAAGGGTTACTGATCAATCGCGTGCAGCCCAAGTATCCGGCGAACGCGCTGACCATGCGCCTTCAGGGTGCCGTGCAGATTGAAGCCACCATCAACAAAGAGGGCAAGACAACCAATCTGAAGGTGACTAGCGGAGACTCTGTTCTGGCGCGCGCAGCTCTGGATGCGGTCCGGCAGTGGCGCTACAAGCCCTACTTCCTGGATGGTCAACCGGTGGACATCCAGACCCAGATCACGGTCAACTTCAAGCTGCCCAACTAGGAGCAGTCCCAGCCCCGGAAATGGCAGACGAGCACTCTCGTGTTCCGATTCGTGGTTGATCCAACTCGCAGCAGATCCAGGCGTAACGTTCGACCGACACAACGCTTGCGCGCGGCGCTGGAGCTTCCCTAGTTCAATTGTTCATCCCGGGGGCGAAGCCGGGGACGTCCCGGGTGAGCACTGATGCTGCGAAACTTGTGATAAAGGCCGTGCAGGTCTTCGCTGAGGAGCCGCACCACCTGCATGCAGAACTCGGTGTGTTCGCGCAGGAACTCCAGGAAGCCCTGCTGCGGAACAAAGGCCACGGTGGCGTGATCTTCGGCCTCGGCCGTCACACGGTACGCTTCCCCAGACATACTCTCGCTCAGGCCCAGAACGCTACCGGGCCCAACGACATCCAGAAGCTGGGGACGGCCGCGACTGGTTGGCAGCAGTACCCGGACCAGCCCCGATTCCACCACGTAGACCCCATCCACCGCAGCACCCTGCTGAAACAGTGTGGAGCCCTTGGGGTACACTCGGACCGATTTGGTACCGTGGAGAGCCTGGTAGAGCTCGGGACTGAACCTGGATGGAAAAGACGACGACACGGCCCTCACTCCCTCAAGCTATCCTGCGCAAAGCGGGAAGCCGGGGCTGTGACGTGCATCACTGAAAGAGGTGACGCTGTTGGCAGGCAAGCTCGACGGGGAATCCCCGGCTAGAAGCCGGCGGGCTCCCTATTCGCGTTCGAGGATCTCGTCGATGGCGACCTTGCCACCCTTCTCGACGCTGATCACTTTGTGGATCTGCTTGAAACCGGTCAGCGTGATGTCCACCTCGTAGTGTCCGGGTCCGACCATGAATTCCGCAGGCGACTGCTTGTCGAGGAGCCGGCGGTTGATCGCGATTTGGGCGCCCTTGGGCTGAGTCCGGATGCTCACCGTGCCCATGCCGGCAACGCTGTCGCCGCCATTGCCGCCAAAAAATTTCTTCAGCTTTCCAACACTCTTGATGTCATCGACATTGCCCAGCGCGCGCAAGGCCGGGGCAAACTGGAAATTCTGCCCGGGACCGAGATCGGCGCTGGTGGATTCATCGAGGTAGCCTGACTTCCGCAATACGACCGTATGGCTCCCCTTCTCGACCGCGAATTGAGCCGGAGTGGTTTTGCCGGTCTCTTTGCCATCCAGAAGAACAGCGGCGCCCGAGGGCGTGCTGTTCAGGACCAACAGCGCATTTACCGGGGACATATGGACGGTCACGAATGACTTGCTCGCAGAGGTTACGTCAACGGCGCGCGTCTCGGGAGAATAGCCCGCCTTGCTGACCGAAACGGAATGCTGGCCTGGGCTCAGGCCTGTCAGATTGAAGGGCGTGAGCCAGGAGGGGTCGGAGCGGCCGTCAATCTGGATTTGGGCGCCCTGGGGGGTTGAGTCAATCTGTACCTGTCCCGGGATCGCGGCGACCACAACCGGAGCTGGCTTTCTCTTCGTGGTATTGGCGCCACGTTTTTCTATCTGACGAACCGTCACCTCGGGCTGGGCATCCTGAACCGAGTCCGGGGCGGGAATAATCTGCGGAGCAACGGACTGATCCGGAGCGGGCGGCTGCGGCTTGACCGCTGCCGTGGGACGCGGCGCTGCCGTGGAATCGTCGTCTTCCGACCGAACATGGAAGAATAGGGCGACCGTCACGACCAGGATCAACACCACCGCACCCAGGATGGAGTAGATCATCAGGCGGGGCGGAACAGCCTTGATCTCCTGGATTGCTTTTTCGGCCACTTCCCGTGGCTGAATCTTGGGTTTCTCTTCGGTTCGCCGGAACTGTGCCAAGGGCGACGGCTCGAGAGCCTCCGGAAACGCCGGCGGAGGTGGCGGCGTAAAAACCGGTTCCTTCATCGGCGGCAGTTCGTCCATATCGGAGAAGCTCCGGCTGTTCCCGGTGGCGGGTGCCGGTGCCGACACCATCGGATCAACAGGCGCCATTCGTGGCTGTATTTCTGTTTCCGTCTCGGCAGCGGCGGCAGAAAGGACCTCTCCTTTTCTTGACTCGACCGTGGTTTCCGCCGGTTCGATAAGCCGCGTGTAGGACTCAATGCCGGACGAACCGCTCGCCATCCCTGCTCCCATGCCAGCGGCCGCGGCCGCGACTTTCGTTTCGGGAATGGGCTCAGACGCTGGTTGCGTAACCTTTCGTTGCGGCGGTGCTGATGGAACAACGAAAGCCGGCGCTTCCGGTTCAGTCGCCTTGGGCGCAGCCGACACAAACCGGCTGGCAGCGGCCGCGCGCTCCGCGGGAGAGATCACCGCCTTCGTCCCTGCCGCAGGTTTCCTGGTGCCCGCAGCCTGTTTCGACCCGCTTTCCTTGCATTTCTCGAGATCGGCAACCAGCTCTCGCACCGCCTGGTAGCGCTCTTCAGGGTTCTTGGCCAGCGACTTCATGATCAGCGCGCTGACGCCAGGGTGAATCTTGGGATTCAGGGAAACCGGGCTGGGGGGCATCTCGTTGGAGATTTGATTCACCAGTACGACCGGGTCCTCGGCACTGAATGCCGGACGATCCGTCATCATTTCGTACAGGATGGCGCCCCAGGTAAACAAGTTTGAACGCAGATCAATCGCTTCCCCGCGCACCTGTTCGGGGGAGCAATACGGAAGGAGCTTGCCCAGGCCAGCCCCGGTTTCCGCCCCCACCAGGCTCATGCTGGAAATGCCGTAGCCGAGAATCTTGACCAGCCCATCCCACTGCACCATCACCTTGGCGGGCTCGAGCGATTGATGAGCGACTCCGAAGGATGCCGCGTATTCCAGCCCGGCGCAAACCTGGCGGGTGATGTCGAGCAGGTCCCAGATGGAGAAGCCTTCTTTGCGCGTCAGCATGGTGGCCACGCTGTTGCCCTGGACGTATTCCATGGCGGCGCAGAACTGGTCTTCGATTTCACCCGCCCCATACAGGACGGCGATATTCTGGCTGGCGAGCTCTCGCGTGCTTTCGCCTTCCGCAATCAGCGCGTCGACGAAGCCGGACGCACGCTCGCCGAGGGCCTCCAACTGCAAAGTCTTCAGCGCCACCGTCTGATTGGTCTCTGTATCCGTGGCCTTGAAAACCACGCTGGCTTCCGACCTGGAAAGCTCACTTAGAATTTCAAACCGGCCAAACATCATTGCCATTGCAGTCGCCTCGCGGTGACAGCCGCAATACACCTTTGGAGTATGTAATTTGGCTGAGACCCGGGGGAGAGTCACGAATAGAATACTGCGCCGTACCGCCTAGCTGAGAGTTACGAAAGTACTCGCGATCG
>Ga0182021_10004010_pt1 | contig 17242 bp, 19 predicted proteins | sample 612E3MmetaG_FD_120493 | JGI IMG/M metagenome (GOLD analysis project Ga0182021, IMG submission 120493) | Permafrost microbial communities from Stordalen Mire, Sweden - 612E3M metaG (Illumina Assembly) | ecosystem: Environmental > Terrestrial > Soil > Wetlands > Permafrost | place: Sweden...
AAAAGATGGCGCTTAAATGACCGCTCAAAATAAAATCCTTTTGGCGCTCCTGATAGTTGCGGCAATCGCGATCGGCGCTTATGCGCTCCGCGTTCTGCCTTCCTATTTTTCCGCATCGCGCGTCGCCGCACCCTCCATTAATCAAAGCCCGAAGGCTTTGCCCTTCAATCAAATTCGCGGCAATCCCAACGCAAGCAAAACAATCATCGAGTTCGGCGACTTGGAATGCCAAACCTGCGGCGATCTTGATCCGCAAATTGCAACGCTCATTAAACAAGAGCCCGACGTCCGCTTGGTTTGGAAAGACTGCCCGTCCTCATCGCACCCCAACGCAATCGCGGCCGCCGAAGCAGCCGCTTGCGCCGGCGACCAAGGAAAATATTGGGAGTATCACGACTTGCTTATCCAAAACCAAGATCAGCTTGGAGCCGACCTTTATCCCTCGCTTGCCGCAACTCTTAAAATGAACGCTGCCACTTTTGCCTCCTGCCTTGAGAGCGGCGCCAAAAGCGCGCAAGTTTCCGCTTCAATCAATGAGTGCGCGAACGCCGACGTTACCGAACTGCCGACCTTCTTCATTAACGGCAAGGCGTTCTCCGGCGCCAAGGCCGACGTTATTCACGAACTGACCGTTGAATTAAGCAAACAATGAAATTCCGCTTTGTAAAAATTCTTATCCTGTCCTTTGTTCTTTTGGCGCCGCTTGCCGCGAGCGCCACGCAGTGTTGCTACATTGAAGGCACGGTCGATACCGGTCCCGATGCATCCGGTTTCGCAGGTGCCGATGCCTGCACGGTCAAAACAGCCGCGTGTCCGGGCACCGCCACCGAGGTCGATTGCAGCACCAAAGACAGATGCAAGGCCTTGATGCCGATCTGTTGCATCTATAGATACACTGACCCCACCAAAAAAAACTATTGCTATGAAGATGTCCAGAGTTTTGTCTGCGCCTCCGGCGCCCAACCCCAAAACACAACCTACGACGTAAAATATTCGCGCTGTTCCGACATTAGCGATTGCGTCGGTGCGAGCGGTAATATCGACGGACCAAATACGCATCAACCGACGACTACGGCCTCCACACAACCAGAATACCCAATCATCGTCCCGAAACTTTCAATCAACATTCCCACTATTTCGTTGCAAGATTTCGCAAATGTCATTCAAAAGGACGGTTATATTTATATCCCGTTCATTTCCGTTTATCTCGTCGCCGCTTATAAACTGGGCATCGGCATTGCCGCGGTTCTTGCCGTCATCATGATCATGGTCGGCGGTTTTATTTGGATCGCCGCTGGCGGCGAGGCTGGACGCATCGGCCAAGCCAAAACAATGATCTCGGGCGCGGTCATCGGGCTTATTCTCACCGTCGGCTCGTACGTCGCGCTGCAAACGATCAATCCAAATCTCGTCAGTTTCAATGCGCTTAAGATAAAGGTCGTTGCTCCAACGCCGCTTATAAATAGCGACAATGTTTCTACCGACTTAACCTCTACCGACCTTTCAACGCCGGATAACGGTACCGGAAGCGTGCCGTTATACAAACAATATAAATATACTGCGCCTTACGGGTCGTGTAGCGGTAAAAGCACCATAGCAAGCTCCGGTTGCGGTCCGACCAGCGCCGCCATGGTCATCAGTTCATATGGTAAAAGCGTTGACCCGCCGACCATGGCCGGCATATTTGCCGATAACGGCTTTAGAGTTTGCGGTCAAGGAACGGCTTATGCCGCCTTCACCGACCAATCAACCCTTGGACAATTCGGCATGACCGGAAATCAAGTCGATCAAGACGCGATGATGGCTCTCTTAAAACAAAACAAACCAATCGTCGCAGCGATGAGCCCAAGCATCTTTACTAGTAGCGGGCACTTCATCGTCCTTACAGGCGTTGATTCCGATGGAAATATCACCGTGAACGACCCCAATAAAACATGCTATACGATTAATGGTGCCAATAATTGTTCTGGACACATTCCAAGTTCATACGTTCTACCTAACATAAAAACGGCTTTTTACATTCACCCATCGTAAATAACGGACATGCCTAAATCCGACACGATATTTGAATGCAGCAAATGCGGCGCCCAGCACCTTAAGTGGTCCGGGCGCTGTTCGGAATGCGGCTCATGGTCGTCCATTAAAGAAGCGACCATTTCGAAGAACCAAGAACCAAAAACCAATTTTCAAGCCAATGCCATTGCGGCGAAAACCGTTTCGTTCGCGACCGTCGCCAACACGGAAACATCGCGGTTATCGACCGGCATTGCCGAGGTTGATCGCGTCTTGGGCGGCGGGTTTATTCCCGGCGCCGTGATCCTATTGGCCGGCGAGCCGGGGAATGGGAAGTCAACTTTGGCCGCGCAAATTTTGGATCGTATCGGACGTCAGGTCCAACCCGACGGCGGCGCGTCCAACACGCTCTATGTTTCCGGCGAAGAAAGCGCCGAGCAGGTCAAGCTTCGTCTTGACCGGCTGGGAGCCAAACTCGACAATCTAAATTTCCTAGGCGAGACCGATGCGCGGACCGTGGCGGCGACCATCGCACAAACGCGCCCCGCCGTCGCGGTCATCGACTCTATCCAAACCATGACCGCCGATGGCAACGGCGCCGGTTCCTTGGGCGCGGTTCGCGCAAGCGCGGGAATCCTCACCGAGTGCGCCAAAACGAACAGCGTGCCGCTAATACTCATTGGCCAAGTGACCAAAGACGGCGCCACGGCCGGGCCAAAATCGCTCGAACACTTGGTCGATGTCGTGCTATCGCTCGAGGGCGACCGCGAATCGCACTACCGGATACTGCGCGCTGAAAAGAACCGCTTTGGTTCGACCGAAGAGATCGGCGTCTTTACCATGGCGGAAAGCGGACTTAAAGAAGTAAAAAATCCTTCCGAACTTTTCGTGCGCGAACGAAACATCCTCCCCGGCTCGTGCATGACCTGTTTGGTCGAAGGCTCGCGCGCCATGCTCGTTGAAGTGCAAGCGCTAGTGCATCCTTCAGCCTACTCCGCGCCGGTGCGCCGCTCGTCAGGGCTCGACATGAACCGCTTGCAAATGATCGTCGCCGTCCTTGCTTCGCGCGCCCGCTTGCCGCTCGGAAAAGCCGACGTGCATGTGAACGTCGTCGGCGGAATAAAATTGCGCGAACCGGCCGCCGACCTCGCCGTCGCGCTCGCCATTTATTCAGCCGCAAAAAACACCGCCCTCCCCTCTGACCTTTGCGCCTTCGGCGAGCTGGGCTTAGGCGGTGAGCTCCGTAGTGTCCGTGCCAGCGACCGCCGCATCACCGAAGCCCTGCGCTTCGGACTAAAAAAAATAATCTCCCCTCCCGACGCCAAGACCATTACGGATGCAATCGGACGGATATAATTTCTGTCACCCCCGAGCGACATCGGGGATCCAATCCATATTGAGCGGCCGTCGATAAATATTAAACATTAAATGTTAATAATCAATATTATATTTAACATTTAAAAATTTAATGTTTAATAACCAATGACAAAGAAATAAAAAAACAGGGTGCCACGAGTGGCACCCCTTGCGTATGGCTCGGTCTATCTTAGGCCGTAACCGACGAATCGGACGTTTTCCGGCGCTTGCTACCTGACTCGACCGGTTTCTGAACAATGCCGCGATCGATCCTGTACCGATCCAGAAGCGGCGCCATTCGCTTATCGCTCAGCTCATTGGGCATGGCCGCCTCGGCGTAGTTCAGCATCACGAACACCTTGAGCGCCAAAAGCGCATTCACGGCGGCAATCCTTCCGGGAGCGCCTACGGACGATGCATACATCGCGACAATGATATCGGCGGCAACGCCGATCCTTGGTAAGACAACGATTTCAATGTCTTCCCTAGCGATTGCGGCCCTCACATTTTCCGCGAAATTCATGAGATCGCCATGGTTCTTTTGCCAAAGCTTGGGCACGCCCGCGACTTCTCCAAAACAGCCTATGAAATCTAGCGCAACCTTTTTACTGCGTTCACTCATTTATCTCTCCCTCATTTTTGGTTTGAATCGAACAAAAGAAAAATCCGCAAAAACGCGGAATCCCCTTTATCCAAAATCAAGATACATCATTTTCCCGATACCGTCAATGCAAAAATAAAAGGAGGCGTTCGGACGCCTCCTGTAGCGGAATTGGGTCAACGCGCGATCAGGCCAAAACGAGATGTCGATCGCTTCTCGCGCCCCCACGAACCCTTGTCGGGGTTCGGCGCGCCAGCTCTTCGGCGTGGTCGCCTAAGCTGATACCGAGATGCGTCTTTGACTCGCACGACAATCGACGCATGGCTTCGATCGCATAATCGAAAAACGCAGTGTACCTTGGGTACCCCTCTCCATAGCGCAAGCACGCCTCGGCCACGCCAATAGCCGCATCGTAGGTCTCGCGCGCCAAGATCGCAGCCCGGTCGATCGTCGGCTGATCGCGACAGGAGTAGCACTGCATTGAAAACTTCTTTGCCGAATCGCGAAACTCGTTCCAAGCCGCAACGAACTTGGCATGCAGCGAATCCAGTCCGCCAATCTGCGACAGTGATGAGATCACCAAGATCGTTGTCACAATTTCTGCAGGTATCGGCTCGCCGATGATGCACTCTCGGTGGTAGAACAGACCATCAACGCTGATAACGCCGGTTTCGGTTGGCTCAATGGCGACGCAACAACCATGGCAACTTATTTGATCGACCAATGAACTCGTTCTCATGTTTTCTCCCTCTTGTTCAGGAACATCGCAACCCACGATTAAACTACGCCGTTTCAGCAAAAAAGTCAACCCCCCTACCCCAAATTCACGGCTTGTTCGTGATGAACAATCTTTTCTTTCAGTTGCGGCACCGAATTGAGATCGGGGTCGGCGGCGAGCAGTTCGGCGGCCGCGTCATGTGCTTCTTCGACCAAACGGATATCGGTGAAGGTCGCAAATTTCATTTCTTCTATTCCCGACTGCCGCGTGCCAAAAAGTTCGCCGGGACCGCGCAATTTGAGATCGCGTTCGGCCAGATCAAAACCGTCGGCACATTGGCTAAAGGCGCGTAGCCTTTGGCTCGTGGCTCCATCGGAAGACAAGGCGAAACAATATGACTGGAAAATACTGCGCCCGACCCGACCGCGAAATTGATGCAGTTGCGCGAGCCCGAAACGTTCGGCGCCGGTTATAGCCATAACCGTAGCGTTAGGCACGTCGATCCCGACCTCGATAACGGCGGTCGCGACCAATATTTGAATTTTCCCGGTGGCAAAGTCGGCCATTGTTTTTTCTTTTTCCGTCGGTTTCATGCGGCCGTGGAGCAAGCCGACCGAAAGATCGCTGAATACTTTTTTCGAGAGCTCGTCGTAAAGCTCGGTCGCCGACTTGGCGCCCGTGACGTCCGACGGATCAATGACCGGAGAGACGAAGAACGCCTGCCGACCCGACCCGATCTCGAAGCGGACTTTGGCATAAACATCTTTATAGTGAAGCGGCGCAACGACCGAGGTCACGATCGGCAAACGGTTCTTCGGTTTTTCGCGAAGCAAAGAAATATCCAGGTCGCCGTATAGCGCCAAGTGCAAGGTGCGCGGAATGGGCGTTGCCGTCATCGTGAGCAAATGCGGCAACCTACCGTCCTTGCGCTTTTTCATTAGCTCTTGCCTTTGCTCAACGCCAAAGCGATGCTGTTCGTCGATGACCGCCAGCGTTAAATTATCCAGAGCGACTTTATCCTCAAGAAGCGCGTGCGTGCCTATAATTATCGGTGCCGTCTCTTCGCCTTCTTTATAAACATTGGTGCGCAAAGCAATTTCATGAGCGGGCAATATTTTTTTAAATGTCTCATAATGCTGTTTAGCCAGCACTTCGGTGGGCGCCATAATCGCCGTTTGTCCGCCGGACTCCGCGACGTTTACTGCCGCCACAGCCGCGACGACGGTTTTTCCGCTTCCCACGTCGCCGTCCAAGAGCCGGTGCATTGGTTCGGCTTTTTCCATGTCTTTCAAAATAGCCCACGCGGCTTTTTTCTGATCGTCGGTCAGCTTAAATGGGAGCGAGTCAACAAATTCTTTTGTCTTGTCTTGAGCAAAAGGAACAGCAATCCCCTTTGCGGCCTTAACCTCATTCTTTATCCGCAATGCCAAGAGTTGATGCATCAGCAATTCATCAAACTGAAGGCGGCGTCGCGCGCGTTCAAGTTTAGCCGTTTCCGTCGGATAATGGATTTCATGAAGCGCGTCGGCAAACGAAACCAAATCGTATTTTTCGCGGATCGCGTCAGGCAATGGATCAACGAATTCAGCAAGCGCCGGCAGCGCCATGGCGACTGCCGCACGAATATGTTTTTGCGTTAGGTTCGCCGTGGTCGGATAAATGGGGATGATGCGTCCGGTGTGCACCGACCGATCGCCCGGCTCATAGATTGGACTTATCATTTGCAAATGACCGCGATCAAATGTGACTTTCCCGGCAAACGACGCCTTGGTTGTCGGCTTTAAAATATTGGTGACATACGGCTGGCCAAACCAGATCGCGGAAATTTTTCCGGTCCCGTCATCCAAAAGCGCCTCGGTTAAGATCATGCGCTTGGTGGCCGTCCGCCGATTGGCGATGAGTTCGACCGTCGCCTGTATCGTCACCGTCTCCCCCGCCCTTAACGCCGCAATCGTTTTAATTTCTGAAAGATCTTCGTAGCGCGCCGGCGGATGCATCAAAAGATCGCCGATGGTCTTAATACCCAGCTTCTTAAACCGGCTCACAAGCGCCTTTCCATAGCGCCCAAGGTCCCCGATCGGCGTATCGGCATTCATATACCTATTCCCACTTATAATGCGCCCAGGCCCAATGAGCAAGAGCGTCGGCGTCGGACATGCTAGTCGCCATCCTTGGTTCGCCGAAGATCACAATTGAAATTGGCCGCGACGCGCCTTTGGCGCTTTTAAGACCGACGGCCAAATTCCAACCGCCGTCAGCTCCTAAATAACCGGTCTTGCCGCCGGTGACCAGCACGTCGTCGTATTGCGGCGCCGTGAGAAGCGTGTCGCTGTTTTTAACGGTGATCTTTTTTCCGCTCGGCAACATGCGCAAGGCGCGCGTTGCCGTTAATGCGTACTTGCGAACCGCCGCTGAACTGAAAACCGAATTAAAAAGAATGGCGAATTCGCGGGCGGTTGAAACGTTCCCGTCATCGATCCCGGTCGGCTCGACAAACGCGGTCTTGTTCAAGCCCAGCGCCTTGGCTTGCGTGTTCATGGCGGCGACGAATTTTGCTCGCGTAAGTTTTGTCGAATCGGCGAGCGCGTTGGCCGCGTCGTTGGCGGACGGCAATAACGCAGCGTATAAGAGATCATTCACGGTGAACTTGGTACCGGCAGCGACTCCCAGCCGCGAACCTCCGACTTGATCGGCGGCGACGATCGGCTGAATACGGCTCATTGGAACCTTCTTGCCCATGACCACGCCCACGGTCATGAGCTTGGTAAGCGAGGCGAGGCGTTTAACGGCGCCGGCATTTTGTTCGGCCAAAATCAACCCCGATGCCTGATCGATCACCACATACGACGATCCCGAGACCATTGGAGCGGCTGCGGTATTCGCCGGTTCGGGAATTTTTATTTTTGGCTTATAAAATTCCAATTTTTTGTCCATGCGCCAGCCGTACTGCCGCGCCCAGTCCTCCAAACTTATCGCCGCGGTATCGGCTCGGGGTTTGGCTAAATATGTTTTTGCATCGAAAAGCGCCTGAAGATCGCCGCGTTTTGCATAAAGCGCCTTTAAATACGGCCCGGGCACGGCAAAAACCGGCGATGCAAACCCTGCCGCCAAACAACAGATTACGATGATCATTAAGGCGCGGCGCATAGAAGATGAGTATACCGCAAAACCGGCTTTTGCGAATTGTGCTATAATAGCAACATGAAGCTCCAATGGACCAAGGTCACCTGGTATTCTAAGACGATTGCGCTCGCCATTTTTATCGTCTGGCCGTTCATCTTCTTCTATTTCGGAGTTGTCTACGGCGCAGCTCTGCAAAACAAAGCCGATACGGAGAATCTTCAAAAAGCAATGCGCCAATATTAAACCAAAACCCCGCCGAACGGCGGGTTTTTTAAACACAGGACTTTATACTTCGAGCTTGTTTGACTAAACAGGCGCAAAAGCGCCAAGATGGTGTATAACCATCGCAATATGGGCCAATATTCATTCAAACCAGCCGACTCGATCGGGCATTTTCAAAAATTCATCGAACAGGTCTACGCTATTCCCGACGACCGGCAGTATTCGCTTTGGGACCTGCTCGACCAAGAACAGCGTTTTGCCATGCGCGCGCTTAAAGGCATTCGCAAGAATGATGCGGAAAAACTCAAGCTCAACTTGCTCATTTCCTTTTCGTGGATGATGGCGATCGCCAACCGCCTGCATATTGATATTGAAAACGAGGTATGGAAACGGTTCCCCTCTTTGTGTTCCTATTGCGGACAAAAGCCTTGCGCCTGCAAAACAATAAAAGCCGCCGAACGGTTCGCGGTTCACAATTCCGACGCTCTTAAACCCGCCGACCTCGCCGGATTCCAGCAGATGTTCGAGGGCATTTATCCGACGGCTAACCGTACCGTGCCGGAGGCCGGCGTGCACTTGGCCGAAGAGAGCGGCGAAGTGAGCGAAGCGATCCATTCATTTTTGGGCGAGCACAAAGCCGAACAGTTCGACGAAGTCAGAACCGAGATCGCCGACTTTGTTTCCTGCATCTTCGGGCTCGCCAATTCCGCGCACATCGACCTTGCGCAAGAACTCTCGAAAATGTATTCCGACAATTGCCATGTTTGCCACGCCGCACCGTGCGCATGCACCTTCACCACCATCGCGGCGCTGCGAACTTGATCCAAATTTATGAAGATCGTGTGGAACAAAGTAACGCGATTTTCGGCAACGCTGGCGCTTGTCCTATTTCTAGCGCTGCCGTTTTACGGTTTTTGGCTCGGTTCCGTTTACGGCTCGACGAAACAATACGAGCGCGACACGCTCGCCGAATCGCAAAAATCCTTCTTTGCGCCGGCAGCGGCTGCGACAAAGGTCATCAACTACATCCCGCCCGCGCCGCGCGAAAGCGCGACCGTCGTCGCCGGCTCCTGCTGGACCAACTCGATCGCCGCTCCCTACCGTGATGACGCTTGGCGCTGCATGATCGGCAACGAAATTTATGACCCGTGTTTCCAAATACCCGGCAATGCCAATCTGCGTTGCAACGCCGGCCCTAAAGACGCGACCGACCCTTCGTCGATCATCCTTTCGCTCACCAAGCCGCTACCTAAAACGGAAGGCCATTTGGCGCCGGCCACGCCATACGACGGCGCCTGGCTCATTGAGCTTAAAGGCGGCATTGTCTGTTCGCCCTTCACCGGCACTCTGCCCTTCTCCGACAAAGGCGGCGTGGCGACCTATGGCTGTTCAGACAAACGCCTGATCTTCGGCATCAACGCCGATGGAAAAGTTTGGACCGCAAAAGTCGGATCGCTCGGCACCGCTACCGAGTCAGCTCCCCCGCATCTCATCAATCAAACAACCGTTCCCATTGCCACCGCATGGAAGTAAAACGTCCCGGCCTTACGACCGGGGTTTTGCTTAAAATTTCTAAGCTGTCGCGTAAGTATAATCCAGACTCTTGATAATTGCCGGAACATCTTTGGCAATGTCCGAGAGCGGATAAACTGAAAAGATAAGAATCCCGCAATGCTTGCAGGGCTCAATGACATAATATTGCATTTCGCTTTTTTCCGGACCTTTGATATATGAAACGACGCGCAAATTTTCCGGGGCCGGCAACCATTTGCCGGTATCAAAATTATTCGCGCTAATTGTTTGCGTTGTTACCGAATAGCCTTTGAGTTTTGTGTATGCGGGCCCAAGATACTGTTTAAAAATCGATTCAGATTGTTCCCACGACGAAGACGTTGTCAGGTCTTCGGTAATTTTCAAAGTTGTCGTTCCATACACATTATTGAATGTCCCGGATCGTTGACCTCCTTCCATTACCTCAAGCCGCTCATCATCAACATGCGCCATGTCAACAAACGGCAACTTGACCGCAATCAAACCGTCCGACAGGACAAAGGAGAACCCGTTCGCCTGGATCCTGTTTTCTTTATGCGCCGGCGGCTGGGGAGTAACCGCTGTTGGCGTCGGCGAAACTATATTTCGTGAACACCCGACCCCGGCGAAGACAATGGCAATTGAAAAGAAAAAAATTTTCTTCATATTTAATTTCACTCCGTTCTACAGATATCCGTACGGCTTGCGCTTGTAGGTTGATTTTCCCACACCCAGGTCGCCCAGAATAGCGACCGCAAGCAAAATAAATTGCCACGCGCCCCAATGCCCGCCGTTCCAATTGGCAACAACGCTGTACCAAAGCATGGTGCGCGGCAAGAAGATAAAACCCAAAATGGGCCAGCCCTTAGTATCAAAAACCCCGGTAAACCAGCTGCTAAAGAAGTACAAATATATCGAAAGAACCCGCGGCGCAAAAATACTGATGATGAATGCGATAACGGATAGCATATTGATCATTATCGAACTTATTAGCGTAAGCGGAACGAGGCTTTAACCGTGACCATCACATCCTTCTCAATACTCGAGGTGTCGTAACTGCCGTAGTCGGAGATATCGACCGAGTTGGGTGAGATAACCTGGACTACACCCACCGAAGCCGCCTGGACATCACCAACGTTCCGCCCGGTACCTTCGGCAATTTTTGCCGCGCGTGCCTTGGCGTCTTTGACAGCATCGGTCAATAACGACACGCGCAGATCAGGAAGTTGTGAGTAGTAGTATTCTAAAGACTGAACGGAGGCCAACACACCCTTGCTGGCGAGTTCAGGTATTTTTTTTGAAATTTCCGTAACCTGATTCACGTCCTTGGATTGCAGAACAAGCATCTGCGTTAGCTGATAACGCTCGGTGGGCCCATTCGGCCCATAAACCTGGCTTGTCGAGATCGGTTTTTCATCCATTTCCTCGTCCGTCGCGCCAAATTTTTTTAGCAATTCTTTGGTCAAGTTCAAGTCGTTGGCGATGGCGGTATAGCTTGACGCAAGTGCGCCGTTTTCTGATGTGCGGGCAAGAGAGATGATCAGCTTGCCTTGGTCCGAAGTAACACGGGTCTTGGCCGAGCCGGTTACAGAGAGCGTGTCATTGCTCGATCCCGTGCGTGCAATGTAGAAGAATGCCCCAAAGACGGCGGCGCTCACGATGAGTGCAACTCCGATAATGATTGAAGCGGTCAATTTCTTTTCTCCCATATTGTTTAAAGTTAGATTATGTTTCTGTACCCATATTATGCCCTCCGAGCCTATTGAGCAAACCCCTCTCAACAAGCGGCCCTGTCCTGGCTACGATTCTCTAGTGTCCCAAAAACAACCTCGCCAGCCTCAGCTCGTCGAATGAATAATCTTCGCCCAGCGTTTCGCGGATCATCGTTAGTGTCGTGTTATTCGGATTTTTAAAAGCGGCGGCGATCTTTGCAAGACGTTCGGCGGATGGTTTTAGATAACCAATGTCGAGCGACTGATCATCAAGAACGAGTTTTTCAATATGTCCCGCTATAGTTCCCGGCGAGAGGCCGCGTTTTAAACTGATCTCGTTCAATGGCGTTTTTTGCAACAGATATTTTTTTGTTTCATCATAAGTTGAACCGACAACGCGCATGAAGGCGCTTGGTTTTTGTCCGCCGCGCGCGGCGGCGTAGCGCCGAATGACAGCCATGAACAGCTCGCCGTATTGGGAAAGTTTTTGTTCGCCGACGCCGCTAACGTCCAAAAAAGCGCCATTGGTTTGCGGCAAAGAAGCGGCCATTTCTTTGAGCGTTTTATCGCCAAAAATAATATATGGAGGAACGCCCAGGCGGCGCGCCTCTTGCATGCGCACACTGCGCAATTCTTCAAAAAGCGCCGGATCGTAATCGCTCGCAACCGCCGCGGCGCGCGGCTTTCGCGATCGGTCGTCGCCGTAAACCGCTTCTAACATTACAAGCGGCGCAAATTTTTTACAGCCGTCGCAATTGCCGCAATTATCCAGCGAATATTTTTCATGGAAATATTCAAGCAAATAGCGGCGGCGGCAACCTTTCAAATATCCATATTCAATTACCTGCGCCAATTTAAGCTGCGCTTGGCGGCGTTCGGCATCGTCGGCAATGTTGTTAATAAAATATTCCTGCTTGAATTTATCGGCAAAAGAAAAAAGCAAAACGCAGCGCGCGGGCAAGCCGTCGCGCCCGGCGCGGCCGGTTTCTTGATAATAGCCTTCGATCGATTTGGGCAGGCCATGATGGATAATGAGGCGCACGTCGGGCTTGTCTATTCCCATGCCAAAAGCAATGGTCGCGACCATGATGTTTATTTCGTCTTTAATGAATCGCTCCTGGTTTTCTTTGCGCGTTTCCGGAGGGAGCCCGGCATGATACGCCGCCGCCTTGTATCCGTGCCGCGCCAATTGTTCAACCAGCTTTTCCGTATCGTTACGGGAGAAACAATAAATGATCACACTTTTATCGCGGTAATCGCGCAACAACGCCAACACTAAAGCGAGCGAATCTTTCTTCGGCAAAACTTCATAGCTCAGGCTAGGGCGATCAAAGCTCGAAACAAAAACCTGCGGATCATTTAGCCTAAGTTGCGTAATAATATCTTCCCGCACTTTGGGCGTGGCGGTGGCGGTCAGCGCGACAATTGGAACTTTTGGAAACAGCGAACGCAACGCGCGCAAGTTGCGATAATCCGGACGAAAATCATGCCCCCACTCGGAAATGCAGTGCGCTTCGTCAATGGCGAACAAACTGATCTTTAACGCGCGAAGAAAATCTTCAAACCCAATAGCCGGAAACCTTTCCGGCGCGACATACAACATTTTCAACTCCCCGCTTAACGCGCGCCTCATCACGCCACGGACCTCTTCCGCTGACAGCGTACTGTTGATCAATGCCGCAGAAACGCCGTTTGCACAAAGCGCATCAACCTGGTCTTTCATCAAGGAAATGAGCGGCGAAACAACAATAGTCAGGCCTTCTTGCATTACAGCCGGCAGCTGAAAACAAAGCGACTTGCCGCCGCCCGTCGGCATAAGAACAACATTATCCCGCCCGGCCAGGACATTATTGATAATATCCTGTTGCAGCGGACGGAACTCTTCATACCCAAAATATTTTTTCAGCGTTTTTAGCATACGGCGAGTATAGCATTAAATCACGAACGCAAAGCGCCAAAGACGATCACTACCCCATGATAGCCGCGCAAGAAACCTTTGTGACAAAAGTGTTATCCACAACTGACACATTCCTCCGGCCGCAATTATTACACTTGATTCTATTGGGTTTTTAATGAGTGATGGATGTCAGCAGTCGCTAACAAAGAAGACACTAACACAATAACTCCGCGCCATGGCGCGGAGTTATTGGAACAACTGACGTCGTGCAGCGATCCCGATCATTTCAACGATGAGTGCAACCTGCCCAACAGCAAGGCCTGCGCATTCCGCCTTTTAGCTTCGAGAGCGCCTTCGTGATGCGGATATCCCTCGTCTCCGCTTTTTTCCCGGATATAACCCAACAGATCCACTCGTTGCGCGCGAGCGGCGTAATGTCTTCCCATACTGCTCGCGATGCTGGCGCTCGATCAAGCGCCTTTCGTAAATCTTCCGGCAATTTGTGCACCGTTCCGGAGGCAATCCCTTTTTTGATCATCATACGCTTTTTTACTTTTTGAAAGCAAAGGACATGAGCACGATGGTTAAAACATTGAGAACCACCAACGCCAACACCATTTGCCATTTTGTTGGAAGAGGGTTCATTAAAATATAGACCGTATAAATTATCGCCACGATCGCCGCACCAAGAAAATTTCCTTTTACCATATTTTTAGAATGGGGCTAATTAAACACGAATCGACCGCGACCTTTATTATCATTTCTGTTCATGGCTCAAGGATACGCCTTTAAATTCAAAAAGACCAACATTGCTGCTGGGCTTTTCAAGCGGAGTATAATAATCGTATATAATCTCATATAGTTAAAGCATACGATTATCTATAGTTAAGGGGTTGCGTCTGTTTTTGGACGTCCGGCGTATGGTTGAACAACTGCAAAAATCAGACCTGACCCCTTAAAAAAAGATACTAGGTTATCCTGGCGGGTTTTACAGGATTTGAACTGTATAGGTCGCCCTGTACTCATTTTGTCTAAAATAGGCCAAATGTTTTCATTGTCATTTTTGACTACTTGCATCATTGATACTAATCGTATATAATCTCATATAGTTAAAATATACGATTATCTATGCCAAACAATAACCCTGGAATCAGTCCAAGTATCTGGCGTCTTTTAAATGAGATTGATGAGTTAAAAGGTCAATGGGTTGGAGGTGCGAAATTAAATCCGCAGGCGCTTGGGCGCTTGAAGCGGTCGGTTTTGATTACCTCGGCCGGAGCCTCGACGCGCATTGAGGGTTCGAAAATGTCCGATGAGGACGTGGAGAAACTCATGGCTGGAATCTCCGTTAAAAAATTCAAGGATCGCGATGTGCAGGAAGTTAAGGGATACATTGAGCTTTTGGAAAATGTTTTTGATTCTTGGAAGCATATTACCTTTAGCGAAAGCACGATCAAACATTTTCACAACGAACTTCTAAAATACGCGACAAAGGATGAACGGCATCGCGGTGAATACAAGAAGATCGAAAATAGCGTTGAGATGTTTGATGAAGACGGCAAATCGCTTGGTGTGATATTTCAGACGGTTCCTGCGTATCTCACGCCCAAGCGTATGCAGGAACTCGTCGAGCGAACGCTAATCGATCTTGCGGACAAGGCCATCCATCCTCTTATTACGATCGGAAAATTTCTGGTCGAATTTCTGGCTACCCACCCATTCCAAGACGGAAATGGTCGTCTTTCGCGCATTCTCGTGAATCTTCTTATGTTGCAAGCGGACTATGCATATGTTCCATATGTCTCGCATGAAAAATTAGTTGAAGACAATAAGTCGGATTATTATGTTGCCCTCCGCCGGAGCCAAAAGACACTTAGCACCGAACAAGAGAATCTTTCGCCTTGGCTGGAGTTCTTTTTGGCAATCTCACTTGAACAAGCCAAACGAGCAATCGGCTTGCTTTCCAAAGAGAACATTGAGAAACTCCTTTCTCCTAAACAGCTATTGGTCTGGCAATATATTGAGCAGACCAAAGAGGCAATAACCGGAGGCGAAATCGCCAAAGCAACTGGCGTAACGCGCGTCACGGTTTCGCAAGCGTTAGATGTGCTTCTGCGACTCAAAAAAATTGAGCGGATTGGCCAAGGCAGAACGACGCGTTACCGAAAAACCTGAGCTTATGGGATTGATTACTAAATCCACGGATTTTTTGGGGAAAAGATTGACCGTCAAAATCGATAGGCCAATAAATTCTAGACATCCAAAATTTGGATGGTTGTATCACATTAATTATGGTTTCGTGCCCGATACGACTTCGCCCGATGGCGAGGAATTGGATGTCTATGTTTTGGGAATAGAAGAACCGCTTAATAGTTTTACAGGGGTTTGTATTGCTATAATTAGACGCATAGACGACGATGACGATAAATTAATTGTTGTACCAGAAAATTTAATCGCACTTACCGACAGCAAGATTCGCGAGATGACTAATTTTCAAGAACAATATTTCAAATCTAAAATAATTCGATCAGCTTGATAGCGAACTACAACAAGGTGTTCAGGTCGCCCTATACACATCGCGGTTCAAATCCTATACAGGCCGCCACAAAAACCGAGTATCGAGTGACCTACACAGCCGCTTAATCAAGCGGTTTTTGTGTTGGCAAATTTTTGCAAAAACAGATGGGTTTTGCAGGATTTGAACTGTATAGGTCACCCTGTACTCATTTTGTCTAAAATAGGCCAAAATATTCTAAAAAGTATTTTGTATCAAAGTAATCATGTCACCCTTTACAGAATAACAAGAATGTGTTAGTTTTTAAGGTAATTTTGACCGACCATCTCTCTTGGAGATTCGATTAAAATAGGCCGTTGACAATACTGCAAAAAACAAAAAAACGAGGGAAAAAATGGAAAACGTCAAAACAATCATAATCGATCAGATACTTGCCGATACTAAAGAGCGTGTCGACAATATTTATCGAGCACGACAACACACCGTTAACGAGTCAAAGTCACACAAGGGGGCTATGGTCTCGAGATACGACACCTTTAAGGAAGAGGCGCAAGCACTTACTAACGGATTCGACGCCCAGTTGTCTGACCTAAACAAAATTTCGGCGGAATTGAGGTCAATAAGGAATAATCCGCCAGAAATAACGAAGGGTTCGTCATACGCTTTGATCGAAGTCGAGGACACTGAAGATGGCTCAGGATTGAAATATTTGATTCTGCCAGCTGGCGGTGGAAAAACATACGATATCGACGGAAGTGCGATAACAGCCGTAAACGTAAATGCTCCTGTGGCCCGTCCGCTAATCGGCGTCGTTGTTGGTGATGAGGTTGAAATGAAGGTCAAAGGAAAAGTACGGCAAATGATTGTCAAATCGATAATCTAGGAAGGAAAATCTAGATGAAAAAGAAGCATGTGTTTGTGAGTCTAGACGGAGTCGATTGTGCAGGAAAAACAACAGTGGCAAAACTATTAGCCGCTGATGGTTGTTTCCACTATCACAAGTCTCCAAGCGGCCCGTTTGCACAATTACGGAAAGATGTTGACAATCACGCAACGCCGATTGAACGGTATTGCTTCTATCGGCTAGCGACGGAATTTGATTCCCAGCAAATTAACCTGGCGCTCGCCAATTGCTCAGTAATCTGCGACCGCTACATTGCATCAACAGCTGCGTACCACATTGCAATGGATGCGCGTATTCGGGTCATTCATAATGATGCCGGGCTACTGAAACCAGATTTTTCTTTTCTTCTCGGAACTCGTTCGGAGGTACGTGACAGGCGGATCCTCGAGCGAGCGAGTGCGTTAAGCGATACGAAGATCGAATGTGACAGCGTTTTGCTTGACCGTGTCGCTGATATCTTTATGCAATTCGGACTCACCTACATCGACACAAGCGACATTACACCTGAACGAGCCGCGAAAACAATAAGACAAACCATCGACAAGGGAGGTTAATGTCATGAATGCAAAAATGCTTTCCTACGCGTATATCATGGCAATTGCGGATATGTGGTGTGAAATCGGCGGGTCTTCAAATGTTGAGATAGGTGCG
>Ga0182021_10004011_pt1 | contig 17240 bp, 17 predicted proteins | sample 612E3MmetaG_FD_120493 | JGI IMG/M metagenome (GOLD analysis project Ga0182021, IMG submission 120493) | Permafrost microbial communities from Stordalen Mire, Sweden - 612E3M metaG (Illumina Assembly) | ecosystem: Environmental > Terrestrial > Soil > Wetlands > Permafrost | place: Sweden...
ACCTGGGCCACGAAGAAAGGCCTTGCCCAGATGCTCAAGGGCGGCGTCATCATGGACGTCGTTACTCCTGAGCACGCCAAGATCGCCGAAGACGCGGGCGCTTGTGCCGTCATGGCGCTCGAGCGCGTACCGTCCGATATTCGAGCGTCGGGCGGCGTGGCCCGCATGAGCGATCCCGCGATGATCGAGGGGATCATGGCTGCGGTCAGCATCCCGGTCATGGCCAAGGCTCGGATCGGTCATTTTGTTGAGGCCCAGGTTCTCCAGGCGCTCGGCGTCGACTATATCGACGAGTCGGAGGTCCTGACTCCCGCCGACGAGGTCAACCACATCGACAAGCACGCCTTCAAGGTGCCCTTCGTGTGCGGCTGTCGCAATCTCGGGGAGGCGCTGAGGCGCATCAATGAAGGCGCGGCCATGATCCGGACGAAAGGTGAAGCGGGCACCGGCGACATCGTCGAGGCCGTGCGCCATATCCGGACTTTGATGTCGGACATCCGCCGCCTCCAGTCGATGCGCGAGGACGAGCTCTTCGTGGCGGCCAAGGAGATGGACGCCCCCTACGATCTGGTCAAGCTGGTAGCGGCCGAGGGCAAGCTGCCGGTCGTCAACTTTGTCGCCGGAGGCATCGCAATACCGGCCGACGCGGCGCTGGCCATGCAACTCGGTGCCGAGGGCGTGTTCGTCGGGTCGGGCATCTTCAAGAGCGAGAACCCCGCCAGGACGGCCGAGGCGATCGTGCAGGCCACGCTCCATTTCGACAATCCCAAGATCATCGCCGAGGTTTCGAAGGGTCTCGGCAGCCCGATGCGTGGCATCGCGGCGGCCTCGGTTCCCGATGCGGAGCGTCTGGCAGTCCGGGGCTGGTGAACCAATGCTGAGCATTGGTTTTAACTGATGCTGCGCATCAGTAGGAGTAGCTGAATCGATTGACGTAGCGGGACGCGGATTGATGCTGCGCATCGGTTTGGCGATGCTCCGCATCGCAACCCGAAAGATGCAATGAAGATCGGCGTACTGGCGCTTCACGGCGCCGTCATCGAGCATATCGAGATCCTGCGGGCGATCGGCGTAGAACCGGTTCCCGTGCGCCTGCCCGAAGACCTCGACGGGATCTCCGGCCTGATCCTCCCCGGCGGTGAGAGCACGACGATGCGCAAGCTTGTCGCCCGCTGGAACCTGAGAGAGCCGATCATGGATCTGGCCCGGTCGGGGGCCCCGATTCTCGGCACATGCGCGGGAATGATCATCGTGGCCCGGGAGATCGCCGGCGGCGACGAACCCGTCTTCCCGATCCTCGACGTGACTGTTGAACGCAATGCCTTCGGGCGCCAGCTCGACTCGTTCGAGACGGACCTGCTGATGCCGATCGTCGGCGATCGCCCGGTGCATGCGATCTTCATCCGCGCCCCGATCATCGAGCGCCTGGGGCCTGGTGTAGAGATACTCGCCAGGCTCCCAGATCAGCGCGTGGTGGCGGTCCGCCAGCGAAACGTGATCGCCATCTCGTTCCATCCCGAGCTGGCCGGCGAGACTCGCATTCATCGCCTGATCGCCACCATGGCCTCGGAGTACTCGGACCCGGGCGAAGGCGCCGGCGTCGCCGGAACCGAGCCGTGGTCTCTTGGGGAGGCCATGTGAGCGGCCGCGTCCGCCTCGCCCGGCTGACCGACCTTGCCGCCCTGGGCGAGCTGTCGCGGCTGTCTCAGCAGGAACACGTCGACGCGCGCTCGCTGGGGCTGCCGCTCAGCGGCCCGCGGATCGGCGTCTTCAGCCTGTTCCGCCTTCCGCTCGGCGCATTCCGGGCCAACGACCTGCTGTTCGTCTACGAGGACGAGCGGCGTCTCTCGGGCCTGCTGCGCGTGGAGCGCGACGCCTCCCGCGACGAGATGACGATCGTGGAACTGGACGCCATTGGCTCGGGCGATTCCGGCGACACGCGATTCCGACTCGTGCAGCACCTGTTGCGCGATGGGACCAAGCGCGGCGCCTTCCGGTTCCACGTGGCCTGCGCCGATGTCCAGGGCAACGTCGAGTTGTTTATGCAGGCCGGCTTCGCTCGTTACGGCCAGGAGTTGCTACTGTTCCGCGGCCCCGGCCCGAAGCTGCCGCCGGTCTGGTCCGAAGAGAGAGCGCGGTCGGCGGGCATTCGCCCCTGCCAACCCCTCGATGCGCTGCCGCTCGCTCGCCTGTACGCCTCGGTCACGCCCCAACCGGTGGCGCGCATGGAGGCATACCGGCTCAGCGACTGGGAGCGCCAGGGATCCTCGACGCGGGTGCCTCGTTCCAGCCTCGCCCCGATCCTGCGTTTCGCAGATGTGGAAGCCTTCGTCCTGGAGACAGCGGACGGCGGACCGGAGAACCTCGCCGCGCTGCTGCAGGTGGGCGTGGCCCGCGAAGAGCAACCCCACTACCTGAAGATAATGGCTAGAGCGGGCGCCGACGTGGAGCAGCTGGTTGATTTCGGTCTGGGTCTGATTCATGCCCGGATCGACAGAGGCGGGAGCTGCCCCGACAACGGCGTCCTCGCCCCGGTTCGAACCTACGAGTCGCCCGTCGATAGACGACTCGAGCAAGCCGGCTTTGCCAATCTCGCGACGGTTACGCTTCTCATGAAAGAGGCCCTCGTGCGCGTCGCCGAACCCGCGCTCGTTCCGGCTGTACGCTAGCCCGAAAGCACAGGAGAAGACGTGGCCGATCAGGGTGTGCACCGCCGACGGGAGTCGATCGACGACCTGGATCTGCTCCTCGGCGCGCTGCCACCCGATGTCGTTGAGGCCGTCCATGCCCTGACGGATCCCGCCCAGCTCATCGAGGTCATCATGGATCTCGGGCGCCGGCCCGAGGCGCGCTCCACGGCGGCCGAAGTGACTTTGCTGGACCGCGAGATCACCGAGGCCGACATCGAGTACGTCGTCGAGCACATCGGCACCTTCGGCGACGACAACCGTGCCGGCATCGAACGGACGCTCCATCGAATCAGCGCCATCCGCAATCGGACCGGCAAGATCGTCGGCCTGACCTGTCGTATCGGTCGATCGGTCTACGGCACGATCGAGATCATCAACGACTTCGTCGAGTCGGGGAAGTCGATCCTGATCATGGGCCGGCCCGGCATCGGCAAGACCACGATGCTGCGCGAGGCTGCGCGCGTCCTGGCCGACGACCAGGGCAAACGTGTCGTCGTCGTGGATACCAGCAACGAGATCGCTGGCGACGGGGACATCCCGCACCCGGCGATCGGGCGCGCCCGCCGAATGCAGGTCCGGACTCCGTCGCTCCAGCACGAGGTCATGATCGAGGCGGTCGAGAACCATATGCCCGAGGTCATCGTCATCGACGAGATCGGGACCGAACTCGAGGCTCAGGCCGCCCGGACCATCGCCGAACGCGGCGTCCAGCTGATCGGCACGGCCCACGGCAACAACCTCGATAACCTGATGCTGAACCCGACTCTCACGGACCTGATCGGCGGCATCCAGACGGTGACCCTCGGCGACGAAGAAGCCCGGCGTCGCCGCTCGCAAAAGAGCGTCCTCGAGCGCAAGGCTCCGCCCACGTTCGACGTCATCGTCGAGATCCTCGATCGCGAGAAGGTCACGGTCCACGCGGACGTGGCCGAGACGGTCGACTCGCTGCTGCGGGGCGACCCGATCTCCTCCGAGTTGCGCTGGCGCGACGAAGGCGGCGTCCACCGTTCGCAATCCCGGCCCAAGCCGTCGCCGCGCGAAGCCCTGACCGGCGGCGATCGCTTCGGCAGCGATCGATTCGCGGGCCTCGTAGGCGCGGGGCCGGGCTGGCGCACGGAGCCGGGCTGGCGTGGCTCGGGCTCGTACCACTCCCCGTCCGACTGGCGTGAGGTCGACCGTGGAGCGGCCCGACCGGGCTATCGACCCGGAACCGGAGGCGGCTGGCGGACGCCCACTCGCGGCGCACGCGAAGTTCGCGACCCGGCGCGCCGGAGTCGGAGCGGCGATGGGTCGGGCGGCACCGGCGGCGCGCCAGGCGGAGGGCCTGGCTGGCCTGGCGGAGAGACCGGCTGGCCAGGCGGAGAGCCCGGCGCAGGGCCGGATGCGAGTGCGCGGACGATCCCAGGAGAGCGGTTCGCGGCGTCGCCGCGCGGCCCGGGCCGCGACGCGCCGGCGTCGCCGTTCAAATCCGGCGAGATCGCGGATCGCGGCCCAATCGAGCGGCCGGCGCTGCCCTTGCCGGAGCCGAGGGCTCGCGAAATGCGGGAGCTGGAGCGCCAGCGTTCCTGGACGCAGCAGGCTACGCGCGCCCTGAACGACTACCGCGCCGATGGCGTGGACGAAGACGATGCGGCGGGTGCCGCGCGACGTGCCTCCGCCTCTCCCACCGTCCTGCCGCCCGAAACCGATGAAGACCGCGAGGACATGTTCGACGAGCTCGGCGAGGACGACGAGTCGCTCGCCGATGTGGTTCGAGCTCGGGCCGGGGCCGAGGCATCGGACGAGGAAGACGGCTCGCCCGTTCTGCGCGTCCGAGATTCGGGTTCCATCTTGCCGACGCTTCGGGTCCTGCCGCACGGCATCAGCCGCAAGCGTCTCGAGCAGGCCATCAAGGAGCTGCAGCTGCCGGTCATCATCGCTCGCGACCCGGGTGAGGCCGACGTCGCGATGACCATCAAGAGTGAATACCGCCAGAAGACGGCGGGCCTGCGCGAGGCCGAAGAACGTGGCCTGCCCATCTATGTGCTGAAGAGCAACACCATCGTTCAAATGGAGGCCAGCCTGACCTCGATCTTCTCGCTCGAGATCGACCCTCGGGAGGCGGCGCTCCGCGAAGCCGAAGAGGCGATCGGCCTGGTCATCCACCAGTCGGAGCCGGTCGAATTATCGCCCCAGAATTCCTACATTCGTCGACTGCAGCACCAGATGGCCGAGCGCGCGAACCTCGTCTCGCGCTCACGCGGCCGTGAGCCTTACCGCCGCGTCCGCCTGTATCCGTGAACTGAGCCGCAGGCGCATGCCCACGAGGACGATGCAGTCGCTGCCGCGGGTCGCGCCGCCCACCACAGGCCCGTTCGGCGGGCCACGGCTCGGCTAGACTCGTCGAATGCATCTCGATGGCGGCCGCCGACGCGGCTTCTTCCTGACGCTGGAGGGGCCCGAGGGTTCCGGCAAGTCGACCCAGGCCCAGCGATTAGCTGCTCGGTTGACGGCCGCCGGCCTCTCCTGCGTGGTGACCCGCGAGCCGGGCGGGACGGCCCTGGGAGAGGCCGTGCGCCAGATCCTGCTCCACGCCCCCGAGCCGTCGCCCGTGCCCGCCGCGGATGCCCTGCTCTTCAGCGCGGCCCGAGCCCAGCTCGCGGCCGAGGTCATCGAGCCGGCCCTCGCGCGCGGCGAATTCGTGATCTGCGACCGATTCGGCGATTCGACGCTCGCCTACCAGGGGTTCGGCGCCGGCCAGCCACTCGAGGATCTGCGTTCTCTCCAGCGGTTCGCCGTCGGCGATCTTCATCCGGATCTCACCGTGCTGATCGATCTGCCCGTCGAGGCCGGCCTGGCGCGCAAGCAGGCCGACGAGATCACCCGCTTCGAGGAGCGCGCCGGCGTGGAGTTCCATCAACGAGTGCGCGACGGGTTTCTGGCGCTGGCCGCCTCCGAGCCCGAGCGTTTCGTAGTCGTCGACGGCCTCGGAACGGCGGACGAAATCGAAGAATCCGTCTTCGGGGCTCTCCGATCGAAGGCCGGAGTCCGTCTCGAGGTGCCTTCTCGCACCACCGCCGGCTCGGCTGACGCATCTTCGTTCGACCGGAGTGAACCGGATCGCAATTCGCTGCGAATGGACAGATGAAGGACCCGTTGGTCGTGGCCCCGCCCCTGGTCATGCCTGAGGGATCTTCGGAGGGCCAATCGGAGGCTGAATTGATGCGCCAGGTCGCCGCCGGTCAAATCGGCGGACTAGAGACGCTATACGACCGCTACCGCGGGATGGCGTATGCGCTCGCCCTGCGCATCACGACGGAGACCGGGATGGCGGAAGACGTCGTCCAGGATTCGTTCATGGGACTCTGGCGCAACGCCGGGCGCTATGCCGAAGACAAGGGCAGCGTCAAGGGCTGGCTGCTTGCCATCGTCCGTCACCGAGCCATCGATTCGATGCGCCGCCGCAGGAATGGCGTCGCGATTGCCGATGAAACGGAGGAGCCGCTCCCTGCGGCCCTGACGCTCCCCGATATCTGGCCCGAGGTGGCCGGACGTCTCGATGCACTGCAGATCCGGGTCGCGCTGGCGAAATTGCCGGAGGCGCAGCGCGACGCGATCGAGCTGGCCTATTACGACGGCCTGACTCAGCGGGAGATCGCCACCCGGACCGGCGCCCCTCTCGGCACGGTCAAGAGCAGGATGCGGCTGGGGCTCGTCTCTCTGCGCCGCGAGCTGATGGATATGGCCGAGGGGTTCGCCGGCCCGAAAGGCGAGGGCTGAGATGGCCATCGGATGCGATCAAGTTCGTGACCTGGCCCCCGGGTTCGTCATGGGGGCGCTGGACGCGGCCGAAATGGCCGCCGTGCGGGCACACATGAGCACCTGCGCGAAGCCTCACCCGGAGCTGCGCGAGATGGGCGGCATACTGCCGTACCTCGGAGGCTCGCTCGATCCCGTCGAGCCGGCGAAACACCTGCGCGCTGCCGTCATGGCGGCGGCGCTGGCCGATCTGCAGGCTCGTTCGGTTGAAAAGGAAGCGCCGGCTGGGCCGGTCGCAGTCGCGCCGGAAACCGCGCCCGTGTTGACGGTTCTGGAATCGGGCCGGTCCGCCGGCCTGGTTTCGCTGGCCCGCGTTCGCGCTCTCCGCACCCGCCGCGCCGCCACGTGGCTGACCCGCGTGGCCGCCGCCGTCGTCATCGTCGGCCTGGTAGGCCATGCCGTGGCCGTGCAGGGCGATCTGAACCACGCTCACGACGCGCAGGCCACCGCCAACAACTTCTACGACAACCTCGGCCAGCCTGGGGCTCGCTCCGCGGTTCTGATTCCGGAGGCCGGGCGCAAGGGCGCCGGTGACGCGGTCCTGCTGCCGAGCGGCCACGTCGAAGTGCTCCTGCATGCCCTGACGCCGACGACGGGCGACGAGGTCTACATGGTCTGGTCGAGCGTCGACGGCGGCAGCGTCGTCAAGGCCGGCGCGTTCACGGTGGACGACACGGGCGTGGGCTACCTGAAGATGGACAACGTTCCGCCCACAGACTCGCTGTGGCTGATGGTGTGCCGCGAGCCCAACGGCCAGGTGCAGAAGCCCACCGGCCCCGCGATCGTCACCGGGACGATCTGGGTCTACTCGACGCCCGAGCCAGCTTCGACGTTCTGAGTCGGACTCTTCGGCGCGTCTCCCGACCCGGCGCCCTCGACGGGAAACGGCCGCCGGTCGATGTCTCGGCAGCCAACCCGCAGCTAATGCGCAGCTAGCCTGCCGCGGGCGTCTCGGCGACGACCCGACCGCCGCCCGCCTGGCGAGCCGCCGCCATTGCCCGCGTCGCGACCTCGAGCAGTTCGTCGGACGTCCGCCCGTCCATCGGGAAGCTGGCGATCCCGGCCGACACGGTCACGGTCTTGCCGCCCACCGGCGCGAGAGCGGCGATGCCACGCACCAGCCGTTCCGCCACGATCAAGCCATCCGGCCCCGGGGCAATCAACATGAACTGGTCTTCCGCGTAGCGCGCCACGGTATCCACCAGCCGGACAGACTCGGCGAGGATCTGAGCCACGAGGCGCAGCGCTTCGTCGCCGGCCGCGTTGCCGCCTGCTCGCTGGATCTCATCGAACCGATCCACCTCGAACAGGGCGACAGAAAGTGCCACTCCCTGGCGGCCGGCGCGAGCGACTTCGAGTTCCAGGAGCCGATCGACGGTGCGGCGGTTGGCCAGCCCGGTCAGCGGATCGGTATGGGCCAGACGATCGAACCACTCGGCGCGTTCGGAGCCGAGCGAAACGGCCAGCGCGCGTTCCACGGCGACGGCCGCCAGATCGGCGAGCGGCTCCGCGCCTCGAAGAGTTGCGGCCTTCGGCAGCGGGCCCGCGAATCCCAACGCCATCGAACCGAGCGCGATTTCGATGCCGTCGCGCCGCACCACCAGCGGCAGAACGTAGGCCGTCTTCGCACCCCGAAGCACCGGCACGTGACCGGCGTCGTCGACCGCGAGCGGATGACGCGACCGCGTGGCGCTGGCCAGTGGGTCGTGGCTCTCGGACACGGACTTGACCGAACCTGCGTCGTCGGCGACTTCCGCCGCCGCACCGAACGTGACCGCCAGCCCGAGCTCGTCTTGATCCGCGTCGAGCATGTATATGGCTCCGACGCTGGCCCCGATATGCTCGCCGGCGAGGCCCAGCAGCTCGGCCAGGGCGTCGTCGAGATCGTCGCTGCGCGCGACTGCGGCGGCAGCGGCCGCGAAGAGAGCGCTGTCCGATCGTTCGTGGAGTGGCCGTTCGCTCGGCACTGACTCTCCCCTGCGGCGGCGACGTAGAACTCTCGCGATTGTACGGCCCCGCACCGGCCCGCGCGACACGCCACTCCGCCTATACTCGGGCCCGTGAAGCTCGTCGTAGTGGTTGTTCACAACGAGGACGCCAAAGTCCTCATCGACGCGCTGCTCAAGCGCGAGCATCGGGCCACATGGCTGCACAGTTCGGGCGGTTTTCTCAAGCAGTCGAACGCGACGGTGCTGCTCGGCGTCGAGGACGACAAGGTCGACGAGATCGTGAGCATCGTGCGCGAGAACTGCCACTCCCGCACGCAGACCGTGAGCCCCATCCCGCCGATCATGGAGCCGGGTGAGTTCTTCCTGCCCTACCCGCTCGAGGTCGAAGTCGGTGGCGCGGTCGTCTTCGTCCTCCCGGTCGATCGGTTCGAGCGGATCTAGCTGGCCCACGGGCCGGGGGAATCGGTGAGCCCATTTCAGCCGGACCTGGTGGACGTCTGGATCTTTCGGACCAAGAAGCCCGGCCTCCGGATGGGCTTTGGGTCGGTACCGGGGCCGATTGATCGTCGCCCGGGGTCTGCCATGGCCGGCGATGCGGCCGCTGCGGCGCCCGGATTTGCGGGCGCGGTGTCCGGAACCGAGATCCTGCTGCTGCGCCGCTCTCCCGGCCGCATCCTGCCGGGACTGTGGCAGTGCGTCTCGGGTTCGCTCGAAGCGGGCGAGTCGGTCACGGACGGCGCGCTGCGTGAGCTGAGCGAGGAGACGGGATTCGGCGCGACCGAGATCGAGGGCTTCTTCGACCTGGACCAGGTGAACCAGTTCCACGAGCCTTCGGTGGGCGCGATCGTCACGAGCGCCGTCTTCGCCGTGCGCGTCGGCGCCGGCTCTGAGCCTGTGCTCTCACACGAGCACAACGCCATGCGCTGGGTCTCGCCCGCGGCCGCGCTGGAGACCGTGGTCTGGCCCGCTTACCGCGAGTCGATCCGCCGCATCGAAGAGAATCTGTTGGACGCAGAGCGGGCGATCTGGTTCGAGCTGACGCTCGAGGGGTGGCGCGCGCGGCGGTAAAGGTGCGCGGATGCCTGATCCGCGCCAGACTGAGGCGAGCCGATACCCGTTTCGGTCGGCTGGAGCCTCTTATGTGATGTGAGGGTCATCACGCAGCCGCTCGATGGGAACCAGAAGGACCGGGCCGCCGCAGGGCGGCTCTCGCGGGCCATGCCGGCGGCGCCGACACCCGAGTGGGTCGCCACGCTGCACGTTCACGGTCCGCTGCTTCTGGCCGCGGCCCGGGCAATCACCCGGGACGAAGCCGAAGCGGAGGATCTGGTCCAGACGACCTTCGAGCGGGCGCTTCGTGCGGCGCCGACGATTCGGGACTCGCGCGCAATTCGCGCCTGGCTCCTGACCGTCCAGACGCGCGAGGCGCTGCGAGTCGTTCGGCGGCTTCGTCGAACGCTCCGGCTCGACCCGGAGGTCCACGAGCTGCCGATCGGCGGCCCCGACGCCTCCGAATCGATCGAGCTCGACGAGGCGCTTGGGCGTCTCTCGCGGCCGATCCGAGCCGCCGTGGTCCTCCACCACATGGTTGGACTCTCCGTGCGCGAAACGGCGGATGCGCTGGGCGTCACTGAGAACACAGCAAAGGGACGGCTCAAGACCGGCCTGGCGCGACTCCGGGAGTTGCTCGATGAAGACTGACATGCGTGGCGGCGCACCCGCCGAAGACGAAGCCACCGACAGGCTCGAAGAGCGGCTCGCCGGCCGCTTTGCGATCGAGTTGGGCCGCGCCGAGCGCGACTACCCGGCACTGCGTGCGGGGCGTCTCCGGACGCCGGAGCCTCGCCGCCGCGGCATCTGGCCGCGGTTGGCGGTTTCCGTCACGACGATCGGAGTGCTGGCCGCCCTCGTCGTGGTGGGCGTCGGTCTGGCCTGGCAGCCGGCCGCGCCGCCCGTGGCGCCAGCGCGCTCGGGCGCCGTATTGGGCGCGGACGGCATTCCGGACCAGATCGACGGCCAGCACGTCTACCGCCTCGCCGCGCAAGGCGACTGGCAGGATCTCAGCGGCAGCTTCCTGTTGGGCGCCTATGCGGTCGACGCGCCCATCCCGTGCGCGCCTCCGCTGCCGAGCGCTCAACCTCAGGGGTCGTCCGAAAACGCCTTCGTGCCGCAGTGCGGCACGGTCGAGCTGGTGCCACAGGCGCAGGACAACAGCGAATGGTTCTTCAACCTGGCGCCGCGCGGGTTGGATGTCCTCACGAAGTGGCTAAACGGACCCGCGATCGTCATGCGCGTCCATACGCACGACCCCGGTGCGTCCGGCTGCTCGGCGGACCAGAAGACCGCATGCGAGGCCGCGGTCGTGGTCGAGGCGGTTGTCTGGTCGGGGTCAAATTCGCCGTCGCCAACGCCTACGGACGCGGTCCTCGCCGCAGACGGCATCCCGGCGCAGATCGGTGGGGAGCACGTGTACCGGTTGAGTGAAGCCTTGCCCAACGGCAGCGGCAGCTTCCTGCTCGGCGGGTACCCGGTCAATTACCCGATCTCGTGCCCGTCAGCCCGGCCGCTGCCCACGGCCGAGGCGGATCTCGTCGGCCAGTGCGGTGGGACACACCTGGCCTCGAGCGCCGGCCAGAGCCCCGGCTCCGGCCTCTTCACGCTGGCGCCCCGAGGATCGGACTTGCTCACGCCCTGGCTCGGCGGGCCGGCAGTCGTCATCCGGGCCCACACCCATGACGCGGCCGCGGCCAGCTGCTCCGCCGATACGAAGGCCGCCTGCGAAGCCGCTGTGGTCGTCGAGTCGGTCGTCTGGCCCGAGGTGCCGACCCAGATCGCCGGCGAGCGCGTCTACCGCGCCGCGGATCAAGCCTCGTTCCCCACCTCGGGCAGCTTCCTGCTCGGTGGCCCGGTGACAATGCCGGAATTCATGCCGCCCTGCCCGATGCCGATCGATCACACCACCGCCGAGAATGACCTGATCCCGTACTGCTACTGGGAGGCCATCGACGGCATTCACGTCGCTCCGAAGGTCGATGCGCTGGCGAATCTCAGTGGCCGCATCGTCGTGGCGCGAGTCCACATCGGCGACGCCGAGGCGGCCTCATGCCCGATCTCGATCCAGCTTCAGTGCAAGACGGCCGTCGTGGTCGAAGAGGTGGTCTGGACCGGCGGTGCGGCATCCTCCAGCCCGAATCCGAACCCGACCCCGCAGACGACGCCGAATTCGGCCTCCTCGGAGGCCATCGGACCGGCCGCGACCGACCCGATCGGGCCGGACGGCGTGCCGATCACACTGGACGGCCAGCCCGTGTACCGGGCCGCTAATCTGCCTGCCAAGCCGATCTTCTTCCTCGGCGGCAAGCTGACGAGCGACACCGCCTGCGCGGCTCCGGCCACGCCCGCGGCACAGCCGTCTGCCTGCGGCTACTGGATGATCGACGGCGTCCGCGCGGTCGGCACCAGTAATGTCGTGGAGCCTTATCTCACGGGTCAGGCAATCGTGGCCCAGGTCGAGGTCGGCCGGGCCCTGGCCATCTGCCCGGGCGGATCCTGCACCAAGGACACGTACGTGATCCTGTCGATTGTCTGGCCTTTGCCCCCTGTCGCGACTCCCCCGGCGCCGCTGACTCCGTAGGCGGGCGGCGGCGACGGGGCAGGCCGCCTCCGAAGCCGCTTCTCGACCGATGCCCGATGATGGGCGCGCAGCAAACGCCGCGCGCCAACGCCGGGAGGAGCCATGTTCGTAACCGTGGTCTACGTCCACGTCAAGCCCGAGCACGTGGCCGACTTCATCGAGTCGATACGCGTGAACCACGAGAACTCGATCCGGGAGCCGGGCAACCTCCGCTTCGACATTCTGCAATCGGTCGAGGACCCGACCCGGTTCATCGCCTACGAGGCCTACAGGGACGAGGCTTCGGCGAAAGCCCACAAGGAGACCTCCCACTACCTGGCGTGGCGGGACAAGGCGGCCGATTGGATGGCGGAGCCCCGGCTGGGGGTCCGGTACGACGGCCTCTTCCCCGTCGTTCCCGAGACGGGCGAGTAGCGGGCCGGTGGAAGGCTTCGAGTACGTCTCCACACTGAGGCTGCCGGAGATAGTCTCCGGTCCCGGCAAGGTCGCCGAGCTGCCGGAGGTAATCCTTCGCTTCGGGCGGCGGGTGCTGCTGGTCGTTCGGCAGCCGGGCTTCACCGAAACCCAAGACTGGGCTCGCATCGAAGCCAGCCTTTCGACCGCCCGTGTCGAATTCGAGGTCGAAGGCGTGGCGGGCGAGCCGTCGCCGGCGCTGGTGGACGCGATCGTCGCGCGCGTCCGAGAGCGCGGACCCGTGGAGGTTGTCGTCGGCATCGGCGGCGGGAGCGTGCTCGACACGGCCAAGGCGGTTGCCGGCCTGCTGATTCCGGGCAACTCGGTCATGGATCACCTCGAGGGGATCGGGCCGGGGCTGCCGTACCAGGGCCCCGCGGTGCCGTTCGTGGCCGTCCCCACGACCGCCGGCACGGGCAGCGAGGCGACCAAGAACGCGGTCCTCAGCGTTCGGGGCGCGGGCGGTTTCAAGCGTTCATTTCGCGACGAGGCGCTGATCGCGCGGGTCGCGATCGTGGACCCGGAGCTGCTGGCGAGCTGCCCGCCGGCCCTGATCGCGGCCAACGGCATGGACGCGCTGACCCAGCTGCTCGAGTCCTACCTCTCGACCCGGGCCAATCCCGTGGCGGACAGACTGGCGCTGCGGGGGCTCGCGGCGGCCCGCGACGGACTGCTGGTGTGGCACGAACTGGCAGTTGCGGGGCTCGGTGGTGCGGCCGCTTCCGCCGGCCCTCGCGCCGCGATGGCTACGGCGGCGCTCTGCTCGGGGATCTGCCTGGCGCAGACCGGACTCGGGGCCGTGCACGGCGTGGCGTCGCCGCTCGGCGCGCTCTTCCCGATTCCGCACGGCGTGGCCTGCGGCTCCACCCTGGCCGCGGCCACTCGTTTGAACGTGGCCGCACTGGAGCTGCGCGGGCCGGAGAACCCGGCGCTGGCCCGGTACGCGGAGTTGGGCAGGCTGCTCGCGGGGACCGGCAAGGCGCCCGCCACGTTCCCACACGATGGGGAGGCGCGCGCGGCGCTGGTCCAGGTTCTGGATGACTGGCGTGCCCGCCTTGCCGTTCCGCGGCTATCCGCTTACGGCATAACCGCGGCCGACATCCCGGCCATCGTCGCCGACTCGCGCGGCAGCAGCATGAAGACGAACCCGATCGTGCTCACCGACTCGGAGATCGCCGCGATCCTGGCGGAGTCGCTCTAGCGCTTTCGCGGAGCGTAGGTTTGCGGCGGGGAGCCTCGCGAGGCGCCAAAGAGGCTGGCCGCAGCGAGCGACAGCAGTGGCAGATAAAGCGCGTCCGGCCAGCCCCGATCTTTGACGACTTGACTGCCCAGCACTGCGGCCACGTACACGAGAAAAGAGACCCCAGCGAGCCAGCGACCAGAGGCGATGAGCCTGCTCCCAGGCTCCCTTCTCGTCGTCGACGACCAGGCCGGCCTCGTCGATCGCCCGTCGAAGACGTCTCTGTTCCCACCAGGCCACACGCGGGGCGAATGCGACCCCGTCGAGCAGCCACAGGCCGTCCGGCATGAGTGTGATGGGCCGCCCCGGCGTCGGCCGGAAGGTAGTCGCCGGAAGCCCATTTGCGATCGCGAACCAGCTTCGACGGGAGATGGCTTCTGAGCCGACGCGGACCTCACAAGTCATCAAGGCGTTCCAGAAAAGCAGAACGAAAAGCCCCACGGCGATGAAAGCCAGGGACGCATTGATCCCAACGCCGATTCCAAAGATCACCAGCCATGCGGTCAACAGTACGCCCCGCTCGGCGACCATGAAGATCACGTTGCGTCCGTTCGGTGAGCCGACCGGCGCGACGGTTTCCGACCCGACACCTTCAGCCACTGCCACCCCCTCCTCTCCGCTACAAACCGTGCATCTCGACCAGCGCCACCGCGGCGACCGCCATGGCTACGGCCGCAACAGCCACGACGGAGAACAGTGCGAACGGGGCGCGAACCCGCCAGCGGGACGGCGCGTGATTGCACTCGTCGTGGACCTCGAAGCCGGCGGTCTGAAAGGCGCGCACCAGCGCCGAGAACTGCCAGCGGTAGATGCGTAGCTCGACCAGTTTGCCGGTCACACAGTCGATGACGCCGACGTTTCGAACCAACCTGCTGTCGGGCCCGAGGGCGACCGTCTTGCCTTGTGATCGAAACAGCAGCAACCACCAGCTCCGGACGTCGAGGCTGTACGCGGCGCGCCCCGACACGGGGTCGGCTCGCCGCTCGAGAGTGACCTGGTGCGGGTTGCGGATGGCAGCCTCGACGGCCGACCAGACCAGCACGAACGCCAGCCACATGCGCGGGTCCAGTCGCTGGGTCAAGAGAGCCACCGCGACCGCTACGGCCGTCGGCCAGGGCAACAGCGACACCGCGAACACGGCCACGTTCCGAGGCGTCGGCGCGTTGATCCGCGCCGGCCTGGCCTCCGATGCTTCCACCGCACGCGGAAGCGCCTTTACCGTGACTCGTTCTCCGATCTCCGTCGGTCGACTCACTCGCGCCTCTTCATAGCGCCAGTTGCCACAACACGGGCCAGAACGGCCAAGAGCGTAGCAGCAGGGCGGGTCCAGCGAACGCCGATTTCGATGGCTCGATGTGGAGAACCGGCGCGGCGCAGCCGCTACCTGAACGCCGGCAATACCTCGGCGGCCAGGTATTCGAGGACGTCGATCTTCGCCAGCCCCGGCAGGTCCGAGATGACGATGTAGTCCATGCCGGCGTCGATCAGGCGGCCGTAGGTGTCGATGACTTCCTGCGGGCCGCCGACGATGGCATGCGTCTTGTACTCCGCCAGCGACTGGTCTCGCCGGTACCGTTTGGTGAGTTCCTCCGGGTCGTCTCCGGCCCGCAAAAGAGTGGTCTCGACGTTCGTGGAGTGAGTGAGCGTGGCCGGGTCGCGACCCAACTCCTCGCAGTGGCCGCGGATCACGTCGAGCTTGTGCGTGTACCAGGACATGTCGTCGAGGTGGCCGCCGAAGTTCGTGGCGTCGCCGTACTGCGCCGCGATCTTGAGCGTGACCTTCTCGCCGCTGCCGCCAATCCAGATCGGCGGATGTGGTTTCTGCACTCCCTTGGGTTCGTTGATGGCGCCGGAGATCTTGTAGTACGCGCCATCGAATGAGGCGTAGGGCTCCTTCCACATGGCGTGGATCACCTGGAGCGCCTCCCTCAGCATCCGCAGCCGCTCGCCGGGAGTCTCGGGATAGGCGTAGCCGTAGGCGAGGTATTCGTGCTCGTACCAGCCCGCGCCGATCCCGAAGTTGAGCCGGCCGTGGCTCAGGACGTCCACCGTCGACGCCATCTTCGCCATCAGCGCCGGGTTCCGGTAACCGTTGCAGGTGACCATCTGGCCGAGCCGGATCGTCCTGGTGTCGCGGGCCAGCGCCGCCGTCGAGGTCCAGCACTCGAAGGTCGTCTCGAGCACCGGCTTGAAGTACGTGTGGAAGTGGTCGAAGAGCCAGATCGAATCGAAGCCGAGCCGCTCGGCCGTCTGAGCGACGCGGCTCATCGTCTCGTATTGCTCGATCGGATCCTCGATGTCGATGAGGTCGAGGATCCAGCCCTGGGGCACGAAAAGACCGAACCGAACCGGCTTCATGAGTGAACTCCTCCTTCGTCGCAGAGCACCACTCTAGCTCCTTGCCCGGCCGTCGCGGTTCCGACCCAAGGAGCGATCGGGTCTGAGGTCGCCGAGGTCGCCGAGGTCGCTGGTGACGGAAACGCCGGGGCCACGAACGGACCCCGGCGTCTTCCCGGTTCGGGAGAGTTGGCTAGACGGTCAGCTGGAAGTCGGAGAGGAAGGTGTCGATCAGGCCGGGGTCGACCGACGAGGTGAACGACACATAAACCATGTACATGACGTCGCCCGCGATCCAGACCCCACCCTTCAGGGAGCCGAGTGCGCTGGTGAGAAGGAACAACCGACCGGCATGCCCGCCGAGCGTCAGGTCCGTCTCGCCCGCCAGCGTCAGCTGCGACGTGCCTCCGGTCATGCTCTGGATCGCGGCGTCATAGAGGGTCACCGGGTTGGCGGATGCCAGAGAGCCCGTCGGGTAGTTGGTGACCTGCACGTAGTAGGCAAGGTTGCCGCCCTGCTCGTACGTCCACAACGACGCGCGAGCGTCGCCGACAGCGGTGGTCGCGGTCTGGGTCGTCAACGTCGGCATGACGGGGAACTTGGCGGTGAACCCGGCCGCGGCTGGCGCGAGCGTGACCCAGTCGCCATCGACTCCGGCGTTGATTGGAGCAACGAGCACGACCGGGGTTGAGGTCTCCACGACAGTAGGAGCGTCGGTCGGAGTTGCACCCGGTGTGGCCGTTGTGGCCTGGGTCGCCGGCGTGGCCGGTGTGGCCGGCGCCGGGGTCGCCGGGGCCGGAGTGGCCTTGGACGAGCCACAGGCCGAGAGAAGAACCGCGCTGCCGAACAGGACAAGCAACAAGCGACGCACTGAATACTCCTAAGCAGTTGTTGGTTGGTTACTGGCTGCCACGCGGCCTCCGCCGCCGACCCCCGAGGGGAGCCTATCAGCCGAATCGGTGTCATGGAGGGGCCATTCGGCATCGACCCCGGCGACACCGCCTGGCGGCGGGACGATACCGCCTGGCGGCAGGGCTCGCGGCGCTGTAACCTCCCCATGCCATCACGAATAGAGCCGCTCGTTTCAGGGAAGCCGGTGCGAAACCGGCGCTGTCGCGCAACTGTGAGCGAGGAGCGGC
>Ga0182021_10004012_pt1 | contig 17239 bp, 13 predicted proteins | sample 612E3MmetaG_FD_120493 | JGI IMG/M metagenome (GOLD analysis project Ga0182021, IMG submission 120493) | Permafrost microbial communities from Stordalen Mire, Sweden - 612E3M metaG (Illumina Assembly) | ecosystem: Environmental > Terrestrial > Soil > Wetlands > Permafrost | place: Sweden...
GCAGTTGCCCTGTTCATTCAGGATGGTTGCCAGTATCTCTCCTTTATTCTTCATCCAGGACGAAATGGTTTTATAAATGTGTTATCAAATTTAACTTATATTATTTTATTTACAACACTTATATCTGTTGTTATGTTATATGCTAAATTTGTACTGACGCAAAAATTTGCTGACTAATGAGGAAACTGTTTATATTTTGTTTTTTGCTGATTATTGTATCCTGTAATCAATCTGGCTCTTACAGCGGAGAAAAAATAATTACAGTAAGCATTCCTCCTTTTAAATACTTTATTGATGCAATAGGGGGTAATGATTTTATGGTAAATGTAATGGTACCTGCCGGAGCAAATCCGCATATTTATGAACCCGTACCTGAACAGATTACAAATCTTAGAAAATCACTTGCCTACATCAGCGATGGATACCTGGGTTTTGAAATGACCTGGCTTGACCGATTCTATGAGACTAATCCCCATATGAAGAAACTCTCTCTGGGTCAAAATATTGACCTTATCAAACCTATTGTAAACACTGAATCAGTGAACGTTGAAGGCGCGGATCCTCATTATTGGGTTTCTCCACAATGCGCACTTATAATTGCAGACGAAGTAAGATCATTGTTGATAGATCTCAATCCGGTTAAAAAAGAAAAATATGAAAGTAATTACACCCATCTGGTAAAATTAATTAGTGACATTGATAAAAAAGCCAGAGAGTTATTTGCCGGAAACAGGAATAAAACTTTCATGACTTTCCATCCGACTCTCGGTTATCTTGCCAGGGATTATGGACTGAAACAGATAGCGGTTGAAAATGAGGGTAAAGAACCAACACCTTCATCACTTAAAAAGCTGATAGATATCGGGAAAGCAGAGAACCTCCGGGTGATTTTTGTTCAGAGAGAATACGATACCAAAAACGCCAGGGCAATTGCTGCTGAGACAGGCGCTGTGCTTGAAACAATTGACCCGCTGTCTGAAAACTGGCCTGAATCTGAGCAGCAGATTATTAATGCTATATACAATAGTTTTAAAGGGAAACAGTAATAAAATATTATGGCTTCACTTATTGAAATAAGTTCTCTTTCAGCAGGTTACGAATCAAATATAGTACTTGTCGACATTAATTTTTCAATATGTGAAAATGATTTTATCGGTGTTATAGGTCCAAATGGCGGTGGAAAAACTACTCTGCTGAAGGTTATTCTTGGCCTTCTGAAACCTTTCAGCGGTACTATAGTTTTTAATGAAGATCTCCTGAAAAGAACCAGAATAGGATATCTTCCGCAGATGTCGGCAGGAGATATCTCTTTCCCGGTAACTGTATTTGATGTAATATTGTCTGGTCTTATGATAAACAAAAGCGTGGTTGCCAGGATTACAGCGGAAGACAGGAAAAAAGCTGAAAATGTGATAGGTGAACTGGGCCTTGGAGGAATTAAAAAATCACCATTAAACGAACTCTCCGGGGGTCAACTGCAAAGAATGTTTCTTGGAAGGGCAATAATCGGGTCACCGGCATTATTATTACTCGATGAACCTGATAATTTTGTTGATGCGACATTCGAGAACGATTTTTATCAAAAACTGCATGACCTCAATGAAAGAATGGCAATCTTAATGGTCTCACATGATGTAGGTACGATCTCTTCCCATGTGAAATCGTTTGCCTGTGTCAACAGGAAACTGCATTATCATCCTTCACCGGAAATAACAAATGAACAACTTTCGTCGTACGATTGTCCGATTCAGCTCGTTACTCATGGAAGAATACCCCATACTGTCCTTGAAAAACATGACTAATGGGAGGAAGCATTTTTCAATATGATTTTATAATAAAAGGTCTTCTCGGAGCCTTATTCGCCAGCATAACGGCTGGAATAGCAGGTACATTCATTGTCTCAAGAAGGATGGTCTTTCTGAGCGGGGGAATAACTCATGCATCATTCGGTGGAATAGGAATTGGTTATTTTGTTGGAATAAATCCTGTAATAGGTGCGGCAATATTCGGAATATTATCTGCTCTCGGTGTTGAGTATCTTGCAGTAAAACAAAAGATTAGAGAAGATTCTGCGATCGGAATCCTATGGGCGTTCGGAATGGCTATCGGTATCATCTTCATCTACCTTACTCCAGGGTACACACCTAACCTTATGAGTTACCTTTTTGGCAGTATCCTTACAGTCACAAATGCCGACATAATTGCCCTTGGAATAATGTCGGTTGTACTGATTATTTATTTTGGAATTTTTTACAGGACTATTATTTATATCTCATTCGATGAGGCCTTTGCAAGGACGTACTCATCATATGTAGATCTTTTTAAATATATTACCACAGCCCTGATAGCACTTACAATAGTGCTGAATATCAGAATGGCGGGTGTTGTCCTTGTGATTTCATTACTTACCATTCCGCCAAACATAGCAATGATCTTTACAAAAATCTACAGAAGGATAGTCATTTGGTCAATTATCGCAGGTTTTCTGGGCACTTCAGCAGGATATGCAATCTCATATTTTGCAGGTATTCCGGTAGGAGCAACTATAATATTTACTTTGGTAATAATCTGGGTTGCGAGTAAGGGAATTTATTTTGTGGTTAAGAAGATGGACGTTTACTGGTTATCTGATAAAACAGAACTGAAAACTAAAACATAAAACTCTTAAATATGGACTACGATATCATAATAGTGGACAGCGGACCGAATGGCTATGTTGCTGCAATAAGGGCAGCTCAGCTGAAAATGAAAGTTGCTGTTGTTGAGAAAGCAGAATTGGGAGGGATTTGTCTGAACTGGGGTTGTATCCCGACCAAATCCCTCTTGAAAAGCGCCCAGGTTTTTGAATTTATAAAACACGCATCTGATTACGGGATAACAATTTCAGGTGAAGCAAAACCTGATTTCAAGGCAATAGTTGCACGAAGCAGATCAGTTGCAGATGGTATGAGTAAGGGAATTCAATTCCTTTTTAAAAAGAATAATATTGAGCATATTAAGGGTTTTGCACGACTGGCTGGCGGCAACTCCGTTGACGTTGAAGATTCCGATGGAAATAGGAAGAAATACACAGCTAAAAATATAATCCTTGCGACGGGCGCCAGATCGAAAGAGCTTCCCGCCTTTAAACAGGATGGTAAAAAAATAATCGGCTATCGTGAAGCTATGACTCTCGATAAACAACCGGCATCAATGATAGTTGTCGGTTCAGGCGCGATTGGAAGCGAATTTGCAAACTTCTATCAGTCTATCGGAACGGATGTAACACTGATTGAATTTCTTCCACGAATTGTTCCTAATGAAGATGAAGAAGTTTCAAAGCAGCTTGAAAGGTCTTTCAAAAAAATGAAGATGAAAATCATGACTGATTCAACAGTTGAATCTGTCGACACATCAGGTGAGAAATGCAAAGTCTCGATAAAGACCCCCAGGGGAACGGAAATTCAGGAAGCAGATATAGTTTTATCCGCGGTAGGTGTAACAACGAATATTGAAGGAATTGGACTTGAAAAGGCAGGTGTAAAGACTGAAAAGAGCAAAGTTGTTGTCGATGATTTTTATCAGACATCTGTTCCCGGAATTTTCGCAATAGGAGATATTGTGCATGGGCCTTCACTGGCGCATGTTGCATCAGCGGAGGGAATTATATGTGTGGAGAAAATTGCAGGCCTTGATGTTCATCCGTTGGACTATGGAAATATTCCGGCTTGCACCTATACTACCCCGGAAATAGCATCATGTGGTATGACTGAACAGGCAGCAATAGATGCAGGATATGAAATTAAGGTTGGAAAATTCCCGTTTACTGCTTCAGGAAAAGCAAGTTCAGCCGGGGCTAAGGATGGATTCGTCAAACTCATTTTTGATGCAAACTATGGAGAATTGTTAGGCGCCCATATGATCGGGTCAAATGTTACCGAGATGATCGCTGAAATTGTTGTCGCAAGGAAACTTGAAACAACTGCTCATGAAATAATAAAATCTGTGCATCCTCATCCTACTATGTCAGAGGCAATTATGGAAGCAGCAGCTGCAGCATATGGTGAAGTGATACACCTCTGAACTGAACAAAAAGATGAAATGAAAATGCATGAAGAAAAAAATAATTTCAAAGTACAAACCATTAACCTACAATCTTGAAAATGAAAAAAATTATTACCGTCCTCGTATGTCTGATAATTATGTCAGCTGCCTTCGGTCAACCGCTCTTAAAACCGCAGTACGACATTACCAAAGAAAAGGTATTATACACTATCGGGTATGCTCATCTGGATACTCAATGGAACTGGGATTATCCCACAACTATTAATGAGTATATTAAAAACACGATGGAGGATAATTTCAAATTATTTGAGAAATATCCTGATTACAGATTCAATTTTACAGGCTCAAGGAGATATAACATGATGAAGGAATATTATCCGGAATCATATAAAAAAGTTAAGGACTATATCAGCCAGGGGAAATGGTTCGTTTCCGGATCATCAGTCGATGAAGGTGAGGTAAATATTTCCTCATCGGAATCTGTCCTAAGACAGGTACTATATGGCAACTTATTCTTTAAGAGGGAGTTTAATAAGGAGAGCATGGATTATATGCTTCCCGATTGTTTCGGTTTTGTGGCAACTATGCCATCCATCTGGAGTCATGCCGGACTTCTGGGATTTTCAACTCAGAAACTTACCTGGCGTTCTACAAATGGTGTACCCTTCAATGTGGGGCTTTGGGAAGGACCCGATGGCAAAAGTCTTATTGCTGCACTCAATGCAACAGATTATACCGGTCGCATAGTAAATCGTCTGGATAGAGACAGTACCTGGAATGCAAGACTTCAGGATGATATAAACAAATACGGGCTTTCATTTGATTATCGCTATTATGGAGTTGGTGATGTTGGAGGTGCCCCAAGAGACGGGGATGTAAAAAATGTAGTTGGAAGCCTTCCCCAGGCCGACAGTAAATTCAAGGTCGAACTGACTTCATCTGATCAGATTTATAAAGATATTACCCCAGAAATAAGGGCCAAGCTTCCGACTTACTCAGGTGATCTTCTCCTTATTGAACATAGTGCAGGATCGATGACTTCAGAATCGTATATGAAAAGAGCCAACAGGAAAAATGAAGCTTTGGCAAAGTCATCAGAACAGGTAGCTGTTTTGGCTGACTGGCTGGGCAGCGCAGCATATCCCTATGAAAAGCTGAACAAGTCATGGGATCTGGTTCTGGGAAGTCAGTTTCATGATATATTACCAGGTACAGCAATACCAAAAGCATACGACTTTGCGTGGAATGATGAATTCATTGCTATGAACGGTTTCTCTGAAGTCATGAAGAATTCAATAAGTGCCATATCAGCCAAAATGAATACAATGGGGGATGGCAGAGCAGTATTGGTTTATAACCCTGTGGCAATAGACAGGGAAGATGTGGTGACTGCAGATCTTGTTTATTCAAAAATACCTGTCAATATAAAAGTTACAGACAAGGATGGGAAGCTGATTCCTTCACAGATCATATCTTCAAAAGGCAATAGATTAACTGTTATATTCCTGGCAAAACTTCCTTCTGCTGGTATTTCAGAATTCAATATAAGTGAGACTACCGATAAGCCTTCAGCTTCTGAACTTAAAGTAGCTGATAAATATCTCGAAAACAGTTTTTTCAAAGTGAAGATTGATGAAAATGGTGATATCGCAAGCATCTGGGATAAAAAAGCTGCAAGAGAGGTTTTGTCGAAACCGGCATCATTGCAATTTCAGCACGAAGCTCCTACCCAATGGCCTTCATGGAATATGGATTGGAATGACCGCAAAAATCCGCCGATAGATTTTATGAATAAGGAAGTCTCAGTAAAGATAGTCGAACAAGGTCCGGTACGAGTCGCTCTTGAAGTAACAAAGAAAGGCAGGAATTCAGAAATATCTCAGATAATCAGCCTTGCAGCAGGTGATGCAGGGAAAGTTATTGAAGTAAAAAATAAAATAGACTGGCAGTCAAAAGAGGTGAGCCTTAAAGCTGCCTTTCCCACAACGGTAGTAAATGAATTTGCAACCTATAGCCTGAATACTGCAGCTATAAAGAGGACAACCAATAATGAAGTCAAATTTGAAGTTCCCGGTCGTCAGTGGATCGACATAACTGACCGTCCAAACAACTATGGCGTTTCTATTCTTGAAGATTGTAAATATGGCTCAGACAAACCGGATAACAGCACTCTTCGACTTACACTTATGTACACTCCAAAGGCAAAGTCTTTCGTATATCAGGGAACCCAGGACTGGGGAATCCATGACATAAAATACGGGATATATGCACATATCGGAGACTGGGCATATGCTAAAACTCCATGGGAGGGAAGTTTCCTGAATAACCCGCTAATCGCATTTGAGGTACCAAAACATGAAGGAAGCCTTGGTAAAGAGGTTTCAATGCTTAAGATAAGTACATCCCAGGTTGATGTTATGGCTTTCAAGAAAGCTGAAGAGAACGGGTATTACATCATCAGAGTCAATGAACTTTATGGGAAAGATGCTAATAGCGTGTCAATTACACTTCCTGGCAAGATAGTTGATGCCTATGAAGTCAATGGGCAGGAGAAGAAGATTGGAAATGCAGATTTCTCAGGTGGAAATCTCAATTGTATTATGACAAAATTTTTAATACGAAGTTTTGCTGTAAAACTTGAAAATGCTCCTTCACCTTCAGTTAAACCCGTACAACTCGCTGCTGAACTTCCTTTCAATGAAGATGGCATTAGTTACGATACAAAAAGATCTGATGGCAATATGGTTGGCGGATTCAGCATTCCTGCTGAGCTAGTTCCAACCGAAATAACCAGTGAAGATATCAGATTTGTTATTGGTAATAAAGCTGACGGACAATTGAATATGGTGGCAGCGAAAGGTCAGAAAATAAATATTCCTGCCGGAAATTTCAACAAAGTTTATATCCTTGCTGCTGCTTCTGAAGATACACAGGGGGATTTTAAAATCGGGAGTTTGACGACACACCTGGATATCCAGAACTGGACCGGTTTTGTTGGTCAGCATTATAAAAGAGTCCTTAGCTTAGATAATCTTAAGGTTGATTCAATCATCAAAGCGTTCACAAAAAGAGATAATATTGCATGGTATGCTTCCCACAGCCATTCGCCAAATGCAAACGAAGCATACAGGTATAGTTATCTTTATAAATATGAGATATCTCTTCCAAAAGGCGCAAGGACGCTTACGCTTCCTGTAAATAATAAAATAAAAGTATTTGCTGTCACAGTTGCTGAAAATGCTAATGACAATATTGTTCCTTTGCAGTTACTTTATGACGATTTCAAGGACAATAAACCAATTAAACTGAGAAAGAGTGAATGAAGAATGCCAGACCGCATATATATTATGTTCATTACTGACGGTATCTGGCATGGAGCAGAAGTACTTCAGGTATCTCGATGTTTTTAAGAAAAAGTAAAGGGGATTTCGTCCTGAACGCAACCTTTTTTCAACTCATCACATCAATCTAATGAAAGATTACTGGCAATTCATTAAGATTATTTATATATTTATATCCTCAATCGGATAGTACCTTGAGCGATATTAAGCAAATAATACTTGGATGTCTTGACGGTAACAGAAGGGATCAGGAACTTTTGTACAGAAGGCATTCGTCAAAATTATTTGCTGTCTGCCTTCAGTATTCAGGTAATGATGAAGAAGCCAGGGATATCCTCCAGGAAGGTTTCATTAAGATTTTTGAGAATCTTCATCATTATAAACATGAAGGTTCTTTTGAAGGTTGGATGAGAAGGATAGTTGTCAATACTGCCCTTGAGAAATTCAGAAGCAGGCACAATCTTTACAGGATTGACGATATTGACACTATCACCGAGCCGGAATCAGACCCGGATAATGAAGACTATGCAGGTCTTGAAGCTATTGACCTGCTGTACATTATCAGGGAATTGCCTCCTAAGTACCGTATGGTGTTTAACCTTTATGCCATCGAAGGTTACTCGCACAAAGAAATAGGTAAGATGCTCCATATCTCTGAAGGTACTTCGAAATCCAATCTTTCACGAGCAAGGATCATACTTCAGAGAAGAGTTGGATCGTATACCGGACTTAAGAAGAAAGTGGTAAATGGCTGACAGAGGTACATATGTGGATATTTTTTTCAGGAACGGGCTGAAAGAATTTGAAGTTCTTCCTCCTCCTGAGGTCTGGAATAATATTCAACCTGTACTGAGGAAGAAGCAGAGGTCTCTTAATATTTTGAGATTTGCTGCTATTGCTGCCATTCCGATTTCGATCTCGGTCTTTTCTTTCTGGTTGACAACTAATATCTCGAAAAATTTTAACGGACCATCAATTTCACTGAATCAGGATGTCATTCCTGCAGGTTCTTATGTATTTAAAAATCGGTTGATAACAGCTCCAAAAATTGAAATTCCTGTTATCAGTAACGAAACTGCTGGATCCATAATCATTAATGAAAAAAACAGTTCCGAACAGATAAATCTAAAGATTCCATCTTCAAGCCTATTTTCTAGTTTTTTAAAGGAAGGCAAACCTCGAAAGGGCAATGGAACTATTGTTGCCAGGAGTGATTTAGTTGAAAATTCAAGTTCTGCAGAAAAAAAATATCTTAGTTTAATTCCTGAAAATTCTCTATCTGCAAATACAGGAAATGTGGTTAATCGATGGACGATTAGCGCACTGGCATCACCAACTTATTTTTCAAGCACAAGCTTTGGAAAAAATGATGCTTCAACAGATCTAGCCAAGAATGAGAAACCTGCAGTCTCCTATGCGGGAGGGATGGCGTTTTCATATAAAGTAAATAAAAGGATAAGCATCCGGTCAGGCGTTTATTACTCTTCGGTTGGTCAAAAAATTACTGGGATAAGTACATATTCAGGATTTCGCAGTTATTATGCCGCAAAAGGCAGCAGCGAATTTAGCCTCCAGACATCCAATGGAACAATAGTATCTACTAATAATGATATTTTTTTAAGAGATAATATATCAGGAAGAGTGATTACAAGATACTCGAGTGATGTATTCAATCCTGCAAAAGCTGACCTGACATACCTTAATAATTCAGTTATCCAGAATTTTAATTATCTGGAGGTCCCGGTTGTCTTTAAGTTCAAAGCTATCGACAGTAAAATAGATTTAAATTTAATAGGTGGATTATCATATAATATGCTTGTTGGTAACTCAGCTTCTACTTATGTTAGCGGGGTGAAATATTCAATAGGAAAGACAGAGGGGTTGAGTCCTGTAAATTTCAGCAGCTCATTTGGACTTGGATTTGAATATAATTTCTCCGGGAAGGTCTCTCTTAATATAGAACCCACTCTAAGATATTATCTTACTCCATTGGGAGGTCTGGTTGGATCTACTGCTCATCCGTACTCGTTCGGAGTATTTTCAGGATTATCATATAAATTCTGATTTGGCTGATCCAACCCTTTTTCTTTAAATAATGTAATTTTAAGATTGGCTTGCTTTACTGTTGAGGTACAAAATTGTTACCTTTGCACTTTATTTCAACAAGAACCAATTTTATGATAGTTTCACAAAGAAAAACACTTAAAACACTTATTATTATAATATTAACAGGTACCGGTATCTTCTTTGTTGAGCAGGGATTCGGCGGTGAAATTAAAAGCAGAAAAGATAATTCAAACAGTTATTTTAATGGTATTTCAAGACCATATAAGCTACCTGATAGTGTGAGTTTTGCAGGTGAAAGAATGCCCCTTGAAAATTTTGACACTCGCGAAAGTCTTGAAAGAGAAGTTATTACAAGTGCATATAGACATTCATCGACAATCCTGATAATAAAACGGGCAAACAGATATTTCCCTGTTATTGAAAAAATACTAAAAAAATACAATATCCCGGATGACTTTAAATACCTAGCTGTTGCAGAAAGCGATCTTAGTAATATGGTTTCACCCGCAGGAGCTACAGGCTTTTGGCAGATTATGCCGGAAACAGGAAAAGAAAAGGGGATGGAGATCAATGCAGAAGTTGATGAAAGATATAATGTTGAAAAATCCACTGATTTTGCCTGCGAATATTTTCTGAAGTCATTCGAAAAATATGGTAACTGGACCCTGGTAGCAGCTTCATATAATGGTGGAAGAAACGGAATTGATGATCAGATAGAGATCCAGCATGAAAAAAACTATTATGACCTTCTTTTAAATGAAGAAACCGCAAGGTATATCTTCAGGGCGGTTTCTTATAAACTTATAATTTCTGATCCTGTGGCATATGGTTTTGAAATTAATAAAAATGAACTCTATCCCGAGATCAGATTTAATGAAGTAAAGGTAGATTCAACTATTACAGATTTTTCAAATTTTGCCAGAAAATTCGGAACAAACTATAAACTGCTGAAATTGCTTAACCCCTGGTTAAGAAAACCATACCTGACAAATAAAACAGGCAAAACTTATTTAATTAAAATTCCGGTTGAGGGTTCCAGGATTAGCGAGTGAAAAGATATTATCATATGATTTCTGATTCCTTGGTTTTGCAATGAGTGATGAATTAATAGTACTGGGGGCAAGGGTCCATAATCTTAAAAATATTGATGTTACAATTCCACGAAATAAACTGGTAGTGATCACAGGTTTAAGTGGAAGTGGGAAATCATCTCTGGCATTTGATACAATCTATGCAGAGGGTCAAAGACGTTATCTGGAGACGCTGTCTGCTTATGCACGTCAGTTCCTGGGAGGTATGGAACGGCCTGATGTTGACAAAATTACCGGGTTGAGCCCGGTAATTTCGATTGAACAGAAGACTACAAATAAAAATCCGCGTTCAACTGTAGGAACAATAACTGAAATTTATGATTTTTTAAGACTATTATACGCCAGAGCGTCTGATGCCTATTCTTATGCTTCTGGCGAGAAAATGGTGAGATATACCGATGAACAGATACTTGAACTGGTGAAAACGAAGTTCCCGGAGCGTAAAGTCTACTTTCTGGCGCCAATTGTAAAAGGAAGAAAGGGGCATTACAAAGAGCTGTTTGATCAGTTACGCAGAAAAGGGTTCCTAAGCGTCAGAATCAACAACGAGATAAAGGAGCTGGTTCCTGGAATGAAGGTGGATCGCTATAAAACCCATTACATTGAACTTGTAGTCGATAAATTCAAAGTGGGCGATGTTACAGATAAGAGGCTTCACGATTCCGTGCTGATGTCACTGGATCAGGGAGATGGAGTAATGATAGTGCTTGACAGCGAGAGTAATGAGCCAAGGTATTTCAGCAGGCATCTTATGTGCCCGGTCACAGGTCTGTCATACAATGAACCTGCCCCACATTCATTTTCATTTAACTCGCCCCAGGGCGCATGTCCTCATTGCAACGGACTTGGAGAGATATCGAGTATTGACCATGCAAAATTAATTCCTGATGGAGATCTAAGCATAAGAAAAGGAGGAATCGAACCTCTTGGAAAATATCGCAATACCTGGATATTCTGGCAGATCGAAGCAATTGCTGAGAAGAATGGTTTTACACTCGATACACCCATGAAAGAGATCCCGGAAGAGGCTCTGAATAAGGTACTCTATGGATCGGATGAGGTTCTTAAATTATCAAATACACCCCTTGGAATGTCATCAAATTACTTCCTTACATTTGAAGGGATTGTGAATTTTGTCGGGAATATTGAAGTAATTAACGGTAAAAAGAACGGTACAAAAATTAAAGATCAGTATGTTCAGTATAATACTTGTCCGGATTGCAATGGAACAAGATTGAAAAAGGAAGCTCTCTGGTTCAGAATAGCCGGTAAGAATATCGGGGAGCTCTCATCAATGGATATCCGTGAACTTACTTCTTTCCTGTCTGATGTTGAAGAAAAGATGAGTGACAAGCAGCAGAAAATTGCCACTGAAATTCTTAAGGAAATAAGGGCAAGACTTGGATTCCTTCTTGATGTAGGCCTTGAATATCTTTCACTTAACAGGGGTGCCAGAACTCTTTCAGGCGGAGAAAGCCAGAGGATTCGTCTTGCCACTCAGATCGGTTCACGACTGGTAAATGTTCTGTACATTCTTGATGAACCAAGCATAGGTCTTCACCAGAGAGATAACAGACGCTTAATAACGGCGCTTAAGCAGCTCCGCGATTCAGGTAATTCAGTGATTGTCGTGGAGCATGACAGGGAGATGATATTGTCTGCTGATCATATTGTCGATATGGGCCCCGGTGCAGGACTGCATGGCGGAGAGATAATTGCAGAGGGAAAGCCTGAAAATTTCAGAAATTGTGAAACTCTTACTGCAAGTTATCTGAGTAATTGCCGGCAATTTGATATACCTGAAAAAAGAAGGGCAGGTAATGGAAGCACCCTTGAAATTAAAGGAGCTTCAGGACATAACCTGAGAAATATTGATGTTGAGTTTCCATTAGGTTTGTTTATTTGCGTCACAGGAGTTTCCGGAAGCGGGAAGTCGTCTCTGATAAATCAGACACTTCATCCTGCACTTGCCAGAAAATATCATAATTCCGGGAAAGTTCCTTTAGCATACCGGGAGATAACGGGAATTGATAAAATTGATAAGGTTATCGAGGTAAATCAATCACCCATAGGTAAAACTCCTCGTTCCAATCCTGCAACCTATACAGGTGTTTTTACAGATATCAGAAAACTATTTGAACAGACTACTGAAGCAAAAATCAGAGGGTTCAATTCAGGCAGGTTTTCCTTTAATGTTAAAGGAGGACGATGTGAAGCATGTGAAGGAGCAGGAATGAAGACCATCGAGATGAATTTTCTTCCCGATGTTTATGTTCATTGTACAGAATGTAATGGCAAACGATATAACCGGGAAACTCTTGAGGTAAAATTTAAGGGACAATCCATAAGTGATGTTCTTGAAATGACAGTAGATATTGCTGTGGATTTTTTCGCAAATGTCCCATCTATCTATCATAAGATTAAGACACTACAGGATGTGGGACTGGGGTATATAAAACTTGGACAACAATCCACCACTCTATCCGGAGGAGAATCCCAGCGTGTAAAACTTGCTACAGAATTGGCACGGCGAGATACGGGTAAAACTCTTTATATCCTTGATGAACCCACTACAGGTTTACATTTTGAGGATGTAAGAGTATTATTAGGTGTGCTTGATAAACTGGTTGAAAGAGGAAATACGGTCATCGTAATCGAACATAATATGGATGTAATAAAAATGGCAGATTATGTCATTGATCTTGGACGTGAAGGAGGAAAGGAGGGAGGCGACCTTGTTTTTTCCGGCACTCCGGAAGCTTTGGCAAACTGCCCTGAAAGCTATACAGGAATTTTCCTTAAGTCAGAGCTTAAGGCATAAGAATTTAACTATATTTGGAGTCCTTTTTAACTATACAATAATTAATTATGGAGAAACCGGCAGATCTTATCAAAGATGCGTTTGAACAGAAAACCTGGCATGAGATTCATACAACAGATTCATGGAGGGTGTTTAAAATTATCTCCGAACTTGTTGAAGGATTTGAAAAACTTGCCCGCATAGGTCCTTGTGTATCTATCTTTGGTTCAGCACGTACTCATTACAATGACAAGCATTACAGACTTGCTGAAGATATTGCATTCAAACTTACTCAGAAAGGGTATGGAGTTATAACCGGAGGTGGACCCGGTATCATGGAAGCTGCAAATAAAGGAGCTGCAAGGGGTAAAGGCAAATCAGTCGGTATTAATATTGATCTGCCTTTTGAGCAAAAGCCAAATCCGTACATAGATGCAGATAAGCTTATAACATTCGACCATTTCTTCGTCAGAAAGTTAATGTTCATGAAATATGCCCAGGGTTTTATTGTTCTTCCAGGCGGATTTGGAACTTTTGATGAACTGTTCGAAGCCATAACTCTTATCCAGACAAGGAAGATCGGCAAATTCCCTATAATCCTGGTCGGAATCAAATACTGGAAAGGGCTTCTTGACTGGATAAAGGAAGAAATGCTGGAGGAGGAACATAACATTTCTCCTGAAGATCTGAACATTTTCACCATGGTAGATACTTCTGATGAAGCTGTAAATTATATCGTTAAGTTTTACTCAAGATACCTGCTGAGTCCAAACTTTTAAGATTGCGGACTGCGGAATGCGGATTGCGGAATTAGCTTCGCTGAGCTCTCCGCCGATGGGCGAATCGGTTCGGATTCCGAATTTGGCGTTTAATCCGAAATCCGAAATCCAAGATTTACCTTCACTTCTTCATCATTCGATCCATCTCCCGTGTTGCATCTTTGCGTTTGAGAGTCTCACGTTTATCATACTCCTTTTTACCCTTCGAAACGGCTATCTCAGCTTTTGCCAGTCCACGGTCATTAATAAACACTTTAATGACGACAATTGTATAACCGGTCTCTTTTACCTTTCTCTCAATTTTTTTAAGCTCTTGCCCAGTCAGTAGTAACTTCCTCTCTCTCAGTGGATCGTGATTATTTATATTTCCCCACCAGTATTCTGAAATGTGCATTCCCTTTATGTAAAGCTCACCTTTTCTGAAGAGACAATAAGAGTCCACAAGTGTTGCTTTACCTAACCTTATAGATTTTATTTCAGTCCCTGTCAGTTTTATACCGGCAACGAATTTATCCAGGAATTCGTAATCATGAGAGGCTTTTTTATTCCTGATTACAATATTACCTGAGCTGCCTTTCATCGGAGAAGGTGATGAATAATCGTAAAGGAAATTCTGTCAGTCAATGCTGTAATAACCCAATTGCCGGTAAAGAAAATTCCTGTTACAAATATGAAGATTGCTATAAGCATCGGCATCTTTTTGTAATCGGGCGGAAGAAGCAGTTTTTCGGCACCTGTCCAGAATATATACATGCCATATAATGATAGTATATTAACAAAGATCAGTGATTCAAATAAATGGCTGGCAATCAGGCAGAAAAACATGGGAGTCAAAGAATAGACAATCAGTCTGAAAGATAAAGTGAAGTTCTTACCCAGATCGAGCGGTTTTGTAATCTCACCCAGAACCAGGGCTGATGAATAGGTTACGAACAATAGAAGTATAAAATATTTAACCCCGGTGAAGATTGAATAAATAACAGATAACTTTGAATTTGTGAAAATAAAGGATCCCAGAAAGGCGGCAATGGTTACTAATACAATTAATGGAAATAAGAAATTGTTTCTCAGATCCTTATCAGACCTGTTTTCAGTAAGGATAATATCCCACGCTTTTTCAGGAGTAAAAATAATTTTTAAAAAACTCTTGTAGAAAAACTTGTAATCCATAATTTCTGAGGCTTTCTTGCCTGGCAAAATTAAATAAATTTATCATTAACTTGCTTTATTATAAAAACCTTTATCCGATCAATAGAATTATGGCAATTAATTATGATCTGCTTGTGATTACCGGACCAACTGCTTCCGGTAAAACTGTCCTGGCAGCTTCTGTTGCTTACAGATTGAATGGAGAGATCATAAGTGCAGATTCACGACAGATATACAGGGAAATGAATATCGGCACAGGGAAAGATTATGATGATTATATAGTAAACGGTAATCTAATTCCTGTACACCTGATAGATATCGCTGATTCTGGTTCCAGGTTCAATGTTTTTGAATACCAGCAGTGTTTTCTGAAAGCCTTTCAGGATATTAAAAGCAGAAATAAATTTCCGGTGGTCTGTGGTGGCTCAGGTATGTATGTTGATAGTATCGTCAGTAGTTATAAACTGATGGAAGTGCCTCCGGATGAAGCTCTTAGGAAGGATCTGGAAGAAAAAACAATTGAGGAACTGACTGATATCCTTCGTTCTTATAAGAATCTTCATAATACTACAGATGTTGATACCAGACAAAGGGCCATCAGGGCGATAGAAATTGAACAATATTATTTGGACAATAAAGAGTCCGAAACTGATCTTCCAACTTTCAGGTCGCTGGTAATTGGGGTCAGATATGACAGGGAATCAAGACGCAGGAGGATTTCCCAGAGATTAAAAGAAAGACTGGAACATGGGATGATTGAGGAAGTGCAGACACTTATAAATAAAGGTGTTCCAGTTGAAACGCTGATTTATTATGGTCTTGAATATAAATTTGTTACACTATACCTGACAGGCAAAATGCCATATGAAGAAATGTTTTGCAGGCTGGAGGTCGCTATCCATCAGTTTGCCAAAAGACAGATGACATGGTTCAGAGGGATGGAACGGCGAGGTATTCATATCCACTGGATCGATGGAGATATACCGACAGCTGAGAAGGTCCAGAAGATTATTGAGCTTCTCGCATAAACTACAAACTTCTTCTATTGTATAATCAACCTCATCCCCCGGCCCCTTCTCCCAGGGGAGAAGGGGAGTAAGATACAGTAGATTAACATATTAGGCCCTTCTCCCTTGGGAGAGGGGTTGGGGTGAGGTCTACTTCAAATACTTATCCAGCCACTCAAAAAACTCCCTTTGCCAGACGACCGCATCCTGGGGTTTGGTAACCCAATGGCATTCATCCTCAAAGAAAAGAAGTCTGCTCGGAACACCATGAAGCTGCGCAGCTGTGAATGCCTCCATACTCTGAGTATAGGGTATCCTGAAATCATTCTGTCCGGTAATTATTAGTATAGGTGTTGTCCATTTATTGACCATGAGATGTGGAGAGAATTTGTAGCTTGGCTTGTTTTCCCAATAAGGGCCTCCATAATCTTTGTCGGGAAACCATATTTCCTCCGTCGATCCATACTCGCTTTCGAAATTGAATACCCCGCAATGGGCAACAAAAGCTTTGAACCTTCCCTGGTGAATTCCGGCAAGGTAATAAATAGAAAACCCGCCATAACTTGCCCCGATTGCACCAAGCCTGTTTGCGTCAACAAATGGTTCTTTTGCCATTGCATCGGTAGCATCGAGATAGTCCTGGATATTTTTTCCTCCATAATCACCTGAAATCTGTTCTTTCCATGCCTGACCAAATCCGGAAACCCCACGACGGTTTGGAGCAAATACAATGTAGCCTTTTGCGGCAATCATCTGCATATTCCACCTGTACGACCAGAACTGATCGAGGGCAGATTGCGGACCACCTTCACAGAAAAGCAATGCAGGATATTTTTTTGACGGGTCAAAGTCGGGGGGATAGATAACCCACATCTGCAGGTTCTGTTTATCTTTGGTTTTGATATATTTCTCTTCAACCTTACCCATCCTTATGTTATCATATATATATTTATTTATGAAA
>Ga0182021_10004013_pt1 | contig 17238 bp, 17 predicted proteins | sample 612E3MmetaG_FD_120493 | JGI IMG/M metagenome (GOLD analysis project Ga0182021, IMG submission 120493) | Permafrost microbial communities from Stordalen Mire, Sweden - 612E3M metaG (Illumina Assembly) | ecosystem: Environmental > Terrestrial > Soil > Wetlands > Permafrost | place: Sweden...
CGGCCCAGCCCCCATCTCGCTCGGTCAGTGGCGTGCCGTCATAGATTCCGAGCAGTTCCGGATCATCTGGGGCAGGTTCGTCCTCAACCAGGAACACCACGTTGTCCATCAGGGCGAGCAGTTCGGCCGGGACGGCGTCCAGTGCGTCCCCGACTGCCTCGTCGAACTCCTGCGTCGTCAGTGCCAGCACACCTGCCACCTTGGCACGACGAGGCCATGAATCGTGATCCCCGACGCGAGACAATGGTCCGATGAGAGTGAGCGTGCGAGTCAAGCCCGGAGCCTCCAAGACCAAGGTCGGTGGACAGTATGGCCAGGTGTCACCTGATCAGGGCGCAGTCCTCATCGTCTTTGTGGCCCAGCGTGCCGTGGACGGGGCGGCAACGGAGGGTCTCCTGAAGGCCGTCGCCAAGGCTTTCGGTCTGCGCCGGGCCGATGTGCAACTGGTCAAGGGGTTGACCAGTCGGACGAAGGTGCTGGAGTTGCGTGGCGAGGAGCAAGGCCTGGCAACTCGTTTGGCCGAGCTGTTGGCCAGCTGAGCCAACTCAACGAGGTCAGGCTGGACCCGGATCCGCCCCATCTTCGTGGCTGGCGTAGGCATCGGTCTCCGGACGCTCATCGGCGCCACCGTGCAACTGTCCTACCCAGTCCTTCTCACCCTCGTCCTGGCCGCCGGAGTTCGGTTCGGTCTCGATCGCCTCGCGGGCGGAGCCGTCGTGGGCAGCGGCGGCCAGCTCGGCTGGGGTCACTGGTGGAACACCGGCGGTGAAGTAGAAGCTCGAGATCTTGGCCTGCAGACGCTCCCGGAGGGTGTGTTTCTTTTCTAGCCCGTTCGCGTCGACGGTCGCGCTCAGTTCGCGGGGCGCCGGTGACTCTTGCTGTACCAGCGTCCAGCGCTCGAGCTCGGTCATCGGCTCGTGAACCTCGAAGAATCTGCCCTCTGCGGTGCGCACTATGCGTCCGGTCTCGGTGCCGTGCAGCACGCGATCGCGATCTCGACGCTGCAGGCTCATGCAGATCCGCTTGGTCACCCAGTAGGCCAGTGGCGGGACCACCAGCACGGCGACCCGCAGCGTCTGGGTGATCTCGTTGATGGACAACCCCAGCTTGATGGCAATCAGGTCATTGCCGGCCGCTATGAACAAGACCAGGTAGAAGCTGATGGCCATGGCACCCAGGCCGGTGCGGGTAGGGGCGTTGCGTGGACGATCCAGGAGGTGATGTTCGCGCCTGTCGCCTGTGACCCAGGACTCGAGGAATGGGTAGACCCCGGCGATGGTGTAGAGCAGCGGCATCACCACCAGGGAGGGAATGAACACGTTCAGGCTGAGGGGATGCCCGAAGATATTGAACTCGAAGAAGCCGGGAAACAGGCGCAGCGCCCCGTCGGCGAAACCCATGTACCAGTCGGGCTGTGAGCCGGCGGTGATCTGCGACGGGTTATAGGGGCCGTACAGCCAGATGGGGTTGATGGTGACCAGCGCGCCCATCAGGGCCGTGATGCCAAAGACGACGAACAGGAAGCCGCCAGCCTTAGCCATGTACACCGGCATGAAGGGGTACCCGACCACGTTGTCGTTCGTCCTGCCCGGGCCGGGGTACTGGGTGTGTTTGTGCACCGCCACCAGCACGATGTGGGCGGTGAACAGCCCGATGATGACCGCCGGTAGCAGCAGCACGTGAATAGTGAAAAGGCGCGGGATGATCGCCTCTCCGGGGAACGCGCCGCCGAAGAGGAAGTAGGCCATGTAGGAGCCGATTACGGGGACAGACTGGATGAAGCCCTCAGCCGCCCGCAGGCCGGTGCCCGAGAGCAGGTCGTCTGGCAGGGAGTACCCGGTGAAGCCCTCGTTGATGGCCAGCAGGGACAAGACCGTACCGATGACCCAGTTGATCTCGCGGGGCTTGCGGAACGCGCCGGTGAAGAAGACCCGGAACATGTGCACCGTGATCGAGACCGTGAAAAGCAGTGCGGCCCAGTGATGGATCTGACGCAGGATGAGCCCGCCGCGCACGTCGAAGCTGATGTCGATGGTGGATTTGTACGCCTCGCTCATGGGGATGCCCTTAAGCGGCACGTACGAGCCGTTGTAAATCACCGTGCCTGCGCTCGGCACGAACCAGAAGGTCAGGATCGTCCCGCTCACCAGCAGGATCACCAGCGAGAACATCGCGATCTCGCCCAGCATGAATGACCAGTGATCGGGGAAGATCTTCTTCAGCACGTAACTGGTCGGCTTGGCGGCGCTGGTGCGGTCATCGAGCCAGCCCGCCAGCGCACCTCCTTTGGCCTTGTGGTCTTCTGCCAGCGCCGCCGCCTTGGTGTCCCTGGCGCGCAGACCCGCGGCACCCTTCGGGGTGGATTCGGGGCTCATCCGCGCTCCCAGTAGGTTGGGCCGACCGGCTGCTGGAACGGCGCGGCGGCGATCAGGTAGCCATCTGCATCGACAGTGATCTGCAGCTGTGGCAAGGGGCGGTGCGCTGGGCCGAAGACGACTGCGGCGTCCTGGGTAACGTCGAAGGTGGACTGGTGACAGGGACACAGCAGCTGGTGGGTCCGATGCTCGTAAAGGCCCACCGGGCACCCTACGTGGGTGCAGATCATGGAATAGGCGACGATCCCGTCCACGCTCCAGTCGAGCTCCTTGGTGACCTGGATGGCTGCCGGTGGCAGGGAGATGAGGATGACCGCCGCCTTAGCCTTCTCCTCGAGCGCGTGGGGGGACAGGTCGATGCCCTCGGGCATTACGTGAAAAACAGAGCCCAGGGTGACGTCGCTCAACTTGATCGGTGTCATCTCAGGGTCGCGCATCAGCCGCATTCCCTTGCGCCAGAAAGTAGTTGCCAGCTCAGTTCCGGGCAATGGGCCCAGGCCACCGGTCAGCTGCACGACCAGCGGCAGCGCAACCAGGCCGAGAGCGCCACCGAGTGTGTACTTGATCAGGGGTCTGCGGCCCAGCTGCGCCGCGGCGCCACTGGTTGTGATGGTCTCTACTGCGTCGCGGCGGGCTGCCTGGGAAGATCGCATCGGGTGCCGGTCCTCGCTGACTTCGGTGTCAGGCATCAGGGTTTTGGCCCAGTGGACCGCGCCGAAGCCGATTCCGAGCAGGCTTACGGCAAGCGAGATGCCGAGCACCACGTTGGACAGGTTTGCCTGCCCGATACCGGGAATGAACTGGTAGGTCGCCGGGTCAATCGCGAAGTAGGCGACCAGGAATACGACGGTGGCCACCATCGAGATACCGAACAAGGTGGCCACCTGGCGTTCTGCGCGACGGGCTGCATTCTCCTCCAGGTCGGCCGATCGTGGCACGTGTGGGGGCAGTCCTGGATTGGTGAAACGCTCCGGTATGGCGCCCTGACTCTCGACGCGTCCTTGGCGCTCGACCTGGCCCTGGCCCTGGCGCGCTGCGGCTACTGGCTGGCTCAGATGCTCCCCAGCAGGTTCCGTACCCTGTTCGCTCATCGTGTGATCGGTCCCGTCGATTCGCAGTTCTGGTCCATGCAGTGCTTGTGGTCCAACCCATGATCTGGCATGTGGTTGCGATGGTCTGTCATCAGTCAGGCTGCCTTGGAACCGAGCCACACCGCGGCACCGATCACCAGTCCCAGGCCGAAGATCCAGATGAACATCCCCTCGGAGACCGGCCCGAGGTTGCCCAGGTTCAGACCTCCTGGGTTCTTACTCTGGTCCAGATAGTGCAGGTAGCTGATGATGTCGTTCTTGTCAGCCGGTGACAGGTTCTGGTCGTTGAAGACCGGCATCGACTGAGGCCCGCTCACCATTGCTTCGTAGATGTGCTTGCCGGTGACGTTGCTCAGGCTCGGCGCGTACTTGCCCTGGCTGAGGGCGCCTCCAGAGCCGGCGAAGTTGTGGCACATCGCACAGTTGGTCTTGAACAGCTGGTTACCCTTGGCGACGTTGCCATCACCTTGGGTGTCAGCACTGTCGGGGATCGATGGGCCGGCACCGAGGGTAGCCACGTAAGCCCCCAGGTTGGCAATCTCCTGGTCGCTGAAGAGCACCTCTTTTCCCTGGGGGGCCTGGGGGGCGCCCGAGCCTGCCAGCGGCATACGGCCGGTGCCGACCTGGAAGTCAACCGCTGCGGCCCCCACGCCGGCCAGGCTGGGACCGACCTTGCCGCCCTGACCATTGACTCCGTGGCAGCTGGCGCAGTTGGCCAGGAAGAGTTGCCTTCCGGAGGTCACGTCAGTGGCTGAGGACACGGCGGCCTGGGCCGCTCTGGGGTCCAGCACGGAGTAGAGCCCCCCGGTGGCGACGAGCCCCAACAGCAGCAGGACGACGATGGCAGCGGGATGACGACGATGAGAGCCCAGTGCTTTCACGAGATGTTCCTCTCATCGGTGCGGATGCCTCGGCACAAGAGGTGCATCACTTTAGTAGGTAGATCGTTGAGAACAGGGCGATCCACACGACGTCTACGAAGTGCCAGTAGTAGGACGTCACAATGGCACCGGCAGCTTGCGCGTGCGTGTAGCGGCGCGTGGTGAAGGTCCGCCCGATGATCAGAAGGAACGCGATCAGACCCCCGGTGACGTGCATGGCGTGGAAGCCCGTCGTGAGGAAGAAGACCGAGCCGTACGCGTCGGAGGAGATGGTCAGCCCATCGCCGATCAGGCGCGCGTACTCGAACATCTGTCCGGAGACGAAGATGGCGCCGAAGATATAGGTCAGGACGTACCACTCCCGCATGCCCCACTGACGAAACGCCAGCAAGGAGCCGGTGCGGGCGGGCTGGCCGCGCTCGGCCTTGAAGACACCCAGCTGACACCAAACAGAGGAGATGACCAGCATCAGGGTGTTGACCGTCGCGAAGGGGACGTTCAGATGGACTGTCCTCTCCGCCCAGAGGTTTGGGGAGACCGACCGAATCGTGAAGTACATCGCGAACAGACCGGCGAAGAACATTAGCTCGCTGGCCAGCCAGACGATCGTCCCGACGGCAACCATGTTGGGTCGTGTCACCGGGCCATGACTAGGGATCGGACCCGGTGAAGGGTTAGGGGTACCTGACTGAACTGCTGATGCGGTCGCCACGAGCGCCCATATTGCCCTATTCGGGCGCGCAATGCACGAGCAACCCCGCCACCTGTGTGCTTCATCGTGAAATAGGCACCGGTAACATCCTCCTTATGACTGATTCGCAGGCAACGCCGACGGCCTCTCCCACTGACCAAGTCTCGTCAGATGCTCGATACCAGCTGTCTGTATTGCTCTACAGCGATGACATCGCCACTCGGGACGCAGTGCGTGTCGCGGTCGGTAGCCGCCCTGCGCGCGACGTCCAGGTCAGCACGTGGCTTGAGTGCGCAACGGCGGCTGCAGTGATCGAAGCAGTGGAGACTGGAGAGTTCGATGTGCTGGTTCTGGACGGGGAGGCGGGCAAGACCGGTGGTCTAGGTCTGTGCCGCCAGCTCAAGAACGAGATCTTCAACTGCCCGCCGGTTCTGGTGCTCACCGGCCGACCCCAGGATGGCTGGTTGGCTGCGTGGTCCCAGGCCGATCTGGCTGTTCCGCACCCGCTGGACCCTTTCGCGGTGGCAGGGGCAGTTGCCGAGCTTGGTCGCAGGCTCGGCGCCTCGGCCAGAACGAGCGCCTAGCCAATGACGGCCCCGGCTGCCAGCTCGCACACCTGGCCGGCGCTTCTGACTGCGCTGCTCGCCGGACAGGATCTGGCCGCCCAGGAGTCCGCATGGGCGATGGACCAGATCATGAGCGGGGAAGCAAGTCCTGCCCAGGTTGCCGGGTTTCTCATAGCCCTGCGTGCCAAGGGCGAGACCGCCGATGAGATGCGCGGACTCGCCGATGAGATGTTGGCTCACGCAAGCAGAATCACCGTTGAAGGCACGACCCTGGACATCGTCGGGACCGGCGGAGATCGTGCCCACACCGTGAACATCTCGACCATGGCTGCCTTGGTTGCGGCGGCCAGCGGGGTGCGGGTCGTCAAGCATGGCAATCGTGCGGCGTCCTCGTCCTCGGGCTCGGCCGACGTCCTTGAGGCGTTGGGTGTCAACCTGAAGCTGAGCCCTTCGCAGGTTGCCGCTGTGGTGGACAAGGCCGGCATCACCTTCTGCTTTGCCCAGCAGTTCCATCCCTCGATGCGTCACGCGGCCTCGGCACGGGCTGACCTGGGCATCGGAACTGCCTTCAACTTCATTGGCCCGCTCACCAACCCTGCTCAGCCGACGTATGCCGCCGTGGGCGTCGCGGACGCGCGAATGGCACCGGTGATGGCCGGAGTGTTTGCGGGACGAGGCAAGGACGCCGTCATCTTCCGCGGTGACGATGGCTTGGACGAGCTCACCATTTCCACGACATCCAAGGTCTGGTGGGTGCGCGGCGGCGCCGTTCGCGAGTACACCGTGGACCCTTCGTGGGTGGGGCTGGATCGTCATTCGCTGCAGACGTTGCGTGGGGCGGATGCGGCCTACAACGCTCAGGTGGTGCGGGACGTGTTCGCCGGGGCAATGGGCCCTGTTCGTGACGCCGTGGTACTAAACGCGGGGGTTGCTCTGGCGCTCACCGTGCCCGACAGGGGCGAGCAGCAGGTCGACTTCATCTCCGCGTTGCAAGCCGGGATGGATCGAGCCGCTGCTGCGATCGATGACGGAAACAGCACCCTGGCACTACAGCGATGGGTTAACGCAACCCGCGAGTAGGTCTCAGGCGTCGTCCAGGCCGAGGCTGAAAGCAGCCTCGAGGTCGTGTTTGGAGTAGGTCCGGAATGCGATGTGGGTCTGGGTGCCCAGGACACCGCTGACCTTGTTGAGCTGGTCGGCGATGACGTCGGCAAGCTGCTCGTGGTGGCGGACGCGCACGACGGCGATGAGGTCGACATCCCCGGTGACGGAGTAGACCTCGCTGACCCCCTTGAGCTCGGCGATGGCGGCGGCGACCTCGGGAATGCGGTCGACCTCGGCGCTGATCAAGACGATGGCTGAAATCACGAGTCCACCTTAGCCTGCGAGGTGCTGGTGGGCTCGAGCATTTGGGACCAGCGACACTGTGGCCGGCGGGCGATGGCGCAGCCCGGTACTGGCGGGTTCGTCGAAGCCCACCACGTCGCGGTAGGCAGTCGAGTCAGCCTCCAGGTCATCGCGAGAGGCGCTGGCGCCGTGCACTGGGCAGGTCCACTCACCCTCTATGGCGACCAGGCGGACATCGGGGAAGTCCAGCCAGCGCAGGATCTTCTCTGTCTCCTCGGCGCAGGCCGAGGCTGCAGGCCCAGCAGAGGGGCCCACGTTCTCGGCGCTTGCTGTCAGGGCGTCGATGTACTGGCGAGGGTCGCCACCGCGGGGAGTCACAGTGGTTCCCGCGAGCCGTCCGAAGCGGACACAGATGATCTCCCACCCACCCAGAGGCAGGGCTCGGGCCGCGAGGATCTCGGCACTGTTGGCCAGTGGCGCGATGCGTTGAGCGCGTGCCGCTGCCCGGAGCAGGTGCACCAGCCGGTCACGGACCGTGGCGGCGTCCTCATAGCGCTCCTGGCCCGAAAGAGCTTCCATCCGGGTGCGCAGGGCTGTGACGACTTCGCGCGAGTCGCCGGCGATCATCTGGGCAGCCTGCTCGACGATGACGGCGTACTCCTGAATGCTTTGTGCCCCAGAGCAGGGGGCGCCGCAGCGCCCCATCTCGGCCAGCACGCAGTCAGCAGATCGACCGCTAGCGGACAGGCGCTTGGTGCACTGACGCAGCGGGAGCACCTCATGAATCGCGGCGATCGCGGACTCCGCACCCAGACGAGAGCTGAAAGGACCCATATACCGCGCGCCGTCAGCTTTAACCTCTCGCACGATGCTCAGTCGCGGGAAAGCCTCTACGGTGAGCTTGACCCAGGGTGCCCGCTCGGGGTTGAGCGAACGGCGGTTGTACCGCGGCTTGTGCGTGGCGATGAGCCGAAGCTCGCGGACCTGTGCCTCCAAAGTGGTCTCGCAGACCACCGCGGTCACGCTGGCTGCTATCGCGACCATCTCGGCCATTCGGGTGCGATGCTCCGATGCGGTGAAGTAGGTGCGGACCCGGCGCTGGATGTCCTGCGAGGTACCCACGTAGAGCACGTGCCCCTGGCTGTCCTTGAACAGGTAGACGCCCGGCGCCGATGGCAGCCCGTCAGCGAGATGTCGTTTACGGCGCTGGGCCGGGCTGACTCGCGAAGAGAACGTGCTGAGCTCCTCCAGGGTCACGACCCCGAGGCTTCCGACCCTGGCCAGCAGCGCGTGCAGGACGTCAACGGTGGCCCGCGCGTCGTGCAGTGCGCGATGGTCCGGGGTCGTCTCAGCGCCGAACAGCGCGGCCAGGGTGCCGAGCTTGCGGTTTGGCGCCTCGTCCTTGCTGACTAGCTGCCGGGCCAGATGAGCGGTGTCGACCACGCGAAAGGGCGGCCAGGGGCGACCGGTCAGCGTTGCGGCCGCCTTGAGGAAGGAGATGTCGAAGGGCGCATTGTGGGCCACCAGCACGCTGAGGCGGGCGAAGTCGAGAAACGCAGGTAACACGCTGTCAATACGGGGCGAGTCGGCCACCATCTGGTCGGTGATGCCGGTCAGGACCGAGATGAAGGCGGGAATCGGCTCAGAGGGGTTGACCAGGGTCTGGAACTCGCCAATCACCTGCCCGCCGCGGATCTTGACCGCTCCCACCTCGGTGATGTGTGCGCCTATCGGGCTGCCGCCGGTCGTCTCGAGGTCAACGACCACGAAGGTGACCTCGGACAGCGCGGTGCCGAGCTCGTCGAGTGTGCCTTGGACCCCCTGCATGCTGATGAGGTTAGGCGTCGTGGCTGACAGGGCCATGCAGGCGCGCGGTCGCAGGGGTCGCTGCGGCCCCCCCACAGGTGCCTGCGGGCAGAGATCAGGGGCGTATGTCGGACCCGCGTCCTAGCGTTCCTCCTGCGGCGCGCCGACAAGAGCTCGCCGGCTGAGTCCATTGATGAGGGTGGACGTCGAATCAGAGCGGAGGGCCAGATGATCATCGACTGCAGGACATGTCCAGTGCGCGGCCAGCGATGTGAAGACTGTGTCGTCACGGTGCTATGCACACCCGGCTCGGCCAAGCATCTGATCTCGCCCGAGCTTCAGCCATCCACCGGACTTCAGCTGGATTCCGCTGAGAACAAGGCGGTGTCAATGCTCGTCGGTGCTGGGCTGGTCAGTGCCGGCGCGGTGGTGGGGCTACGTGCGCGTCGCGAGAGCGTGCGACCGCGAGGAACCGTGCGAGACGTCGGCTGAGCCGTGCGCGGCGACATATTAGGCGCAGGGGCCCCACTGAGGTGTCCACGCAACCTACGATGACGCAATGACCAGGGCCAGACGTATCGCCGCGATTGCGTTGTGCGCCGGGCTCGCGGTAGGCATCGCTGGGCAACTGCATGGCAACCTGGACCTACCCCAGGTCATCGGCCCGCCTCAGAGCACGAAAGCGGGCTCTGGCCAAGGCAGCAAGAACCAGGCCGCGTCCTCGCTTCCGAGGTTGGGCCAGCACAGCACCCGGCTGGGCGCTGCCCAGGATCTGCTCTCGGCGCGGGCGGCGGCCGTGAAGGCAGGGGACAAAAGCTCCTGGATGGCCACGGTGGACCTTCGGCCGTCGTCATTTCGTGGGCGCCAGTCAGTAGCCTTCGACAACCTCATCAAGCTTCCGCTCGGTCAGTTCTCATATGGCGCTGCGCGGCCGGCGCCTGCGCTGACCCCGGCACGCGCCGCGCAGGTGGGGCCCAAGGCGTGGGCGGTCACGGTCACGGTCACATATTCGCTGCAGGGACTCGACCGGGCGCCACAGAGTTTTGAGGCGACCTACACCCTGGCGTACCGCGCCGGTGTCTGGCGCATTGCCGACGACACCGACGGCGACGCTGCCATGCAGATGTGGGACCTGCCGGGGATGAGAGTCCTGAAAGGCACGTTCGGCATCGTGGTCGGCAACGCTCCCCAGTCGCGGATGCAGGAATACGCCACGATCGCGGATTTGGCGGTTCGTCGGGTCAGCGGTGTATGGGGGACGGACTGGAACTCTCACGTGGTCATCGTGACGCCCTCAACCAACGACCAGTTCGCGCGGCTGTTGTCACGTGCCAGCGACAAAGGCCTCGATCAGGTCGCCGCGCTCACCCAGGGGGTGATCGATCCGGGCCAGCGGGCTCAGGGGGACCAGGTTGTCATCAACCCCAAGACGTTCACCGCCTTGCAGCCACTCGGGCTCCGAGAAGTCATCACCCACGAGCTGACCCATGTCGCGGCCCGTTCGTCGACCACGAGCCCGGTCCCGCTCTGGCTGACGGAGGGGATGGCCGACTACGTGGGGTACTCCGGTCTGGGTCTTCCGCGCGCGCGTGTGGCCAGTGAGCTGCTCGCTCTGGTGCGTGCAGGCAAGGGCCCAACGGCACTGCCGGACGAGGGCGACTTCGATCCGGCCCGGACCACCATTGCGCCCTCGTACTCCGAGGCGTGGCTGGCCGTGTCTCGTCTGGTCGATCTCTACGGTCAGGGCAAGGTTGTCTCGTTCTATCGCGCTGTCGCATCTGTCCCGACCCCGGCGGGAGGAGTTCAGCCGGACCCCGACGCCACCGCGGCGTTGGATTTTCCGCGCATCTTCGGAGTGAGCGAGGCGCAGTTTGTTGATGGCTGGAAGGGTTACCTGAGGGCTCTTGCGAGCACCGAAGAGTGAACCCGCCCAGCGTGTGCCGGCGCCATCAGCGGGCCAGCGGGGAGCAAGAGCGTGGAGGTTGACAGTGTGTCGATGGGAGCTCAGCCCCGGTCAGCGCCGAACGGTCATTGCTTGGGCACCGCGTACAACGCCTCGACCTCGGATGCGTAGTCCTTCATCACCAGGTTGCGCTTGAGCTTCAGGGAAGGTGTCAGGTAGCCGTTGTCCTCGGTGAAGTCGCCGGCAAGGACGGTGAACTTGCGAATCGACTCGGCCTTGCTGACTGCCTTGTTCGCGTTCTCGACCGCAGCCTGGAGCTCGGCGTGAACGACGTCGTTGGTGTGGGGATCATCTAAGGAGAGGTTCCGGAGCCTTCTGTTCTTCGCCCAAGGTGCGAGCATCTGCGCGTCGAGGGTGATCAGCGCCCCGATGAAGGGCTTCTGGTCGCCGACCACGATGCACTGTGACACCAGGGGATGAGCGCGCAAGCGGTCCTCGAGGAACGCGGGGACCACGTTCTTGCCGCCAGCGGTGATCAGGAGCTCTTTCTTGCGGCCGGTGATCGTCAGGAAGCCTTCGTCGTCAAGTCTTCCGATGTCGCCGGTGCGGAACCATCCATCTACGAGGGCTTCGCCCGTGGCGGCTTCATTGTTGCGGTAGGACGAGAACACGTTGTTGCCCTTGATCAGAATCTCACCGTCAGGGCTAATCTCGATGGCGACGCCGGGCAGAGGGGTGCCGACGGTGCCGATCTTGATGAGGTCCGGGGTGTTCAGGGTTGCTGGAGCGGTGGTCTCTGTCAGCCCGTAGCCCTCGAGCACAGTGATCCCGATGCCCCGGTAGAAGTGGCCCAGATCGGGACCCAGCGGGGCACCACCAGAGACCGCATAGGCGACCTTGCCGCCCAGGGCGGCCCGCAGCTTGCCGTAGACGAGCCTGTCGAACAACCCGTGCCTGGCTTTGAGCAGTAGGCCCGGCCCGCCGCTCTGTTGCGCCTGGCTCCAGGCGATCGCCGTGGCAGCTGCAGCGTGGAAGATTCTGCCCTGGCCCGCGGAGACGGCCTTCTGTTCTGAGGAGTTGTAGATCTTCTCGAAGACGCGCGGCACCGACAGGATGAACGTGGGGGAGAATGTGCCGAAGTCGGCGATCAGGTCCTTGATGCTGGAATTGAAACCCATCCGTACTCCAGCATGGACGCAGACAACCTGGATGAAGCGCGCGAAGACGTGCGCCAGGGGCAGGAACAACAGCGTCGAGGCGCCCTCCACACCCACGATCACCTGCATTCGCTCGCAGGCGTTCTCGGCCAGGGCCATGAAGTTGTCGTGGGTGAGCTGGCAGCCCTTGGGGCGCCCGGTCGTTCCCGAGGTGTAGATGATCGTGGCAACATCGCCGCGACTGACCTGGCTGCGCCGGGCTTCCAAAGACTCATCAGTGATCTCGCGCCCGGCCGCCTTGAGCTCGTCGAACCCGCCAGCGTCTATCTGCCACACCTGACGAATCTCGGGCACGTCGGCTTGTAAACCGGCCAGGATCCTGGCATGGCTTGGCGTCTCCAGGATCACCGCAGCGCACGCCGAGTCCTTGATGATCCAGCCGACTTGCAGGGCTGCGGAGGTTTCGTAGATCGGCACCGAGACTGCCCCGGCCATCCAGATGGCGAAGTCCGCCACGGCCCACTCGTATCGCGTCTTACTCATGATCGCGACGCGTTCTCCGAGGCTGATCCCGCAAGCCATCAGACCCTTGGCGAGGGCGCGTACGTCGGCAAGGAACTCGGCGTTGGTGACGTCGATCCAGGTGCCTGACGACGGCTTGCAGAATGCCACCTTGCCAGGCTGGCTGGCGGCGTTGCGGACCGGCAGATCCGAAAGGTTGCCCTTGATGGGAGGCGGCGTGACAAGCGGGGGCACCGAAATGCGTTTCACGAGGGGTCCTTAGATGGCACGTTGGTTCGGCCGCTGCACCCCAACCGCTCAGGGGATTCGCAACTCATGGCTGTCACCGACGTCCCGGATAACTTCACAGCGCCGCATCTTATGTCGCGCCATAGGCTCGGTTGACGGGCACACGCCTGGAGCGGTGGCAGACGCCCGCAAGGTAACCTTCGCTGCATGGCCGATCGCACTGAGTCCAGCATCGTCATCGCCGCAGCACCTGGGGTGATACTGGACGTTATTGCCGACTTCGATCGCTATCCCGAGTGGGCTGGCGAGGTGAAGAAAGCGGAGCTGGTCTCCGAGGACGGTGACGGATGGGCCGACCAGGTTGAGTTCACCCTTTCCGCCGGTGCCATCAAGGATACCTACGTTTTAGAGTACGACTGGGATGTGGCCGAGGACGGCACAGGGGTGGTCTCGTGGCACCTGGTCACCGCTCAGGTGCTCAAGGCGATGAATGGGTCCTACACCCTTGAAGACAACGGGACCAGCACCGCGGTCACCTACCGTCTGTCGGTCGACGTCAAGATCCCTATGCTTGGCATGCTCAAGCGCAAGGCCGAGAAGGTCATCATTGACACCGCACTGAAGGAACTGAAGAAACGTGCCGAGGTCTTGAGTCGGCGCTCGGGCATCTCGTGAGAGTCATCCTCTTCACTGGCAAGGGGGGCGTCGGCAAGACAACGACGGCTGCTGCCACGGCGGTCCAAGCGGCTCGTGGCGGCATCAAGACTCTGGTCATGTCGACCGATGCCGCTCACTCGCTCGGTGACGCCCTGGGTGTTGTCCTGGTGAACTCACCTGACGACCCCGACCCCGTTGTGGAGATCGAGCCGGGCTTGTCCGCCCTTCAGATCAGCGCGTCACACAGCGTCCGGCGTTCCTGGCGCTCGGTGCAGGACTATCTCCTGACAGTGTTCAAGGGCCTGGGCATCGACCCGGTGGTCGCCGACGAGCTGACTGAGCTTCCCGGCGCCGACGAACTCATCGCACTTCTCGAGCTGCAGACCCAGGTCGAGTCCGGCCCGTGGGACCTGGTGGTCGTCGACTGTGCGCCGACCGCGGAGACGTTGCGGCTGCTGGCTTTGCCCGAGGCACTGGCCTGGCACCTCGAGAGGCTGATACCCGCCCAACGCGGTCTCTTGCGAGCGCTTCGCCCCGCCGCGGCCACAGCCACCGGCTTCCCGTTGCCCGGGGTGCAGGTGCTGGACACCTTGCGTCGCTGGCATCAGTCCCTGCTGGAGATCCAGTCCATCCTTGCTGCCGAGAAGACTTCGGTGCGGCTGGTACTCACCCCCGAGCGGGTGGTCATCGCCGAGTCCCGACGGACCTTGACCTCCCTGCGGCTTTTTGGTCTGACGGTGGATCAGGTCGTGGTCAACCGCGTCTTTCCCGATGTGGGCTCCCCGGAGCTGAATTCCCCCGAGGCAGACCAGGAATTAACCCATACTGCCTGGCTGGCCGGATGGAACCAGGCCCAGCAGCGGGGGCTGGCTGAGGTCCGTCACTCTTTTGACCCCTTGCCGATTGTCATCAGCCCCTACCTTTCGCACGAGCCGGTGGGCACGGACGCACTTGCCGCACTTGCCCAGGCGCGGACTGGAGAGGTAGGTGATGTCCTGATAACACCGCCGGCCCAAGGCATGACCGTGCAGCCGGAAGAGGGAGGCTACCTTCTGACGTTGCCGCTGCCGTTGGTCACTGCGGCCCAGGTGGATCTCAAACGACGTGACGACGAGCTGCTCGTAGCCGTGGCCGACCATCGCCGGGTGCTGTCACTTCCCAGTGTCCTGCGCCGGTGCGTTGTTACCGGTGCTGTCGTGCGTAATGCGACCCTTCGTGTGCGGTTCGTTCCCGATGAGAAAGTGTGGCCTGTGAATGAGTGAGCATTCCCCGTCTTCGATCGGTACGGTGGCCCAGGAGGCAGCGCGGCTGATCGAGGACATGGCCACTATGGCGCGCGTGAGCTATAGCGGCGAGAATGACCCCAGCGCGTCTGCCGACCGGACATCGCAGGAGCATGTCCGGTCGCAAGCGCCCCACTCGGCGCCTGCTGCGGCGGATCGCGAGGCCGGTGGTTCCAAGGCGCCAGATGAGCCCGTCGAAGGTGATTGCAGCATGTGCGGCGCCCAGCGCCACGACACTGGCAGCGCCGACACTGGCAGCGCCGATACCGCGTCAGTCTGCAAGATTTGTCCGTTGTGCCGAGGAATCTCGTTGCTGCGCTCGGTGCGCCCCGAGACCGTTGACCTGCTTGCTGACCTCGCCACTTCCGTTGCCGGAACCCTGCGGGATATGGCTATGTGGTCGCGTGGCTCTGAACCGGCATCGCCGGCCAGGGCGTCTTCGGCGGCTCCGCCCGAGGCTGACCGTGTGCCGGTCCAGGACATCCTCGTTGATGATGAGGGCGAAGGATGACGTCGCTGCGTGCCACTATCGGGCTGGATATCGGTGGCACCAAGATCAGCGGGGGGGTCATCGATGCGAAGGGGGCGATTCTGGCGCAGTCGCGTAGGGACACCCCGGCCCGTGACCCCGCCGCCATTATCAGGGAGGCAGCCAGCCTGACTCGGGAGCTGTCAGCAGAGCACAAGATCGACGCTGTCGGGGTGGCCTGTGCTGCTTTCGTCGACCGTTCGGGGTCAACTGTCTATTTCTCCCCCAACCTGGCGTGGCGAGATGAACCGCTTAAAGATCGCCTCGAGGCGGCCCTTCAGCTGCCCGTCACCATCGAGAACGACGCCAACGCGGCGGCCTGGGGCGAGTTTCGTTTCGGTGCTGCCGTTGACGCCGCCGACATGGTCATGCTTACCGTCGGCACCGGCATCGGAGGTGGTGTCGTTCTTGACGGCGTCCTGATGCGCGGGGCCTTCGGAGTGGCAGCCGAGCTGGGGCATATGCGTGTGGTTCCGGGCGGGTACCGGTGCGGTTGTGGCAATCGCGGGTGCTGGGAGATGTATGCCAGCGGCACGGCACTGGTGCGGGAGGCCCAGGAGCTCGTCGTGTCTGGATCCCCGTTGGCTGCGCGGCTAGGCGAGCTGTGCGGAGGGGATCCGGGCGCACTGAGCGGACCGGACGTCACCAGAGCAGCTGTGGAGGGCGATCCGGCTGCGGTCGAGCTACTGGCCGATCTCGGAGTGTGGATCGGTGAGGGGCTCGCATCGGTGGCGGCAATCATCGACCCTGAGCTGATCGTCCTGGGCGGGGGAGTCTCGGAGGCAGGCGCTCTTCTGATAGATCCGGCCGCGGCTGCCTTCCATCGCAACCTGACGGGGCGCGGATACCGGCCGGAGGCCCGGTTTGCTCTGGCGAGCCTTGGCAATGATGCCGGAATGATTGGCGCCGCCAACCTCGCCGCCCAGGTGGATGCGTGAGCCGACGACTTGCCATCGGGATTGACATCGGTGGCACCAAAGTAGCCGGCGGTGTGGTCGACGTCGATGGCAACGTCATCCATCGTGCGCGTCGGGACACCCCGGCTCGTTCTAAGAGCCCTTCGGTCGTTGAAGAGACGATCGTCGAAGTCGTGGCCGAACTGAGGCAGGTTGTCGCTCCCGCCGCGGTGGTTGCGGTGGGTATCGGTGCAGCCGGTTTTGTCGCGGCCGACCGGGCCACGGTGGTGTTCGCCCCCCATCTCTCGTGGCGTCATGAGCCTCTTCAGCAGGCCTTGCAAAAACGGGTGACGGTGCCGATCTTTGTGGACAACGACGCCAACGCGGCGGCCTGGGCCGAATGGAAGTTCGGGGCAGCCCAGGGTCAGAGCCACGTCATGATGATCACGCTGGGCACGGGCATCGGCGGAGGAATCCTGACCAACGGTCAGGTGCAACGCGGGCGCTTTGGCATAGCGGGAGAGTTCGGGCACATGCAGGTCGTGCCGGGAGGCCACCGTTGCGAGTGTGGCAACCGCGGGTGCTGGGAGCAGTACGCCAGTGGCAATGCCTTGGTGCGAGAGGCCCGCTCACTGGTCTTGGCCAACTCACCCATCGCCGGCTACCTGCTGGATCGTGTTGAGGGCAATGTGGGCAACCTGACCGGCCCCTTGATCACCCAGGCCGCTCGTGATGGTGATCCCACCGCTCGTGAGCTCTTGGCCGAGATCGGCCACTGGCTGGGGCTCGGGATTGCCAATCTGGCTGCGGCTTTCGATCCTGGCATGTTTGTCATCGGGGGCGGTGTCAGCGCTGCTGGCGATTTGTTGTTGATGCCTGCGCGCGAGACGTTCAAACGGCAGCTGACGGGTCGCGGATACCGGCCGGAGGCTGTCATCGTGGCCGCACAGCTGGGCAACGATGCGGGTCTGATCGGGGCGGCTGACCTGGCTCGCTATTCTTGCGAACGACAGGGCCCCTGAGCAGCCAACGTCATAGCCGAGCGCCGTCGTCGTCGTCGTCGTGATGGCCGGGTACTCGCGAGACCAGCAGTGCGAAACCCCCCACGGCCAAGGCGATGGCGGCGAGGATCCAGTAGCTGTTTGCGTCGCGGTCGAAGAGCACCAGGTACAGCAGCAGCAGGGGCCCGCCACACATGCCGGCGATGATGGCCCAGAACTGCAGATCACCGGCCGGCAGGGGAGATACCGGTGGCGGTTCGAAGTGCTCCTCGTAGTCGTCATCCACCTCGTGGGCCCGCCACAGC
>Ga0182021_10004014_pt1 | contig 17237 bp, 14 predicted proteins | sample 612E3MmetaG_FD_120493 | JGI IMG/M metagenome (GOLD analysis project Ga0182021, IMG submission 120493) | Permafrost microbial communities from Stordalen Mire, Sweden - 612E3M metaG (Illumina Assembly) | ecosystem: Environmental > Terrestrial > Soil > Wetlands > Permafrost | place: Sweden...
GGACGGCCATGTTCCTGGGGGTGGGGCTGGCCGTCGCCGGTGCGGCGGTGTCCTTGGTACGGGGAGGGCCCGACGACTGAACTATCGAGCTAGCTAAAGGTGGGCAGAATGAGCGATTTCATCAAGCTGACGACGACCGCGGGCATCGAGGGGGGCGGCATGAAGGCCGTCACGCTCGACGAGCACGAGCTACTGGTGGCGAAGATCGGCGCGGAGTACTTCGTTGCCGATGCGAGATGCCCGCACATGGGGGGACATCTGGCGGACGGGACCCTGGAGGGAACCATCGTCACCTGCCCACGTCACCATTCCCGATTCGACCTGAGGGATGGCAGCGTGGTTCGCTGGACCGACTGGGAGGGGGCCGCGCTCAGCGTCGGGAAGCTGCTCCGACACCCGAGACCGCTACGCACCTACAGCGTCAAGGTAGACGGCGACGAGATCTACATGGGACCGGAGAAGCCTCCCGTCGCCGTCTGACCTGGGCCCATTGGCCGCGACCGGCGGCGCGATGAGCGTCGTCGATCGCGGCAGACCCGGCGCTACTGTACGACCACCGTCCCCTTCATGGTGGGGTGGATGGAGCAGTGGTACGGGTAGGTTCCCGCCTTGCTGAAAGTGAAGCTGAAGGTGGCTCCGGTGGCCAGGCTGCCACTGGCGAACTCACCGTTGTCGGCCACGACCGTGTGGTTGGGGGAGTCCTGGTTGGTCCAGGTGACGGTCTCACCCACTTTGATGGTGACCGAGGCTGGAGCGAAGGCGAAGTTCTGGATGGTTACCTGAGCGCCTCCAGCACCGCCGCCTTGGGTGCTACCCGTTGTGGCGCCCGTGGTGCTGCCGGACGCGCCGCCGACGGTGGTACCGCCGCCCGCCGTGGTGGAAGATGAACTGCCCCCGCCGCAGGAGACCGCGAAGACGCTGAGAGCTACGATAAGCACCAGGGAAAACAGAAGCAGCCGCCGCATTGTAGACCTCCTTGTCTTTGAGTGCTCGCCCTGCCGTGCCGTGCTCTGCACGTGGCGTTTCGTGGTGTACTACCCCAGACGGCGGTCCGGAAACCTGACGACCTAACAGCCTCCTTGCCACCGCCGGATGCGACGGCGCCTTCTCGAGACCTCACAGATCGATGATCTTCATCTCGTAGATCTCGTCGAGTTCGAGGCAGCGCTCGATCGCCTCCCGGGGCACGTCGTTATCGACACTCACCACCATGAGCGCGTCCCTGCAGCCGTCGGCCGACCCGCTCGAGGTCACCATGCGCGAGATGTTCACGTGGAACTCACCCAAGATGGTCCCGACTCGCCCGATAACGCCGGGAACATTCTTGTGAGGAACGTAGGCAAGTCTCCCCTCGGGCGGGAACGATATGGCGTACTCACCGATCTGCACGATGCGGGGGTGTCTGTGTTCGAGGAGGGTGCCGGCTATGACGAACTCGCTGCCGTCGGCCTCCCGGACGATCATGCGGATGAGGTTCCGGTAGTCTCCGCTCTCGAGCGAGATGGTCTCGCGCACTTCGATGCCGATCTGTTCGGCTAGAAGCCCGGCGTTGACGAAGTTGACGTTGCCGCTCGCCATGCTGCCCTGCAGCACGCCCTTGAGCGCGGCCAGCGAGAGGATGCGGGCGTCGGCAGGGTCGTCGATCTCCCTGCCGGCGAAGACGATCTCGATGCCCTTGGCCCGCTGGAGTCGGATCTGCCGGTAGAGGAGGCCCATCTGCTCGGCCAGCCGGATGAAGGCGTGCAGCTTGGCGTAGGCCTCGCCCGACATCGCGGGGATATTGACGGCGTTCTTGACGATCTCCCCCCGCAGCCCGGCGATGATCTCCTCCACCACTTCTTGTCCCACGCGCTTGGACGCTTCCAGCGTAGAGGCACCCAGGTGCGGGGTTCCGACCACATTGTCGAACTCATAGAGCGGATGGGCCGACTGGGGCTCGTGCACCCAGGTGTCGATGCCCACGGAGCCGACATGGCCGCTCTTCAGGCCTCGGTAGAGGGCTTCCTCGTTGTAGAGGCCGCCACGGGCGCAGTTGACCAAGCGGATGCCCGGCTTCATGAGGGCGATCTGCTCGTCGGAGATCATGTTCAGGGTCTCTTTGGTGCGGGGCGTGTGGATGGTGATGCAGTCGGACTCTCTGAGGAGTTCTTCAAGCGTGTTCTTCTTCTCCACGCTGAGATGCGCGAACCTGGAGTCGGGTATGTAGGGATCGTAGGCGATCACCCGCATGGCGAACCCGCGGGCCCGTTGCGACACCAACCCGCCGATGCGGCCCAGCCCGATGATCCCCAGGGTCTTGCCGTACAGCTCGCTGCCCTCGAACTGCTTGCGGCCCCACTTGCCGCTCTTGATGAAGCGGTCGGCCCAGGGAATGTTGCGCGAGGTAGCGAGTAGCAGGCCCATGGTGTGCTCGGCGGCGGAGATAACGTTGCTCTCGGGCGTGTTGCAGACGACGACGCCTCTCTGCGTAGCGTAGGGCACGTCGATGTTGTCGAGTCCGGAGCCCGCTCGTCCGACCACGCGTAGGTTCACGGCGGCCTCGAGGAGTGCCTTGTCGACAATGGTCTCACTCCGCACGATGAGGGCGTGATATTCGGGGATGATGGCGAGGATCTCGTCGTGGCTCAGCCCGTACTTCACGTCCGTCGGAAATGCGGCCGAAAGTCGCGCGACGGGCTCCTCATCCATGAGCTCGGCTATAAGGATCTTGGGGCTATCGTGACTCTCCACCACTCCTCCGTATCTCTAGGGCGCTGCCGGCGGCAGGCCGCCGGCCTCGAGCGCTTGTTCACAGATCTGACTGACGTTGAACACCGAGATGTCGAACCCCGCGCGTTTGGCGCCGAAGCCTGCAACCTCGAGGCTTTTCCCTGCTATGTTAGCGTGAGCCAGGGCCAGGGGCGAATCAAAAGGGAGTATCAGTATGGCGATGCAGCCCGAAGATATGGTCTTCACCGATGCCGTCTCCCCGTTCACGGGGGCCTATCCCGGGTTCCACCCACGCACCGAGAGATCCCAGGACATGGTCATCGAGTACGACGTGGCGGTGCGCATGCGCGACGGCGCGACCATCTACGTGGACGTCTACCGTCCCGACAGACCGGGTCGCTTCCCGCCGCTCGTCGGTTGGGGACCATACGGGAAGCATGGCTATGTCAAGTACTCGAAGCTCGGCAACACGGCTCTCAGCGACGACCAATTCAACGAATTCACCAAGTTCGAGGCGGCCGACCCCGTCTACTGGTGCCGGAACGGCTACATCATCATCAATCCCGATCCGCGGGGAAGCTGGTGGTCAGAAGGCGACCTCACCTACATGAGCATGCAGGAGGTCGACGACATGTATGACCTCATCGAGTGGGCCGGCACCCAGGAATGGAGCAACGGCAAGGTGGGCATGCAGGGAGTCTCCTACCTCGCGTGGAGTCAGTGGAAGGTGGCCGCCGCCAACCCGCCCCATCTCGCAGCTATCAATCCTTGGGAGGGAGTGAGCGACTTCTATCGCGAGCTGTTCACCCACGGAGGCATTCCCGAGACCCTCTTCAATGAGATGGTGTACGACTCATGGCGCTTCTCGACCACCCGCGTCGAGAACCTGCCCGCCATGCGGAAGCTCCATCCGCTCTACGACGAGTACTGGGCCGGCAAGAATGCCGATCTCTCCAAGATCACCGTGCCGGCCCTCGTGGTCGCGTCGTGGACCGACCACGGCCTGCACAACCGCGGGACCGTGGAGGGGTTCAAGCAGATCTCGTCGGAACACAAATGGCTGATCGTCCACGGCCGCAAGAAGTGGTGGCATTTCTACCTGCCCGAGAGCGTGGAGAAGCAGCGGCAATTCTTCGACAGATTCCTGCGGGGGATCGACAATCACGTGAAGGACTGGCCGAAGGTGATCATCGAGGTGCGGGAGGGATACTACGCCGGCCAGAGCTGGACGGAGAACGAGTGGCCGCCTGCCCGCACGCAGTACACCAAGTACTTCCTGGATGCGGCGGGAGCGAGCCTCAGCGAGACGCCGCCGACGGCTGCCTCCTTGGTGCGATACAACGTCGACCGGCACTACGACCTCGCTGACCCCGACCGCTATAGCTACTACTTCGTCAAGGCGGTGAAGGATCGCCCGCATCTGCTCCAGGGTAAGCAGGCGGCCGGTGAGCCGGGGAGAGCCGTGTTCGAGAAGACCTTCGCCGAGCGGACCGAGCTCACGGGTCATATGAATCTCAGGCTCTGGGTGCGGGCTGAGGGCAGCGATGACCTCGACCTGTTCGTGGCCCTCGAGAAAGTAGACAAGGCAGGCAACCTGGTTCCGTTCGCCTTCTTTGGCAACCATGACGACGGCCCAGTCGCCTTGGGCTGGCTTCGCGCCTCCCATCGCGAGTTGGACGAGGCCCGTTCGACTCCCTGGCAGCCGTGGCACAAACACACGCGCGAGCTGAAGTTGGAACCCGGTGAGGTCGTGCCGGTGGACATCGAGATCTGGCCTACGAGTGTTTTCTTCGAAAACGGGGAACGTCTAAGGCTGGTCGTGCAAGGAAGCGACATCTACTGGTATCCGTCGGAGGGGCATACCGACGGGCACTTGGACACGGTCAACAAGGGCGATCACGTGATTCACACCGGGGCCGACCACCAGTCGTTCCTGCTTGCGCCCGTGATCCCGCCGCGCTAGAAGGGAGAGCACATCACAATGCCATCGAAGACCGGGACTATCGAAGCCAATGGCACCAAGCTGTACTACGAACTCAGGGGAACGGGACCGTCGCTACTGCTCATACCGGGCGCTGAGGGCGACGCCGAAGAGTACCTCAAGGTCGTCGAGCTGCTCGATGGCGAATTCACCACCATCTGCTACGACCGGCGGGGCTTCTCGCACAGCCCGCGTCCCGCGTTCTATGACAGCACCACCGTCGACGAGCAGGCCGACGATGCCGCGGCCCTCCTCCGCGCCCTCGACGTAGCTCCCGCGTTCGTGTATGGCAACAGTTCCGGCGCCATCATCGGCCTCGCGCTGGTGCTGCGGTACCCCGAGCTCGTGCGCAAGGCCATGCTGCATGAGCCCCCTCTCTTTGCGGGGATCAAGGACGTCGGGCTGGTGCTGGAGCGGTTGCGGGAGGCGACTGCCAACGGCAAGGTGCCGTTCCTGAAGACGGTGGGGAGCGAAGACGACTACAACAGCCTCTCCGAGGGCTACCGGGAGCGCCTGGCGGCCGATGAGACCTGGATCAAGAATGAGTTCAACGTCTTCGAGTACTACCGGCCGGACGACAAGGTCTTAGCGAGCGTTGAGCGACCGGTCGCGGTGCTGTACGGACTCGAGAGTCCCCCCTTCTTCGGCGAGGCGGCCACTTGGTTGGCGGGGCGCATGGGGGTTGAGGTGACCACCATGCCGGGCGGCCACGGTTTGCACTATCAGTTGCCCGGAGAAGTGGCCGGATTCGTCCGCGGCTTCGCGGGCCTGGTATCTTAGCTGGGTTTGAGCAGGGTGGCGGGCGGTGCAGACCGCTCCCCGCGCGCTGATCACATGGGACGGTGGAAACGCTTCCTGTTGTGGGGCTTGGCCGGGATCTTGGTCCTGCTGCTATGGTCGGCTGTCGACTTGCGGGCTTGGCCACAGCCGACGGGCGCATCGGCCAGCCACGGTCCGGCGCCCACCACCTCCGATACCCTGGCCCATTCTGCTCCCGCCGCGACCACGACCGACGTGGACGTGGTTGTCTACGGGACCCAGACCTCGGGCATTGCCGCGGTGCGGGAGATAACCCGGGCGGATCCCGAGCTGAGAGTGGCCATTATTTCCAGCGGCGACTACCTGGAAAGCCCTCTGGCGCAGGGGCTGTCCGTGGAAGACGCTCGCAACGTCGACGAGGTCGCCGGAGGCTTCTACGGTGAATGGCGGCAGGCGGTGATCGCTCGCTATCGGGCCCTCGGCGTGAACCCGTTCACGGGTTCGGGCAGATTCGTGTACGAGCCGAAGGTGGCTTCCAGTTGCCTCTGGACGTTGCTCGAAGGCTCGACCGCCGGGCAGGCGGTCTTCTACGAGGGGAAGCTGCTGGCCGCGAGCGACAGCGACGATGCTCGCTATGTGGATCTGCGTCTCACGAGCGGTTCGAGCATCCGCGTGCGCACTCGCTACTTCATCGATGCCAGCGTAGAGGCGGACCTAAGCCGCATGCTGGGGGCGAGCTACCGGGTCGGCCGGAGCGAAGACGTTTACAACGATCGGGAAGGACCAACCCCCGCGTTCCCCTCCCAGGGCAACGGCTTCGTGACCGCCCCGCAGCGGTTCTCCGTTCTCCTCACTCTGCGGGTCTACGCCGGCGGCGATGCCCCGCGGCACGCGCCTGCCGCGGACCCGCAACCTGGGCTTCCCGACGCCACCGCCGTCCAGCTTAGTCAACGCGCCGTCGAGGACTTCTCCGGTAGCTGGACCATGAACATCGCAACGCTGCCCGGTGATTGTCGGGAGTTGAACCAGGCTTGGAACGACTACCCCGACCAGCCGACGGCCTTTGAGTGGATCTTCCAGCCGGACAAGCGGGCCGAGCTCACGGCGCTCGCGGTGCGGAGGTCGCTCGACTTGGTGTCCTATCTGCAGGAGCACGGATACGCCGAGGTGGGCGTGGACACTATTCCCACGTATCCCTATATCCGTGAGGGTCCGAGGGTGGTAGGACTGACGACTTACACCATGCCTCATATCGTTGGAGGAGCCCGCGACGAGGTGGTCGCGGTCGGATGCTATACGCTCTTCGACCGGCACGACGATTTTCCGCCCAATCAACTGGACAAGACCACCTGGGTGCAGGTGCCCATGCGGGCCCTGATGGTGGCGGGCCATCCCTCACTCCTGGTCTCTACCGCCGTTTCTGCTTCCTATCGCGCTTACAGTTCGCCGGTGCGTGCCGAGCTCACCCGCGCGAACCTGGGGGGAGCCGCCGGGGTCATCACGGTGCTGGCGGCACGTCTGGGCACCGAGCCCTCACAGGTTCCCTACGACCTGGTGCGCAAGCTGCTGCAGGAACGCGGCTACCAGATTCCCTGATCGCAATCGCTATTCCCCCTACCGCGGACGCCCAGGCCGCGCATTCCGGCCGATCAGGCGGTGTAGGCCATCTCCTTGACCTTGGCCTGGATCTGGCACTGCTGCGACCACACGTTGCTCACCTGCACGAGGTCGAACGGGTACTCGGCGCCCTTGACCCATTGGCCGCCGCCCATGGGAGGCATATACACGTTTTCCACCGGGCGCAAGGTGCCCGTCATGATAGGCGCGGTGAAGTCGATAGGCCCGAGCATCGTGTCGAGCTTGGTGCTCGCGATGGCCGCGATCAGCTTGTCCTTGCTCTCGATATCGTCCGTCCGCTTGAGGGCGTCCACGAGCCACTCCATGCGGTCGTACGCGCCGATAGGCGCTACCCATTGGCCGCCCGTGCGTTCCTCGTAGTCGTCGGCCAGTTGCTGGCAGGTCTCGCCGGTGAGCGAGGACTTGAACGGCCAATGAGGCCCCCACATGTAGTCCGTGGTGACGCCGTCGGCGATGTCGCCGATGGTTGCGAGTGTCTCGGGGAACAGGAGGGCCTTGCCCACGGTGACGATCTTCGGCCGGTATCCCAGTTTGTACGCCTGTTTCCAGAAGTTGGTGAAATCCGAGGCGGTGACACTACCCGTGACAATCTCGCACGCGTCCTTCTGGTATGCCGAAATGAGGTTTGTGAAGTCCTCGGTCGGGATGGGGTAGAGACCCGGGTCGACGATCTTGTAGCCGGCGGCCGTCATGGTGGGCGGCAGCCCGGTGCTCTTGTTGACCCAGGCGACACCGTCGGCGTCGTTCGCGAAGAGGAACCCGGCCGTCCCGTTGGTCGGGATCTGGTTCCACATGTCAATGAACGAGGCGACGATCTGCTCGAAACCCAGGGCGTGCGCGTAGGTCCACCCGAACTTCGCGGTCGGGTCCGGCGTCTTCTGACGGCCGAAGAAGAACGGCTGCCACTGCACGTAGCTGGCGATCATGGGCGTGCCCGCCGTCTCGCAGACCGTCGCGACTGGGACCACGGTGTCGGGGCTGAAGGAGACCAGGATGACGTCCACTTTGCCATTGTTGATGAGGTCGGCAGCTAGGTTGCCCGCCCGCTGGGGGTCCGACTGAGTATCGACATGCTGGATGACGATGTTGTGCCTCTTGCCATCACCGCACTCGACGCCGTCGACCAGCGCTTCATTCCATTTTGCCTCCAGGAACTTCGCCGGCATGGCGAAGGTCGCGAGAGCGCCCGTCAGCGGCGACACGAGCCCGACTCTGATATCGCGGGCCGCTGGGCTCGTCACGCTGGTGCTCGGGGCGAGTGACGTGGTGGTAGTCCCCGGAGCCGTGGTCGTGCTGGTAGTCGCGGCCGAGGTAGTCGCGGCCGAGGTGGTGGTGGCTTCGTCATTTCCACGGCAAGCCGCGACCAGTCCACCCAATCCACCCGCGAGCCCGATCGCCGCCCCGGTGGCGCCGGCGATCTTGAGAAAGTCACGTCGACTGACTCCCTCTTCGGGTGTTCTTTCGGGCTTCTTGTCTTCGGGCATGCGCTCGTCTCCTCGCTGTCCGGGCCCTTCTCGGCCGGCGTCGCCATCAACCAAAGTATGCGCTGGAAGGCGGGAGCGCAACCCCCGGGTGGTCGGCGTTCCGCACCGCAGCCTCGCGCTGTATCCTTTGTGCGGGTCACGGGCCGGCAGGTTGGGCTCACCATGTTCGACGGCCGGCGCCCGGGGCTGCCGGGACACCACATCTGCGAGTGAGGAAGAAGGTGCCATGGGCGCCAAAGGATACGTAGTCGTTCTCACCGGCAACGGCAAGGGCAAAACCACCTCCGCTTTGGGCATGGCCATGAGGGCCGTCGGCCAGGGAATCAGGGTGGCGATGCTCCAGTTTCTCAAGGGCACCTGGAAGTACGGGGAGATGGAGGTCGCCCGGCGACTGGCCCCCGACTTCGTGCTTCGGCCGCTGGGGGAGGGCTTTGTCCGCGTGGACCCCGAGAATCCGGACCCCAAAGATGTCGCCTGTGCGCGGAAGGCCTGGGAGGTGTGCAAGGAGACCCTCTTCTCCGGCGAGTACGGCATGGTCATCTTCGATGAGTTGAACTCGACCATCTCGTACGGACTTCTTCCCGTGGAAGAGGTGGTGGCGGCGCTCGAGCAACGTCCGTCGGACGTGCACGTGGTCATCACGGGCAGAGACGCCCACCCCGCCATCGTCGAGCTGGCCGACCTTGTGACCGAGATGACGGAGATCAAACACCCGTACGGGCAGGGACTTCACGCCCGCAAAGGGATTGAGTACTGAGAGGGAGCTGCCAGGCGCCTTCGGGCGGGGCGTCCGCTAAGAGGCCCAGCCCAGTGAGCGTTGGACTGCCCGTTGCCACTCCCTATAGAGGCGGTCCCGCTCGGTATCGGCCATGGCTGGCGTGAAGACGCGCTCGGTGCCGGCCAGTCCGGCCAGCTCGTCCTCCGACCAGAACCCCACGGCAAGGCCGGCCAGTGCGGCCGCGCCGAGCGCCGTCGTCTCCTGGATCCGGGGCCGTTCCACCGGGACTGCCAGCACGTCGGCCTGAAGTTGCATCAGGAAGTCGTCCTTCGCCGCGCCGCCGTCGGCGCGCAGCGCGCCCACGTCGACTCCTGAAGCGTGCACCATAGCTTCGAGCACCTCCCTCGTCTGGAAGCAGATGGCTTCCTCTGTCGCACGCGCAAGGTGCTCCGGCTTAGTGCCGCGGGTGAGCCCAATAAGCAGACCACGGGCGCGCGCGTCCCAATAGGGAGTGCCAAGTCCGGTGAGCGCGGGAACGAAGCACACGCCGCCATTGTCGGGAGCTTGGGCAGCCAGGGGGCCGATCTCGCCCGGTTCCGAGATGATGCGGGTGGCGTCACGCAGCCACTGCGCCGCCCCGCCGGCCATGAAGACCGAACCCTCCAGGGCATAGGTGACGGCGCCCGGTCTGGGCAGCGCCACCCCTGGTTTCGCGGCTCTGGTGCCGAGCACCCAGGCCACCGTCGACAGCAGGCCGCGCTGAGGCGGGACCGGTCGCGAGCCCACGTTCATGAGCAGAAAGCAGCCGGTGCCGTAGGTGTTCTTGCAGTCGCCCGGCCGGAAGGCGGCTTGACCAAAGAGCGCCGCCTGCTGGTCGCCTGCCACGCCGGCGATGGGCACCGGCGCTCCCAGCAACTCGGGGTCGGTGGTCCCGACGGTGCCCGACGACGGGCTGAGCGCGGGTAGGACGGAGCGAGGGACGCCGAACAGCTGGAGGAGCTCGTCAGACCAAGCGAGGGTCTCGAGGTCGAGGAGCATGGTACGCGAGGCATTGGTGTAGTCGGTGACGTGCCGGGCGCCGCCTGTGAGTCGCCAGACGAGGAAGCTGTCGATGGTACCGGCGCGCAGGCGGCCCTGCTTCAGCAGGGCCCCGGCGCCCGGCCGGTTCGCCAGCAACCACTCGAGCTTGGTGGCGCTGAAGTAGGGGTCGAGGCGGAGGCCGGTCCGGGCCTCGACCAGCGGCCCGAACCCCTGGCTCTTGAGTTGCTCACAACGGTCCGCCGTCCGGCGACACTGCCACACGATGGCGTTCCCCAGCGGGGACCCGCTTTCGGCGTCCCACAGCAAGGCGGTCTCTCGCTGGTTGGCTATGCCGACGGCGGCCAAGTCTCCCGCCTCCAAGCCGGATTGCTGCAAAGCGGACCGTGCACAGCGAAGCTGGGTTCCCCAGATGTCCTCCGGATCCTGTTCCACCCAGCCAGGCTGCGGGTACTGCTGAGGGATAGCCTCTTGGGCAGCGGCGAGGATGCTCCCGTCGCGCGCGAAAACGAGCGCCCGGGAACTCGTGGTCCCCTGGTCGAGAGCCAGGACGGCTTTGGGAGGCTGCTGAACAACGAAGCCACGGCCTTCAGAACACACTCGCCGGCGTGATGGCGCGTCCTCGGTTGTGCCAATAGCGCCGCTATTCGCGCTTCCTGCGTCCTTCCCTCGCGCGTGGCGATCGTGTTCTGACGGCGCAGCGTCATTGTTCAGCAGCCTGTTGGACATGCTCGGCGTTCGGCCTCCTCATTTCCGCTCGTCGTGCCCGTACAATAGCAGGCGAGGGTAGAGCACCCTCGGTGTCCCCAGGACTGGAGGCGGCGGTGGAATGGAATGAGCCTCTCTACGAGGTCGGCGCCGGCGACAACAGCCGGGTAGGCGTATTGGTGATCCACGGCTTCGGCGGCTCCCCGTGTTCGCTGCAGGAACTCGCCGGACGTGCGGTCGACGCCGGCTACACGGTGGCGCTGCCGCTCCTCACCGGTCACGGCCAGAGTCCCGAGGCGATGGAGAAGTCGCGGTGGGCGGACTGGACCGCAGATGTGGACAAGGCCTTTGCGTGGCTCAAGGAGCGAACGGACCAGGTCTTCGTGGTGGGGCTGTCGATGGGCGGGACGCTCGCGCTCTGGACGGTGGAGCGGCACCCGGAGGTTGCGGGGTTGGTATCGGTGAACGCCATGCTCCGTCATCCCCAGGAGTTCGCTATGCGCCTGCTCGGCTGGCTCGGGGCGCCGCGGTGGGTGAAGGCCGTCGGAAACGACGTCAAGTGCCCGGGTGTGGACGAGAGGGCCTACGCCAAGCTGCCGTCACGCTCAACGCGGCAACTGGCGCTGCTGCTGGCAGAGGTACGGCGCGACCTTTCCAAGATCGCCTGCCCGGCGCTGCTCTTTTCGTCGGTGACCGACCACGTGGTCCCACCCAAGAACCAGCGGGAGATCTTCGACTCCCTCGCGTCCACCGACAAGACGTTCATCGAACTGCGCAACAGCTACCACGTGGCGACCATGGACTACGACAAGGAAGAGGTGTTCGCCGGGACGCTCGGGTTCATTGCCCAGCACGATGCTCGCGCCACGGTGGGCGAGTTTAGGACAGGAGTATTCCCGGAAAGGAACGAGCATGCGTGAGTGCGTGGCCGGACGGTGTCGAGCAAACATGAGAATCGAGGAGTCATGAGCTTTGTCGTAGTCGGAGTGGACGGGTCCAAGCACGGAGAAGCGGCCTTGCGGTTCGCCGCTGAGGAAGCCGCGCTTCGGAACGCCCGGTTGCGCATCGTGTACGCCTGGCAGTTTCCTGCGATCGAGTTCCCTACCGACGTTGTCGCGAGCGCCGACGCACTCCCGGGGTTGATGCGCGCCATGAGCGACGATGCCGACGGCGTGGTGCAGGCGGCCGTGGCCCTGGTGAAGCAGATCCAGCCTTCGGTGTCGTGCGAGCCTCGGGTTGTCGAGGCGCACGCCGGCAGCGCTCTGCTGGACCAAGGCCGGGGGGCGGCGCTGATCGTCGTTGGCAGCAGGGGGAGAAGTGATTTCGCCGGCATGCTGCTCGGTTCGGTGAGTCACCAGGTGCTGCACCACGCCTCTTGTCCGGTGACGGTGGTGCCCTCGGAGTGAGCTAGGGGCGGTCGGTCGGTGGGGGTCACCCGGTCGGTCGCGTCTCGATCCCGAGTTCTTCCGCCACCCGGGCCAGCCGTTTGTCGAGTGTGACCAGCGGGAGGCGGAGTGCCAGGGCGAGTTGCAGGTAGGACGCGTCATAGGCCGACAGGCGTTGCGCCCGCGCCAAGTCCAACACCGCCGGCCAGGACGGCTCGACCAGTCGCATCGGCACTCGGAGACTGGCGGCAAAGGCTTGTTGCACGTGGCGCGTCATGTCTCCTGCACAGGCAAGGCGGTGGACAGCGACGTGCGCCATCTCGTAACGCAGGAGCGAGGGCGCAACCAGCCGCCGCGAGCGAGTCAGCGCATGCGCCTCGATAGAGCCGGGTTCGCCGAAAACCATCGCGGCAAACACCGAGGCGTCGCAGACGACCGCCTGTCTAGCGCCCATCTCGGAGTTCCCGAATCCAACCAGTGGACTCGTCGGTAGTGGATAGCCCCAGCTCGCTGACGTACTCGATCAGGTCATCCACCGTGAACTCCGATTCTGCGAATGCTGCCGCCTCGACGATGGCAAGAAGCTCTTGCTGGAGTGACCTGTGGTTGCGCTCTGCGCGGGCACGGAGGCGCGAGAGGGTCTCCTCGGGGACATTCTTGATCGACAGGCTGGCCATATTGTCCTTGTCTGGTTGCGCTTCTCAGGGTTGCAGCGCGCGCTTCGCCTCGGTATCGACCTTTAGTTGTAGGGTGCGGCGGCTGGGGCTGCTCGTCCCCCCCGTCCGACCTTCGCGGTACGATGGTTCTTGGCGTGGTGCTCCCTGACGCAGCCACCCGCAGCCCGAACCACCGCCAGCCCTGCCGAGCGAGGGAGATACGTAGTGTCCACCATGTTCTTCATCGACGCGACCTGCGCGGTCTGCGGTACGACCAGCCAGCACAGCGAGCTCGGCTCCACCAACACCATGGGGCCGCCGGACCTCGACCTGCGTCCCGCTCCCATGGCTCGGTGGACGCTCGCGCAGCAGATCCAGCGGTGTCCGGAGTGCGGCTACTGCGCTCGGGATATCTCCGTGGATTCCGGCTCCGCCCGCGAGGTGGCGCGAAACGAGGCCTACCTGGCCCTCCTGAAGCGCGAGGACCATCCCGAGGTCACCCGGCAGTACCTGTGCGCGTCGCTGATATTGTCCGTGGACGGCGACGACGCTGGCGCCGGCCGCGCGGCGCTCAAGGGCGCCTGGGCTGCCGACGACATCGCCGACTGGAGTCCCTCGGAGACTTTCGATCCGGAGGATGAGTCAAGCCTGATCGCGCTGACGCAAGCCGCGGGACGCGAGCAAGCGGAGCAAACCTCAGCAGCAGCTGCCGCTGCCCACTGCCGGAGGCTCGCCATCGGCTATTTCGAAGCCGACCGCAAGCGCGGGTTGACCTTCGCCGCCGACGAAGCGTCGGCGGACGCTATGCTGGCCGATCTCAACAGGCGGGTGGGCGACCTCGAGTCCGCGCGCGCCTACGCGGTGGCGGGCATGGAGCGCGGGGTGGAGGGCTTCGCGCAGGAGGTGTTCAAGTATCAGCTCTGGCTCACCGACATCGGCGACACGGCCTGTCACAACGTGGAGGAGGTCGCGGGGGACGGGGGACTGGGGATGATGGGGTAGGATGGGACGGTGGGCATTCTTGAGAACTACCTGAGCGATCTGCGGGATATCAAGCTTTCGGGAGAGGGCGTCTCCGAGCTTTCATACTACCCCGCGCTCCGCCAACTGCTGGAGGAAGTCGGCGGCGGGCTGAAGCCGAAGGTCCGTTGCCTGATGAATCTCAAGAACCACGGCGGTGGGCTGCCCGACGGGGGCTTGTTCACGGCCGATCAGATACGCGGCAGGCGCGCGGCCAAGGCTGCCGGGGCCGACGGGCGTCCGGTGCTGAGCGACTCCGACCTGAGCGCGCTCGGCGGTCAGAAGCCCGCGCGAGGCGCGATCGAGGTCAAGCCGCCTGCGGGCGACGTGCGCGTCATCGCGGCGTCGCCACAGGTGATGGGCTATCTTCAGGTCTACCGGCAGGTGTTGGTCACCACCCTGCGCGAGTTCCTGCTGCTGGGTATCGACGAGCACTGCAGGCCGGTCACCCTCGAGCGCTACAGCCTGGCGTCCAACGAGTACGAGTTCTGGGCGCTCGCAAATCACCCCCGCCGCGCCGAGCAGGAGCAAGGCGCTCGCTTCCTGGAGTTCCTCAAGCGGGTGTTGCTCTCCGGAGCCACGTTGGCTGCGCCGCAGGATCTGGCCTGGTTCTTGGCCTCCTACGCGCGGGAGGCCCGCTTCCTGGTGGAGTCGGCCGAGCTGCCGGCGCTCGACGCGGTGCGGCAGTCTCTCGAAAACGCCCTGGGTGTCAAGTTCGAGGGGGCCAAGGGAGAGCACTTCTTCCGTTCAACTTTGGTCCAGACCCTGTTCTATGGCCTGTTCGCCTCTTGGGTCTTGTGGAGTCACGAGCACGAGCCCGGCAGCCGGCCGGCGCCTGGCGCCGATGCGCGCTTCGAGTGGAAGACCGCTGCCTGGACGCTCCGCGTGCCCGTGGTCAAGGCCCTGTTCGATCAGATCGCCACCCCCAGCATGTTGGGATCGCTGGGCCTGGTGCCGGTTCTCAATCTGGCGGCCGCGGCGCTCAACCGGGTAGATAGACGAGCATTCTTCAGCAAATTCGAAAAGCATCACGCCGTCCAGTACTTCTACGAACCGTTCCTGGAGGCGTTCGACCCCGAGCTGCGCAAGGAGCTGGGGGTGTGGTACACGCCGCCGGAGATCGTGGAGTACATGGTGGCCCGCGTGGACACCGTGCTGCGCGAGGAGCTTGACGTGCCCGACGGCCTGGCCGACCCGCGGGTGTACGTGCTCGACCCCTGCTGCGGCACCGGCGCCTATCTGGTGGAGGTGCTGGAGCGTATCAGTCAGACCCTGGACGAGAAGGGCTCCGACGCCCTTTCGGCGGGCGAGGTCAAGAAGGCGGCCATGGAACGAGTCTTCGGATTCGAAATCTTGCCCGCTCCCTTCGTGATAGCGCACATGCAGTTGGGCTTGCTGCTCCAGAATATGCACCTGCCGCTGGAGGAGAACGAACGGGTGGGAGTGTTCCTGACCAACGCCCTCACCGGGTGGGAATCGCCGCACAAACACGAGCAGCTATCGGTGCTCCAGGAGTTGGAGGATGAGCGGGACGCCGCCGAACGGGTGAAGCAGGAATTGCCGATCTTGGTGGTGCTCGGGAATCCGCCGTACAACATCTACGCGGGGATCGCCGTCGATGAAGAGCGATCGCTGACGGAGTCCTACAAGACGACCAGCAAGGTGGCGCTTCCGCAAGGTCGAGGGTTGAACGACCTCTACGTGCGCTTCTTCCGAATGGCCGAGCGACGGATCGTGGAGAAGACCGGCGAGGGGATTGTCTGCTTCATCTCCAATTACTCCTGGCTGGACGGCCTTTCTTTCACGGGGATGCGCGAGCGGTATCTGGAGGTGTTCGACAAGATCTGGATCGATTGTCTAAACGGTGACAAGTACAAGACCGGCAAACTGACGCCCGACGGCAAACCCGACCCGAGCATCTTCTCGACCGAGCACAACCGTGAGGGGATCCAGGTTGGCACAGCCATGAGTCTGATGGCTCGCCGCAAGCCCACGGGTTCTGCGCACACCTTGTTGTTCAAGAACTTCTGGGGGACCTCAAAACGAGAGGAGCTCCTGCACTCGCTTCTTGAGGACACCTCAACTCGGTACGAGACCCTTGCACCCCGAATTGGAGTCGGTCTGCCCTTTGTCCCCGCATCTTTTGCAGAAGCCTACTTGCTCTGGCCCTCGCTGCCCGAACTGTTTCCGTTCTCTTCCCCGGGTGTGACGACCTCTTTGGACGACTTCGTAATTGATTGTGATCGTAGCTCCCTCGAGGCTCGTATCGCGATGTACTTCGACGAGTCCGTCAGCGACGAGGAGATTCGTAGAATCGCGCCTTCAGCGCTCGCGAAGACGCATCGCTTCGACTCTGTGGTGACGCGGCGGAGACTAATGGCACGTGGGTTCTTGCGAGAGAATATCGTTCGCTACGCTTATCGACCGTTGGACCTGCGGTGGCTCTACTGGGAACCCGAGACGGACTTGATCGAACGGAAGCGTCTCGAATTCCTCCCGAACGTGGTCAGTGGCAATCTCTGGCTGGAGGGTCGCCAACGCACTCCCAACGACAGTTTTGACCGTGGCTATGTGACAAGGGTTCTCTCCGACAATTTCGGCAACGGGCTTTCGAACTTCTTCCCCCTGATGAAGCCGCGCGGTCAGACTGGGTCTCTCTTTCACTCGGCCTCAGAACGCGAGGGGGGACTAGCCACATACAATCTGAGTGAGCATGCTGCACACTACATCTCCTCCATTGGGAATAGGCCGGAAGACCTTTTCCTTCTGGCGGTTGGGATGCTGCGGGCCCCGCTATTTGCTGCAGACAACGACGGTGCGCTGCGCCGTGACTGGCCCCGCATCCCTCTCCCCGACTCCAAGGAGCTACTCCTGGCCTCGGCCGAGCTGGGCCGCAAGGTGGCCGACCTGCTCGATCCCGAGACCGAGGTCGACGGGGTCACCAGCGGCAGCCTGCGCCCGGAGCTCCGGGTGATAGGCGTGGCCTCGCGGGTGGGCGGGGGCAATCTGAATGAAGGGACCGGCGATCTTGCCGTCACCGCCGGTTGGGGTCATGCCGGCCAGGGGGGCGTCACCATGCCGGGCAAAGGAAAAGCGATCACCAGACCTTGGACATCCGAAGAGCTGGCGGCCATCGGGCAA
>Ga0182021_10004015_pt1 | contig 17237 bp, 19 predicted proteins | sample 612E3MmetaG_FD_120493 | JGI IMG/M metagenome (GOLD analysis project Ga0182021, IMG submission 120493) | Permafrost microbial communities from Stordalen Mire, Sweden - 612E3M metaG (Illumina Assembly) | ecosystem: Environmental > Terrestrial > Soil > Wetlands > Permafrost | place: Sweden...
CCGCCAGATGATGAGGTGATGCTCTTTGATGAAAGCATCCTTGGCCTCGAATACCGGGTCGTGCTCGCCGGCGAGAATCACGGTGGAGTCAGTGTGGCCGTAAAACGTGGGCTCATGTGTGATAATGAGGTTGTCCCCCATCGCAGCCGCACGCTGAAGCACGTCGAGCGTGCTCATCATGGTCACCGCAATCCCCACAACCGGAGAATTCGGATCCCCGCTTTTGAACGTGTCAACCGTAGGTTCTTGCCAGGGGATACCGAGATTCTGTTGTATCATCTCGATCACGCGTGCGGCGGTAGGGGCGCTGCTCTGCGCGAGCGTGATGGTGGATACAAGAACCAAGAGAAGAGTGGCGCGCGTGACCATGTGACCTCCAGAAATTGATGGAATCAAGTGTAGATCTCGTTCAACAAGTCGTGATGGATTTCACCTTTTGAGGTGTTTCGCGGCGAACTCGAAGAATGCGGGTCTATCGGAGGCATCCGTGTGCCCATCGGCATGCGGCTTCGCGGGAATGGAAGGAGATCAGGGCTTTCGCTCCATGAGGATGTAATGACCAGTCTCGAGGGTAACAGCGAAATAGCGGAGCAGCTCTTCCCTTCGGGAAAGCCAGCTGTTCACCGCCCGCTCCGATTCGGGCGTTCGATCCTTTCCGATCACCAGGTAACGCTCGGGGCCCGGCAGCGATCCCAGGATGTCATCTTCGCCGGGATTGTCAATGATATGGAACTGCCTCAAGGGTAGGCCGCTCGAAATCATGATCCTTTGCGCCTGACTGTATCCGGTCAGGAGCGCGATGGTCCCGGACGTGTGGATTCCATGGAGCCTGTCGCCAATTGCCGAAGCAAATCTGGTTTGGTCGAAAACGCTCCTGCGGGCGTCATCAAACGTAGCTACGCCCACAAAAGGAACTGCGATCTGTACAAGAGGCATTGCAAGCAGGCCTGCGGCTACGATGAGGCGACCGACCGGTGAATTCACCTTGCGACAGAACTCCGAAAAGCCCATCCCCGCCGCCACCGCGAGAAACGGCCCGGCTGTCAGAACGTACCTCCAGTTCCAGCGCCACTGATCGATCTGCACGAAGCCGGCAAGAATCGCGGCAAGCGCGAAGAGTGCCGGCAGACTGAAGAACAGAAGCACCCTTCCCGGTCTGATCCGGTTCGTAAGCGTGCGCCACGACGGGACAAGAGCTCCCGAGGCGAACAGGAGAACGATCGGGCCGTAGATGACCAGCAGCGCCTTGCAGAAGATCAGGATTGCATCCAGTGCGGGCTGACGCAGAACCCCCTCTGCTGTCCCGGGAGCTACAGCGTATGTCCAGCGCGCGAATTTGAGCGGATCACCATACTCGATGAAGTTCCACCAGACCCAGGATGCGATGCCAGCCCAGCAGATTCCGGCATTCGTGAATAGCCGGAGGGAAGCTGCTCGCTCGGCATTCCGCCACAGGACTATCCCACGCAAGCCGCTCAGCAGAGACACGAACGGTACAATAAACCAGGCTTCATAGCGGCACAGAGCTGCCAGCGCCACGGCTGTCGCACATGCCAAGGCCCACCACTCCCCTTTTTCCAATTGCCACCGCAAGAGCGCATACCCGCCGATGGTGACGAGCAACATAAAGAGCAACTCATTCATCGGGGTAAGCGCCATATATACCAGATTGGGATTGAGGCCGAACAGACAACCACTGAGGAATGCAATCGGCGACGAACCCGTGAATTTCCGCACAAGAAGAAAAAGCAGGACGGATGTTCCCACCAAGCAGGGAATTCCAACGACCAGGCCGGCAATTCCCGAATAGAAGAGAGCATCTATCGCCACGAGTGGAAGGAGAATGAGGTGCGGGAGGGGAAGCCAGACCGTGCCGATGTTGTGAATGCCGGGACGCTGTGAATCGATGAACTGGCGGGCCCGGACGACGTGCGAGGCCGCGTCCCCGAAATAGAGAAACACATCCTTGTCACTATGGTACAGGCGTATGCCCGCCGTGCAGCTGACAACGAGAAGAAGGATACCAAGGAGATATGCTTCCCTCCCTTCGACGCGGGTCCGGAGATATTCCAGCAGCAGGCGGAGCTTCCTCATCTTATCTGTGATTCTTGGCCGCATAGTCAATGATTGCACTTTTCGAGGACAATTGCCCGACGCGCTCAGCAAATTGTTGCCATATCTGACAAATTCTTCATATCTTTCCCCGTCGTGCCCACCGTGCTGAAGCCCCATGTGCCTGCAAAGTCGTCCTGCAATTGAGCAAGCCAAAACCCAGGCTTACGATACTGCAGGGACTTCTACAACATTTCAAGTTGGCATCAAGGATGACCGATCACCGGCATCAAACGGGATACTTCTGCAGTTCCAGGCGCCGGCCATCTCTTTCGGACGACCAGGGCGATCCACATCAAGAATACACCGTACCGGCAGCATCCCCCCATTCAACCATGGTACCAAACAACTCGAAAAGGAGAGGATCATGATATTCGTCGTTTCAATTGTCATCGCGATAGGCGCCCTCATCGTGTGGCGTGGCGCCTCAAGCAAGTTGCGGCAGAACAATGTTGCCTATCGGTCTGTTGCAAGGGTGAGTTCTCTGGCAGCCGTGTTCTTTGGTGTTCTTGCCTTGCTTCAGTGTTTCACGCAAGTCCCGGCCGGACACGTGGGCGTGGTGGATTTCTTCGGCGTCGTGTCGGACCAAACGCTGCGGGCCGGCATCAATCCGGTGAATCCGCTGGCCACCGTCATCAAGTATTCCATCCAGACGCAGGAGCACAAGGAAGCGATGCAAGTGCTCTCGCGCGAGGGACTCACCATCGGACTTGAGGTCAGCGCACTCTACAGGCTCAACCCCGACTCCGCTGCCCGCGTCTACAAGACTGTCGCCGGAGGCGATTACGAGAACATCATTCTCATCCCCCAGTTTCGCTCCATCAGCCGCGCAGTCACGGCGAGCTTTCAGGCCAGCGCTTTGTATTCAACAGAGCGGGAGCGGCTCGGTGCATCGATCCAGGAGGAGCTTGGGAAGACAGTTTCACCCAGAGGCGTCACTATCGAGAGCACACCCATCAGAAACGTCGCGCTCCCCTCGCAACTTACGGAAGCCATTGAACAGAAACAGCGGGCAGACCAGGAAAGCCAGCGCATGGAGTTCATACTCACCAAGGAGAAACAGGAAGCGGACAGAAAGCGGATCGAAGCCAAGGGCATTGCAGACTTCCAGACGATTGTGGCAGCAGGGATCAGCGAGCAATTACTACGCTGGAAGGGAATTGAGGCAACAGAAAAGCTCGCCAATTCACAGAACACAAAAGTCATTATCGTCGGCTCGGGAAAAGACGGTCTGCCCATAATCCTCGACACCAAGTAAGGTTCCGATCCCGGCGACCATGTGACCAGAGATTTCGAAAGCCGGAACCGATTGGCCATGGGTCCGGCTTTGTTGCCTTGCACCCCTGACCGAGATGGACCGTCTTTGGGGAGGGGCTCGCTGAACAACACTGGAGAGGCTTCTTCACCAATACTCGAAGGGAGGGAAACTCTGGTGGAAGCGCCAGTCTGGGTCAGCAGACGTGTGTTGAAACGGAGTTCACGGGAGCACTTTTCTCCATCGCCGCCTTCCTTCATCCATCGACTATCTTGCCAAAACTGGCAAAATTTCATATCTTTATCCCGAGGAGCATTCTGTGGTGAACGACTGCTTCAACTTTCTACGAAAAGACCCATCGAATGAAAAAGACCGGGATCCTTCTTATTGAGGACAACCGCATATTACGCGACGGGATCAAAGCTCTCATCAACCGGCAATCCGATCTTAGGGTTGTGGGAGCCTCGGGAGGAAATCACGATACCCTGCTGCAGGTTCGAAGCTTGAAACCTCAGGTGATTCTCATGGACCTGGGGTTACGGAATGAAAATGGCCTGCGTCTTGTGACAACTCTAACCAAGGAGATGCCACTGACAAAAGTCATCGGAATGGGTCTTATCCCTTCGCAATTGGACATCATCGAATTCGTGCAGGCCGGTGCAGCGGGATTCATCCTCAAGGACGCAACATTGGAGGATTTCCTCGGGACAATCCGGTCGGTAGCGCGGGGGATGAAGATCCTTCCCCCATTGCTCACTGGGTCTCTGTTTACCCACGTTGTCGAGCTTGCGCTTCGAAAAGGAAAACTACCCGATGCGGTACGAATGACGACACGGGAACGTGAGATCATCGTCCTCATTGCCGAGGGGATGAGCAACAAGGAAATCGCCCAACGGCTGAACCTTTCAACCTATACCGTAAAAAGCCATATCCACAACATCCTGGAAAAACTGGCATTGCACAGTCGACTGGAGATCGCAACTCACTCCTACCAAAACATGAGGAATTGACCCCGCTCTCCTTTCTGCGCCCATCGACATGTAAACCTTTCCCGTTTCCTCAATGAATACAAAGTGAGGAGCGGCATATTCCTCCTTCCACGGACCAACTTCTCCCTCATGCTTTAGAATTAGCCCCTTATTCATCCCTTTGGCCGATTCATTTGGATGTTTCACATATTAAAGTGTATCGAGGCTTAATAGATTCGAACCCGACGACTCGCGAGCCAGGTGCACAAATGTTTCTAGAAGGTTCTTGAGGACAATGGGAGCGACCCATGGAAGGTGTTCGAGTGGATGGAGAAGGGAGGCAGGGCGGGGGGAAAATCATCCATCAGTGGCGCAAGGCCATGAACGATGACATTGCTCTGACGCGGCTTGAATTAGACGGAGTGATCGAAAGCCTTTCTGAAGGCCTCGAGATCACCGACATGCATCAGAAAGTGATTCGCCTGAATGCCGGAGGAGCGGCACTGCTGGGCTTTGCGAGCGAAGCGGACTACCGAAAGGCCATACCAAATCTTCTGGACACATTTGAGGTATCCTACCCCGACGGCAGGCCAATGCCCATCGAGGAGCTGCCCTTTTCACGAGCTGCTCGCGGCGAGACGCTCACCAACTACGTGGTTCTTCTCAATCGGCGGGACACCGGAAAACGGCTGATGATCAGCTACAATGGCTCGGTCGTCCGCGACGATAGAGGCACGCCGGTCCTGGTCGTACTCACCTTTCGCGAACTCGCAGAACAGTACGAGGCGTTCGAAGATCTGGCTCAAAACCCAAGTCGAAGCCGCATCATGAGCGAGTCGGTACCCTACGGCGTATGGTGGTGCAACCCGCATGGCGGCGCGGAGTACATGAGCCAGTCGTTCCTCGATTTGCTGGAGATGAAGGCGGACGAAGTAAAGGAATTCGGCTGGACCCGTCGCATGCGGCCCGACGCTGTCGAACCGATGATGAAGAAATGGATCCGATGTGTCGAAACGGGTGAGGACTGGGAACACGAACACGACATCCTCGGGCCCAATGGCAATTATCACGCGGTCCTCTCGCGCGGCAAGGCCGTGCGGGATCCAACGGGCGCCGTTGTCGGCTGGGCAGGCGTCAATCTGGAATTCGACAAGCGCAAGGCGCTTGAAGAAGCGCTTCGAGAAAGTGAAGAGCGCTTCCGCACGATGGCCGACCGCTCCCCGATCATGATCTGGGTCACCAGCACCGGGGGCGAGATTGAGATGGTCAATCGCGCATACGAGGAGTTCTTTGGTATATCGGAACCCCAAGTCAGGGCGACCGCCGCCTGGCATGCCTTGATCCATCCTGATGATGCCGGGGACTATCTGATGAGATTCACGACATCCCTGCGGGAGCAGAAGCCGTTTGACGCGGAAGCGCGGGTGCGCAACAGAAGGGGCGAGTGGCGGTGGGTACGCTCCAGCGGCGCCCCGCGCTTTTCTTCGACGGGAGAGTTCCTGGGAATCGTCTGCACCAGTCCCGATATAACAGACCAGAAGCGAGCCTCGGAGATTCTTCAGCAAAATTCCGACAACCTGAAACTGATGGTAACGCATTCCGCGGACGCGATGGTGATCGTCAACGGGTCCGGCGTGATTGAGGCTGTAAGCGAGTCGGGGGCGCGCCTCCTGGGGTTTGAGGAGGCTGAGCTCCTGGGAAAAAGCGTTGAAGATCTGACCGAACCTTATTCCCGGATCGAGCGAGCGGTGCGCTTGCAGGACCTTCAACAGAACAGCATGAATCCCACTGTCTCGGTCCTTCGCGTAAAGACGAAGACCGGTGCTTTCCAATGGATGTCGGTCGTGGTGACGATGATACGACATCGTGGGCCAGGGGTGAAAGCCCTCGTGAAGCTGGAGAAGCTTGATCTCGCCTTTCGGAACATGGCGGCGATCTGAATGCAGAAATAGAATCTTGCGGCGTACCAAGAAGAGAGGGCCGGCGGCTCAGAAAGAAGTGCTGAGCCGCCGGCCCTTTCGAGTATTGATCAGGTCGAGGGCGGGGCAGCAGCGGAAGGTTCCTTGCCATCTTGACGAAGGATTTGCTGCCAGCGAATTCATCAAGAAATGTACTAAACAAGGCTGTTCCAGCTGCCTGCTTGGGAAGCAGGATTGAAGGTTCGGTCGGCAAAGGCTCTTGAGCCTCAAGTGATTCTCATCGACCTGGGGCTACGGAATGTCAACGGCCTGCGGGTCGTGGCACAGCTGGCCAAGGATCTGCCGCAGACCAAAGTTATCGGGATGGGTCTCATCCCTTCTCAGGTGGACATCGTCGAGTTCGTCCAGGCCGGTGCCGCCGGCTTTATCCTTATAGATGCGACTACACGGGAAGTCCTCACAACAATCCGGGATGTAGCGCGCGGGAAGAAGATCCTCCCGCCCCTGCTGACAGAATCGCTTTTCACCCATGTTGTCGACAATGCGCTTCGGCAAGGGAAAGGGGAACTGCCCAATGCAGTGCGGATGACGCCGCGTGAGCGTGAAATCATCGCTCTGATTGCGGACGGCCTGAGCAATAAGGCAATCGCCCAGCGCCTCGGCATCGAGATGTACACAGTCAAGAGTCATGTGCATAACATCCTCGAAAAACTGGCGTTGAACAGCCGCCTGCAGATATCGGCGAATGTCCACAATGAAGAATCGCTTTGACAATGTTTGATCCTCGACGCGCATCTCGTGGCTCTCCTCCGTTCCTGTCCGACCTTCCATGCCGCCTCATAGCGTAAAGCTCCCCCCCGTCGCTCCACATCTTTCATCAAGGCCACTCATAAGCCCCGCAAAAGAGGACTAGCTCCTTTTCCATCCTTTCGGGCCATATTTCTTTCCGAAGCGTGGCTCATATTGATACTGCTAGGTTCTGGCTGATACCACCATTGATAGGCACGTATCGAACAAGCCCAGTCCGTGTTCACGAGGGTCACGTAATCCGTGAAAGATACACCGCGGTATCTCACGAAGTCCCGATTATGGGGCTTCCACTTGCATGAGGACAACGGGAGGATTCCATGACTGATTGTAGGAGCGAGAAAGTGAGAGCATTTGAACAACAAGCACTAGCCCATAGGGGAGTGTTGTACCGGTTTGGCGTGCGCCTGACGGGGAACGCCGCAGATGCCGACGATCTGGTTCAGGAGACATACCTGAAGGCATACCGGTTTTGGGACAAGTACGATCAGGGGACAAATGTCCGTGCATGGCTCTGCAGGATCATGAAGAACTCCTTCATTAACTTGTATAGGAGTAAATCACGAAGGCCGGAAATGGTGGACTATTCAGAGATTGTCAAACCGACATCCGTCTATCATATTGCAGCAGACGCCGTCGAACACCAGGAACCAGTGCCCGAAAGCCATCTCGACGATAAGGTTTCCAGTGCAGTGTCGGATTTGAGGGAAATGTTCCGAACCGTTGTGATCCTGAGTGATATTGAGGGATTTACATACGAGGAGATCGCCCGCCGCGTGGGCTGTCCTCTTGGCACTGTCCGATCGCGTCTTCACCGCGGCAGAACTCTCCTCCATTCAGCACTCTATGACTATGCGAGAGAACGGGGATACATCAGATCGAGAGAGGTCACAATCGAGGGTCTGCAACTGGAACCGATCTCAACAATGGACGCTGAGGCGTTCGTGGAGAGTCGGCATAGGGATTAACTCCCTTATCATCCTTTGGAATGATGTTTTTCAACGGCATTAATCTGTATAGTCGGAAGGAGAAAAGTCCCAGCCCTCATGTGCGGGAAGGGTGTTCAACGGGCTCGAGGAGGAAAGCATGTTCAGGAAGAACAAGAAGCGATACGGCACGGGGACAAGGGACGTGCCATTAGTCCCCCACCCCCCCCCGGACGATCTCCAGGCGCGAATCTTTCGGGGTCTGGAAGCGGGATTCCTGGGGTGGCAGAAGACCAAATCGGGAGACATGTATCCGATTTACAATATCCTCAAGATCGACCATCCATCCTATCTCTCTACTGTCACCGACAAGACCCTCCACGCGCTGCACCTGCGAATTCCACGAACTCCGTCTCCGTATCCCGGCGTGGGACCATCTCCGTGGCACGATCTGGGTACGGAACTGAACAATCCGGTAACGGCACGAGAGGCCATTGAAGCCGCCGGAATGAACTACACCGTCATCAAGGTGCCTCTGGAGGAAGTCGTGCAGTTGAAGCGACCCGCCGACGCAACCTATCGTTGGGCAACCGTACGATCGGATACCGGAGATGTTCTGGGCATCGTTGGAGACAGCTACGAACCTGTGCAGAACAGAGATGCCTTCACATTCTTCGACACCCTGGTCGGCCGCGAGGAGGCGATATACGAAACAGCCGGCGCACTCGGCCGCGGTGAACGCATCTGGATCCTGGCGAAGCTTCCCGAGCTTATCACGGTCCACGGAAAGGATATCGTCAACAAATACCTCCTGCTCTCCAACAGTCACGACGGCAGCTCGCGTGTCCGGGTAAAGGTGACCCCCATACGCGTGGTGTGCAACAACACCCTCACTGCCGCATTGCAGGGTGCGGGGGAAGTCCATATCCGCCATACATCACATGCAGCGGAGGAGATGGAACAGGCCCTGTCCTTGCTCGGCTTGTCCAGCACTCTGTACGAGCGGCTCGACGCTGTGTTCAACCGCATGGCGCTCACGAAGATCACCAACCAGCAATTGCTGGACTATGTGAAGGCGCTTGTCCCTGATGACGAAGAGGAGGAGGACAGCGCGGCAATCCAGGGAATCCGAAAGGCGTTCCTTGAGCTGTACGAGACCGGACAAGGCGCCGATCTCTCACGCGGGACGCTCTGGGGGGCATTTAATTCTGTCACCGAATACGCAGACCATAAGATGGAGGATCATCCGGCGACCCGGCTGGAATCAATCTGGTTTGGCCGGGGAGAGCAATTGAAGTTGAAGGCGTTTCAACTGGCCGAGCGCATGATGTAAGTCAGTGCCTATAGCCCGCCCCTCGGTCTGCGAAGCCGGTGTCCGTTCAGGGTGCCGGCTTTCCTCATTCCATGAGGGGGGACGATGCACGACACCCTTCGAGAGAAACTGCGTCCCTCGATCCGGGGATTAGCTACTCTTCCATCCTTTTAGCCGATTCATCCTGACCTTCCGAGCGGTATACTTCATCAGGCTCACGACAAACGGCTCTCCCCTGACAGGAGTCCGAAGCCTCGTGTGGCCATTGGAGAGGCATTTCGTAGGGCCACGTCTTGGACATCAAAAGGAGGGATTCCCAATGAACAAAGCAATCTCGCTCGCAGTCCTGGCCGGCGGTATTCTTCTTCTGATCTTCGGGATCAACGCCTATAATTCGACCGGCTCTGACATTTCGCGATTCTTCAGTGGCTCAGCTACTGACAAGTCAATTTGGCTGTTAGTGGGCGGCGCTGCTGCGACCGTTCTGGGGTTCGTGGGTTTAGGGCGCGGATCAAAGACAGTGTGAGAATGGGTGTTCCATCGACGTCGAAGGACTTTCTTGCAAGTCAAAAGGATATACCAATCAATTCCATACCAACTTCCAGAAAGGTGCACCAATGACAACCCGAAGAGTTTTTGCATCTCTCGTCCTGATATTCTTTCTGGCCCTCCCGGGAGTTTCGGGCGGAAAAGGGGAACTTCAAAAATACTTCAACAACGCTGCAGACAAAGTGAAAGTGACGAACGACCCATCGGAGAAGCGTGCAATCCTCACCGAATCATTCCAGACTATGTCGAAGGCCCTTGACATGGTTCAAGGCTCGACGTCGGTTTCGAACGCTGAAGCCGCTGGCATTGATCACTTCAAAGCTGCACTCAAGGAAAAACAAGATGAGCTTGCAGGCAACAACGGATTCGTCCGCGTGCCGGATAACCAACTCAATGCCTTTTCTGACTATGTCGTACAGGATATGGAGCAGGCTGATCAGTTCATTACCATCAGTGTTGTCACTCTGCTCTTGATCCTTATCCTGATTGTCGTCCTGTTAAAGTAGTCCGACCCTGCGCGATGCCTACGGCGCGACGAGTTTCAACCGCCTGTCGTGGATCATGGCCCCAGGACAAACTGCGCGAGCTGATCGCGAAACAGTAAGGAGAATGTCATATGGTGGGTACCCAACATTTGCTTCTTTTTATCGTGATCGGGATCGTCGCTGGATTCCTCGCAGGCAAAATCATGAGCGGCTCCCGGTTCGGTCTCGTCGGAGATTTGATCATCGGGGTAGTGGGGTCCTTCATTGGAGTCTGGGTGTTCGGACTTGCGGGAATTTCAAGCGGAGGAGTTCTGGGCCTGTTGATTGCAGCTATTGTGGGTGCTCTCCTCCTGTTGTACATCATCCGGATCGCAAAGACCGTGTGACCATCCAACGATGGATGACGGGTTGCATCGTAGAAGCCCATCATGACAAAGCAAAAAAGGCCGCCATCAGCCGTTCCTGGGCATACGCCAAGAGAACTCAGAGTCCTTTGAAGGACAACCTGTTTCATTCGTATGAAACGTGACCGGCTGACTGCACAGCTTCGTGGCAATGCTGTACGCCGGCACGAAGAGAGAGCGCAGCGCATTACCCTGAGACGGAAGGTAGAGATGATATTTCCCGGCCCATTCTTTCGTTGCCTGTCCGTTCATACCCTATTCTCAAGCCCCTTCGCACCGTGTCGCTGACCCATCGCGACGACGAAAACACTCATCACGCTGGAGGACGCATGAAGCGGAGCACAGGTGCTATGCGCCAGAGAATCTTCGCAAACCTTATCGACCATCTGAAGGCCATCTACCACATTGAATGGCCGCGTAAGATGTTCGGAAACGGCGAAATCTCAAAACATGATGTGGACGCCCTTGTTGCATTCAAGAGCGACCCGCAGCTCGACGAGTTGCATGCTGCATTCATCCGGATTGAGAACCAGAAATTCGGCGTCTGCATCAGGTGCACACAGGACATCGACCAGCATCTCCTGGATGAAGACCCGACGAGACGCCTATGCGTTGAATGCGAGAAGGAAGTAAGCCGGCCCCCTTCCACTGAAATGGACAGCGCTCATGGCTTGAGGATTGGCCATCAAGCCAGACTGTTCACGAAACCGCCCGATTCCGAGTAAAGGCACGCCTCAGAGTTGGTGCCGGTCCTGCAGCCAGGCTTTCATGATTCCACAGTTCAACGACACGCGCATATGGCATTCTGGACAATGTTGCCGAATCCGAAGGAACTTCGTATCTGCCCCCCCCCGAGAACATCGACTGTGTTGCCTGCCCGCCAGAGGCTGCGATGGAGAGCCATCGGATGCGAAAGACCAGAGTCATCCTGATACAGGACATCCGGATCTTGCGTGATGGAATGAAAGCCACCATCTAAGTTCCCCTCGCAAATGAGGATTAGCTCCCTTTCCATCCTTTTGGACCTTACATCTTTCCGTATTGTGGTTCATATTGAAACCATTCGATGCCGTTTGATACCGTCAATCCCACTCATTTGGAGTGATCTCAGACTGCTGTCCATCTCTGTTTGCTCGGACTGTACAGACAATGCCCTGACCAGCACATCCCAAGATCGCGCGTTGACATTGCTGCAAACACAAGCTGCAACCGCAAAGAGCCACGCAATGACAGCAACCAATACACTTTTCATCATCGCCTTTGTGGCCGTAGTCCTGCTCTCTGTATTCTTCGGCGGCGGGGCAATGACTGGAGACACGATCAAAGGGGGGACGGGTGAAGCGGGATGGATGATCGAGCGCAGTTGGATGTGGACTCCAGCTCTCATTTCACTCGTGCTCGGCCTCCTTCTCGGAGGGGTCATCAACAAAAAAGGGCTTCTCCAAACTCAGTGGGACAACGTCGATATTCGAAGTTTCGGGCAGACGACACCAGATCCCCTTCATTCAAGGCTAGACATTGATCGGATTGCCCCAGCCACGTTGGAGACAATTACGCCTACCGTGTTGGGGATTGCTGCGCCCGCACCGAACTGAATACCATGATTATGGGGGCAACCTGCTGGAGTGATACGGGATCACCGAAGAAGAGGAATATCGCTGCGTCAGGGAATCACAACACGACCTTAAGCCGACCCAACAAATCCAGGAGCCCTTTGACTGAATGTGAGGGTTCTTAGACCTACCCTTTACCCGGCTATTCGGTTTCTCAGGATCGGGTCATGCTACGCGCGAATGAGGACATCGTGCACCCCGCACAGATGGTCTCCTTCGTCCAACGAAACAGAAAGGGATACTTCCCATGCTGCTCGCTCTCGCGGCCGTTCTCATCGTCCTCTGGCTCATGGGGATCGTCACCTCATACACCATGGGCGGCTTCATCCACGTACTATTGGTGATCGCGATCGTTGTCGTCCTGGTCAGAATCATCGCCGGCAGAAAGGTGATATAGACCAATGAAGACATTTCTTTTCTCCCTCACCATCTGGCGATGGAATCCTGCAGTCGCCATCCGGCGCGTCCGTGGCCGTTCAGCATACGACAATTTCGATTTCAAGACTGCAATGAAAGTTGCCCATACCATGATTATATGAGTCAGGCGATCCTCCCTCAATCCAAGGAATCCGAAAGGTGTCCCTTGAGCTGCACGAGACCGGACAAGGAGCCGATCTCTCACGCGGGACGCACTGGGGGGCATTCAATTGTGTCACCGAATACACAGACCATAAGATGGAGGGTCATCCGGCAACCCGGCCGGAATCAATCCGCCCGCATCCATAGGATCTTCCTTGAAACCAAAGCACGGTGTCCCCACGCCGCTATCTTTCTGCCTTCCGGATACTGTCCTGAGGACTTTCTGGAGGTTCTCAGGCACATCGGGATGGATGGATTCCTCCCGCTGCCCTATGATGAGGGTTCGCTCGTCAAGGGAATCACCGGGCTATGGTCCAGGCCAACAATCCCACCTGAGAGAAATTCCTCCTGTTTGAGTAGCTAGCTATTCTTTCATCCCTTCGACCGATTGGTTTTCGGCACCATCATCGGTACACTCTCTCCATGCATCCGAAGAGAGATTGGCCGTTCTTGACTGGCAAGGTTTGACCATCAGGTTTTACAACAACACAACAGGAGGATACAATGAGACATGGAAACATGGCCATCGTGGCGGGAAGTGTTCTGCTCGCTGTCGTGATCGCAGGTTGCGGAAGCGGCCCGGCGGTCAATAGGGAGGCATCGACATCGGCGATCCGAGCCGCTGAGGAGGTCGGTGCCTCCAACGTTCCCACAGCCTCGTTGTATTTGCAGCTCGCAAAGGAGGAGGAGGAGAACGCCAAGGGGCTTGCGGCGAAGGGCCAGAAGGAGCAAGCCGAATCAATGCTCCTGCGTTCCCAGGCCGATGGCGAGCTGGCTGTAGCGCTCTCGCGCGGGGATGCCGACAAGACGGAAGCCACACAGGCTATCGAGCGGGTCCAGAAGCTCCGGCAGGACAACCAATTGCCCCAGGAAAGGAAGTAACCGATGAAACTCCTCACATCTCTCATCATCATCGCATGGGCCGGAATGCTCGCCGGCTGTGCGGCAACCTTGCCCCCCACTGAGCTCATCAATGCGCGTCAGGCCTACCAGCACGCGAGCTCGGGGCAGGCGGCGCAGTTGGTGCCGGCAGAGCTTCACAAGGCTCAAATGGCGCTTGCCATCGCGGAGAAGTCTTTCCAGGACGATCCCAAATCGTTCCATACGCGCGATCTCGCCTACATAGCGGACCGCAAAGCCAAGATGGCAGAGGCGCTCGCTACCACCGCTGCCGGCAATATAGCCACCGCCAAGGCGAACAAGGAATTCACGGCTGTCCAGGGCGAGGTCATGAAGAACGCGAAGGACGATCTGGCCGCGTCAGAAAAGGCACGCCTCGATGCGGAGAACAAAGCAACCGCCGCACAGGCAGATCTCGCAAAACTCGCCGCAGTCAAGGAAGAGGCCCGTGGACTCGTCATCACGCTCTCGGGCAGCGTCCTCTTTGCCTCGAATAAATCGGAGCTCCTGCCGGCAGCGCAAACCCGGCTGAACCAGGTCGCCGATGCCCTTCTTGCGACGAAAGAGCGGAAGCTTACCGTTGAAGGACATACGGATTCGCGTGGTTCTGCCAGTTACAACCAGGTGTTGTCGCAGCAGCGCGCGGATGCCGTTCGCTCTTACATCGTCTCGCGCGGCTACCCGGGTGATCTGATTCAAGCGCAGGGAATCGGCAAAGATCGGCCGGTTGCAGACAACGAGAGTGCTGAAGGCAGAGCCAACAATAGAAGGGTAGAGATTATCGTCGATCACGCAGCAAAATAGCCTGAACAAAACAGCATCGATGATCTGAAAGAGACGGGACCCGGAAATGTTCCGGGTCCTCGGTGTCTTGTAGTCAGCTCCACGAACCCGTCAGGGAATATCGGCTTACTCCGCATTTCAGTGAGGGCAGCTTTATGCGCTTCCCGTGACCCGGGGCCGGAGGAATTATGGCTGCAACGATTCTGCCGGTTGATAATGACAAGGACATTCACCAGGCGACGTTTCTTGAGAATGTCGCCCACAATCGCGGATTCGAAGTCAGGGCATGTACCATGTTTGAAGATGCGGTAACCTGGCTGTCGAGTACGGCACAGCATACGCAGGAGCACGCATATGAACCTTTTCCTTCTTCTTGGCAGGATTATTCTCGGCGGCTTTTTCATTTACAGCGGTGTCAACCATTTCATCGGATTCGGGATGATGACCCAGTATGCCAAAGCAAAAGGGGTGCCATTCCCCGCAATTGCACAGGGTGCGACTGGCCTCATGCTCCTTCTTGGCGGACTGAGCGTCGTGCTGGGCCTTTACCCTTTTGTCGGAATTGCCTTCCTCGTCGCCTTCCTGGTTCCAGTATCTCTTATGATGCATAATTTCTGGAAGATCGAGGACCCCCGGTCGAGAATGGCTGAGAAGAGCAATTTTCTAAAGAACATGGCATTGGTCGGAGCGATTCTGATGCTTCTCGCCATACCATCGCCATGGTCTCTGAGCCTGGTTCCGTAGAGCTCCGCGTCATGAGCAGACAACACTACCAAGATCCTTCCGCTACGGCTGCTTCAGTGTTTCATGATTCCGGCAAGGGGGGAAGCTGGCGCAAACACGGAAGGCAACGGTAGCGACAACAACCGATGTCATGATCGCAGTCACCCGCCCACTCCCAAGCGGGACAGATGTCACCATCATGAACGTGATGCTCACGTATTCGCATGAGGTCCTTCACCATGAACACCTATAGGGCGTTTGCCTTTGGAGGAGTGTTCTGTTGTTCCTTCGCCGTCATGGTTGGATGTTCATCATCCGAGCTCGTCGACGTATGGAGCGATTCATCATTCCAACCTCCTTCTCTGAACAGGATGCTGATCATCTCCGTTGCGAAGAATGCGGTGCAGAGGCGTATTTGGGAGGATGCCTTCAGCGTCGAACTGGAAAAACATGACGTTGCGGCGACGCCCTCGTACCGCTTGTTCCCGGATTCGGTACCGGACACGAACCAGGTTATCCACATCGTCCGGTCAGAGAGCTTCGACGGGGTCCTGATCACACGCTGGCTTCCTTCGGAAACGAAGACCCAGTACCTGCAGGGATACGTGACGAAGGAAGAGGACATGAGGTACGATCGCCGCACGGAAAGATTTGTCACCTATTATCGGGACCTGGAACATGCCGGCCACCTCGATTCCCAAAAGGTCGACATTCGCGGTATTGACGTATGGGCGACCAAGAACGACGGACAACTGGTCTGGAGCGCCACGAGCAAGACTCCCGAGCCAAATTCAGTGCAGGAAGTCCGGCCTGAAATCGTCAAGCTTGTGATGTCTGAATTGACACACCAGGGGATTATCGCTTCTGAGCGGTAGCCGGATCCAAGATCGAGAGCCTCACGTAGCCCATTCTCGTAGATTGTGACCCGGTAACACAAGGAGATCAACCGTGAAAGGCAACGAGAAACTGCTTGCGGTGCTTGACAAGCTGCTGGCTGATGAACTCACCGCCATCAACCAATACATGGTGCATTCCGAGATGTGCGAGAACTGGGGCTATAACAAGCTCCATATGGATATCAGAAAACAGGCGATGGATGAAATGCATCATGCGGAGTGGCTCATCGAGCGCACAATATTCCTCGAGGGGACGCCGACCGTTTCTACACTTCATCCAATAACAATCGGCAAGACGGTATCGGAGATGATCAACAACGACAACAAGGATGAACTTGATGCCGTACGCTCATACAATGAGGCGATCAAGCTCGCCCGTTCAGTTGACGATCAAGGAACGGTTGACCTGCTCTCGAAAATATTGAAAATGGAGGAAGGCCACGTTGATTGGGCGGAAGTCCAACACGCACAAATCGAACAAATGGGTTTGGCAATGTATCTGGGGAATCAGGCTGGAGATGCGGTCAGCTGAAATCCCCTTCGCCCCAGGAACGATGGCGTAGACGCTTTTCTACGCTGCTGCGCCGGGCCAACACCTCCCTTCTTCCGGGGATTAGCTACTCTTTCATCCTTTTAGCCGATTCATCCTGACGTCTTGAGCAGTATACTGTATCAGGCTCACCACGAGCGGCTCTCCCCTATCGGGAATCCGATGACTCGCGAGCATTAGCAAAGGAAAGTGTACGAAAAAGGAAAACCGCCAATGAACTGGGATCGGATGGAGGGTGAATGGAAGCAACGCAGGGGCAAAGCCGTACACCATTGGGGGAAGATGATGAACGACGAGCTGGCCGCGATTGCAGGGAAATATGAGGAGCTGGTCGGGAAACTGCAGGAGAGATACGGTATTGCCAACGAGAAGTCCAAACATCAGGTTAACGACTTCAAGAAGATCGTCGTGCAATTGAAGAGGTCCAACGCCAGGCTCATGTCGCTGCAGGCACGC
>Ga0182021_10004016_pt1 | contig 17237 bp, 12 predicted proteins | sample 612E3MmetaG_FD_120493 | JGI IMG/M metagenome (GOLD analysis project Ga0182021, IMG submission 120493) | Permafrost microbial communities from Stordalen Mire, Sweden - 612E3M metaG (Illumina Assembly) | ecosystem: Environmental > Terrestrial > Soil > Wetlands > Permafrost | place: Sweden...
AACTGCTGGCGGGCGGGGAGGCCCTCATGACCGGCTATTGGAACCGGCCGGAAGACAACGCCCGCGCGTTCGTCAACCGCGATGGCCGTCTGCACTACCGGACCGGCGACCGGGTGCAACAAGACCCCAGCGGGAACCTGATGTTCGCCGGGCGATTGGACCGGCAGGTGAAGCGCCGCGGGTACCGGATCGAGCTAGGGGAAATCGAGGCGGCGCTGGCCGGACACCCGGCTATACTGGAGGTGGGAGTCGTCGCCGTTCACCATACGGAGAAAGGGGTCTTAATCACCGCTTTTGTCGGCACGGGTCCTTCGGCGAGCCCCTCGCTGGTGGAAGTCAAAGCCCATTGTGCCGCTGCCCTGCCTCCGTACATGGTGCCGGACCGCGTCCTTTTTGTGGAGGCCGTACCGCGCGGGACACGGGGCAAGATCGACTATTCGGCTTTGGAAAAACTCGCCGGGGAGTAAGCCAATGGATCACAAGCAGGAGATACGGGGTTACGTCGCGGAGCACTTCCTGCCGGGAGGGCAAGGGCTGGAAGACACGACCCCGCTGATTTCCGGCGGCCTGATCGATTCCATCGGCATGCTCGGGCTGATCAGTTTCATGGAGTCGCGCTTCGGGGTGGAGTTTATGCCGCGCGAAGTGGATGCGCACACGCTGGACAACCTGAACCTGATCGCCGCGTTGATCGACCGGAAACTCGCGGCCAAAGCGAGTTGAGGGGCACGCGTGAAAAATCGGCCTCATCTGTGGGCGCTGTTGCTGACCGCCGCTCCCTTCCTCTTTAGCGGCTGCCGGCGAGCGCACAAACAAGCCTTCGAGAAGGTGCCACTAGCGCCCGAGCAACTCGAGACGGCGCGGCTCTCCGAACGGCCTCACCTGGTGGTGGAACGGCTGCGCTTCTGGTCGGCGGAGATGAAGGAGCCACGTTTTTTTCTGGCGTTGGTTCCCAAGGCTCCGGCCGCTTCGCCGCGCGTCTTCATCCTGAACCACGGCTGGTTCGACCGGCCGGAGGACCTGCTGGTCCAACTCAAAGTCGATGAGGTTCTCGACAACATGATTGGCTCGGGCGAGGTAGAGCCGGCCATTATGGTGATTCCCGACGTTCGGTTCAGCAACGCCTACCGCCAGATGTCGCGACGCTATCCGTTCGCCAACTATCTGACCCTGGTGGCCGAGGAGGTGGCGTCCACGGCCTCGCGCCACTACCACGTGCCGTTCGACCGCGAGCGCTGGGGCATCGGCGGATTCTCCTTCGGCGGGTATCTCTCGCTGGATGTGGGCCGGCGGTATCCTGGACGGTTTGGCGCGGTGGCCGTCATTTCAGGCTTCGCGGAGCCCGATTGGAGCTTCTGGCCGGCGGTGGCCCCGCCACCCGGTCCTCTGGACGCAAAAGGCAGGGGCAAACACACGGTTATTGTGCCCGGACCGCCTCCCCGCCTGATGCTCGCCTGCGGGACCGAGGATCATCTGTTTGCTACAATGCGGCAGGTGCACGAGAAGTTGCTCGGGGAGGGATTTCTCCACGCGTGGTCCTCCGGCCCAGGTGGCCACACCTGGAAATACTGGTCGTCGGTGCTTCGGCCGATGCTGCAATTTGCCCTCGGTCCCGACCCTCTCAGGGAGACACCAAAGTGAAGGCGCTGCTGGTGCAAAGCCCGGCGGCGTCCCCCTGGGTGCCGCGCCGGCAGTGGGAAGCGCCGAGCATCGCCTTGGCCACCATCGCGGGTCAAATCGACAACCACGATGTGAAGGTGGCCGACATGATTGTGTGGCGCAAACGCGCCGTGGCAAGTTTGGTCAAGGTGCTGGAGGAGTTCAAGCCCGACGTCGTCGGCTTCACTTCGATGACGTTCCAGTACGACAGCACGCTGCGTTTTGCCGCGCTCACCAGACGCCTCTATCCGCACATACGCATCGTGCTCGGCGGGTATCACGCCACGCTGTTCTACGACCAGATCGCGGCGGGGCCGGACCGGGAGTTTTGGGATTTCCTGGTGCGCGGCGAGGGCGACTTCACCTTCGGGGAGCTGCTCGATTGTATCGAGGACGGCGGCAGGAACCTGGACAAGGTGCTGGGCTTGTCCTATCGGGATGGGGACAAGTACGCGCACAACGCATGCCGTCCTCTGGCCGACCTGGCGAAAATCCGTCTGCCCGCCCGCGGCAAGCGGCTGGCATCGGGCTTTCACATGTACTTCAGGCAGGCCGACGTCATCGAAACCTCGCGCGGCTGCCTGCACCTCTGTAATTTCTGCAGCATCCGCGAGATGTACGGCACCTCGTTCCGGTTGTTCCCGCTCGACCGTGTGCTGGCCGACATCGAGGACGCCTACCGGCGCGGCGCCCGGCACATTCTTTGCAGCGACGACAACATCACGCTCGACATGGAACGTTTCGAGGCGCTTTGCGATGGAGTCATCGGCCTCAAGCTGAAGGACCTGGTGTTCACGACCCAGGCCAGCCCCATCGGTTTCGCCAAGCGCCCCGACGTTGTGAAGAAGATGGAGCGGGCGGGCTTCGTCTCCATCTTTCTGGGCATTGAGAACGCCTCGCTCAAGAACCTCAGGGCGATGAAGAAGCCCAACACGCTGGAGCTTATCCGCCAGGGCGTTGAAGCTCTCCAGGCCGAAGACATCGTGGTCATCGCCGGCATTATCAATGGCCTTCCCGACGACGATGCTGAAAGCATCCGGGAGAACTATCAGTTCATCAAGAACATGGGCATCACCAGCGTCATGGACCAGCTTCTGACGCCTTACCCCAAGACGCCCCTGCGCGAGGAAATGCTGCGCGATGGCCGGGTGGCGAATCGCGAGGATTTCCGCTGGTATGACGGCTATTTCAGCAACGTCCGGACCGACAATCTCTCCCCCGCCGAACTGAGTTTCACCCGCTGGAGAATCCGCCGCGAAGTAATCGGTATGTGGCGGCCGACGCGCGCCGACTGGAAGTACTTCAAAGGCTACACTTACTTGTGGGAATTCTTCCTGCGGCACATTGTCGGGCTAAACGAGAAGTTACTGGAACTTATATTCGGCTTGGAAGGACGCTATAAGTTGCAGATGCGTCATTTTACGAGTCTCAACGACTTCGGTCTTGAGATTCAGGGGCGGGCGCGCGGTGAGAGTTACCATCCCATCCTCGGCACTCGGGAGGATCCGTTCGCCGATACGCGCCGGTCGCTGCTGAAGAAGCGGCTGGCGGTCTTCGGACGGGGGGAGTAATCCGCGCGTTCCTACCGCCACCCGGCGCCTGAGCGATGGTGGGCCGATTGCCAATCGGCCGCAGATTAACAATCTGCCCCACATGGAGGCCAGTGGATTTTGGCTGCGGGTTCTAGGAAAATCGGAAGGTGAGATGTATTCGGTCCGCTTTTCTTGGCCTGGCTTTCGTTCTCGCCGCGTTTGCGCAGTCGCCCGGTCCGGCGCTCTCGGTGGATGCCGGCGCCGGACGGCACGCCATTTCGCCGGATGTATATGGGATCAACTTCTATTGGGATCTGGGGAGCGGCACTCCGTCGTCGGCGGCGGTGGCAGCGGCTCTCGATATCCGCGCCACCGCACGGCGCTGGGGTGGCAACAGCACCAGCACCTACCACTGGAAGTTCGACGTGAACAACCTCGCCAACGACTGGTACTACGAGGTGCTGCCCGATAGCAGCGTGAATGCCGCGACGTTGCCGGACGGGTCGTCTTTCAATCTGTTTGCGGACCAGGCGAGGGTGAGCGGCGGGAAGATCGTGGGGACCGTCCCAGTGCTCGGCTGGCTGCCGAAGGCGCGCCAGGAAATGGCCAGCTTCAACGTGGCCAAGTACGGCCAACAGTGTGCGCAGGATCCCTATTCGACATACCATGCGGCCTTTAGACTAGGCGCGGGGAACGGTGTCGTGTACTCGGCGACCTGCTCGTCGAATCCCAAATACGTAGTCAACGATCCCACCGATGCCTACGCCATGACCGATGAGAGTTTGCAGGCCGATTGGGTGCGCTACGTGGTCTCGCGCTACGGAAAATCCAACCAGGGCGGCGTGGCCATATGGAGCCTGGACAACGAACCGATCTGGTGGGACAGCACGCACCGCGACATCCATCCCGATCCGTACACGTACGATGAGCTGCTTTCGGCGGATACCAGGTACGCGGCGGCGGTCAAGCAGGCGGATCCCACGGCGCTGGTGTCGGGGCCGGTGGGCGACAACTGGTCGTCGCTGTTTTTTTCCAAGAAGGACATCGTGGCGGGACAGGCGCGCGGCAATTACTGGTCGAACCCGGTGGACCGCAACGCGCACGGCGGGGTGGCGCTTCTGCCCTGGTACTTGCAGCAGATGCGGAATTACGAGCAGCAGCACGGCGTCCGGCTGCTGGATTACCTGGATCAGCACGCCTACCTGGCGCCCGGCAACGTGGGATCCGCCAGCGTGGGGAACGCCGCCACGCAAGCCCAGCGCCTGGATTCGACGCGCGTGTTTTGGGATCCGGCCTACGTGGTGACCGGCGATTACTGGATCAAGGACGTGGAGAACAACGGCGTCCCGGTGGCTCCGCGCTTCATTCCGCTGCTGCGCGAGATGGTGGCGCAGAATTATCCGGGGACGAAGATCGCGCTCACCGAATACGATTGGGGCGCGCAAAGCGATATCAATGGCGCGCTGGCGCAGGCGGATCTGCTGGGCATTTTCGGACGCGAAGGGTTGGACGCGGCAACGCTGTGGCCGCAACTGAACCCCACATGGCCGGGCGCCTTCGCCTTCAAGATCTACCGCAACTACGACGGCATCGGCGGCGCCTTCGGCGAGACCGGCGTGCAGGCCACCAGCGCCGACCAGGGCAAGTTGGCCATCTACGCCGCCATGCGGAGCGACCTGAACCTCACGCTGATGGCGATCAATAAAACCGGCGGCGATCTTTCCAGCACGGTGAGCCTCGCCAACTTCACCCCTGGCGCGGCGGCGAAGGTCTGGCGGTATAGCGCGGCGCAACTGGGCGCCATCGTGGCGCAGCCCGATATCGCGGCCGGCGGCGCCGGCTTCAGCGCGGTGTTCCCGGCGAATTCCATCACCCTGCTGGTGATTCCGCCGGCGACGCTGCCGGTACCGCGGCCGGTAATCGCGGCGGTCACCAATGCGGCATCGTACGATGCGGCGATCGCTCCCGGGCAGATGGTGGTGGTGTGGGGGAGCCACCTGGGCCCGGACACCGCGGCGCTGCTCGGGCTGGACAGCAACGGACTGGTGAGCACATCGACGGGTGGGGTTCGGATTCTGTTTGACGGGGTTCCGGCGCCGATGGTGTATGCGCAAGCCACCCAGTGTTCGGCGGTAGTGCCCTACTTTGGCGCCATCAAGGCGACGACGCACGTCCAGCTGGAGTACCAGGGCGTACGGTCGTTGCCGGTCGAGTTCCCGGTCGGGGCGACCGCGCCGGGGCTGTTCACCATGGATTTCAGCGGCAAGGGGCAGGGGGCGATTCTGAACCAGGACGGGGTCACGCGGAATTCGGCCGCGGCGCCGGCGCATCCTGGGACCGTGGTGGTTTTGTGGGGCACCGGCGAGGGCATCACCGATCCAGCGGGCGTGGACGGACGGCCGGCGGTGGATGTGCGGCCCAAGCCGGTGGCCGCGGTATCGGTGCAGATCGGCGGATTGCCGGCGGTGGTGGAGTATGCGGGCGCGGCTCCCGGTGCTATTCCGGGGCTGTTTCAAATCAACGCCCGGATTTCGCCGAACGTGACGCCCGGGGACAGCGTGCCTGTGCGCGTGCAGGTAGGGAATCTCTCCAGCCAGCCAGGCGTCACGGTGGCCATCCGATGAGCGCCACGTCGGCTGGCTGGAGCGTGAGAAATGCCGGCTAGCAGCAATATTGTTGACTTTGGATGTTGGCAAGGATCCCGGTGGGACAGGCCATCGGGTTTTGTGGCCTGTCGTGCCCGGAGACTTTCACCGAGACCCGAGGACGACAGACCACGAAAAGCGATGGTCTGTCCCACCCATTGCAAAGTGAACAGTACAGCGGCTAGCAGAGTCAAGAGGTATGGGGCATTAGGCACGATGGCACGCGCGGCGGCTTTCCTGGCGTTCGTGGCGCTCGGCGCCGCACCAGCCGCCGACGTGCTGGGCAGCGCCAACGCGGCCTACAAAGCCGGCGACATGGCCACCGCCATCCGGCTGTATCGCGAGTTCCTGGCGGACCACCCCGATGCGGCGGAGATCCGTTCGAACCTGGGAGCGGCGCTGGTGCGCGACGGGCAGTTCGCCGCGGCGATCGGCGAATATCAAAAGGCAATTCAGGCCATTCCGGGCAACACGCGGGTGAGGATGAACCTGACGCTGGCGTATTACAAGGTCGGCCGCCTGGCGGAAGCGGTGCGCGAACTTGAGGTGCTGCACGAGCGCGCGCCGCTAGAGCGGCAGCCGGCGCTTTTGCTGGCGGATTGCCTGCTCCAAACCGGACAGGCGCGCGAGGCGGTGGAATTGCTCGCGCCCGTCGAGAAGGAATACCCGGACGATCGCGCCGTGGTCTACCTGCTCGGCATGGCGCTGTTGAAGGACAATCGCCTGACCGAGGCGCAGGGGATGCTGGATCGGATTTTGCGCGAGGGCCAGTCGGCGGAGTCCGAATACCTGCTGGGGCAGAGCGAATATCTGCGGCAGAATCTGGTGGCCGCTGCCGGGCACCTGGCGCGCGCCGTCGAGTTGAATCCGAAGTTGCCGGGCGCTCATTCGCTGTATGGGCAAGCGCTGCGCGGTCTGACCAGGCTGGACGCGGCGGCGGAGCAGTTCCGCGCGGAATTGCAGGTGAATCCGTACGATTTCGCCGCCAATGCCGAAACCGCCATGCAACTCCGGCAGGACGGCAAGCCCGATGAGGCGCTCGCCCACCTTGCCCGGGCGCTAGAGGTGCGGCCGGGCGATCCGGGCGCGCTGTATCAGCGGGCTTCCATCCACGCGCAGCAGGGGCGGACCGAGCAGGCGCGGGGGGAGTTGGAGCAACTGGTGCGCGACTTTCCCGCTTTCGCCGAAGCGCACGCCACGCTGGCCACCGTGTACTACCGGTTGAAGCGGACCGCCGATGGCGATCGCGAGCGCGCCCTGGCGCGGCAGGGGCAGAAGCAGTAGGCGCGCTGGCGGGCACGTCGCGGACTCCTGGCGGGCGCCGCAGAGCATTTGACCGGCGCGCAAGAATCACGATAATTGAGATGAGGTGAATCATGCGGGCAACAGTTGCAATAGTGCTGGCGATGGCGGCGCATGCCCAACAGCAGCCCGCCCCGCGGGCGGAATTCGAAGTGGTGTCCGTGAAGCCCGGCGATCCCGCCGATCCCAGTTCCAGCGCCCGCACGACGCCGGGCGGCCTCGAAATGCGGAACACCACGTTGAAGAACCTGGTGCGGAGTGCGTACCGCTTGAACGAGTATCAGCTCGACGGCGGGCCGAAGTGGGTCGATTCGGCCAGATTCAATATTGACGCCAAGCTCCCGGCCGGCGTGCCGCGAGACCAGATCCCGCTGATGCTACAGGCGCTGCTGGCGGACCGGTTCAAGCTGGAGTTTCACCGCGTCACCAAGACCCTGGCGGAGTATGCGCTGGTGGTCGCCAAGGGCGGTTCGAAGCTCCAGGTGGCGAGTGAAGAAGATGGCAACCACCAGAGATACAGCCAGGGGGATCGCCAGATAAAAGGTTGGGGCATGCCGGTATCCAGCCTGGCTAACATGCTGATTAGCGCCGTGGGAGCTCCTGTAATCGACAAGACGGGACTGGAGGGGAAATACAATTTTGTCCTGGAGTTCGTGCCGCTCCTTGGAACGCCCAGCGAGGATGAGACGCTGCCTACTATCTTCGCGGTCCTGCAGGAAAAGCTCGGGCTGAAGCTGGAAGCTATCAAGGGGCCGGTGGAGGTTCTGGTGATCGACCGGGCGGAGAAGCCGGCGGAGAATTGAGCCCCGAAGCCGGCCTGGCGTACCGTGTCAAGGCAAAGTAGAAATGTCCTATTCCCAGCAAAGTAGAAATGTCCTGTTTTAAGGGGGCGGCTTGGGAGGAGGGCTTAAAGTGGATTCGATGTTCTGGGGGAGTCACGCTCCCTGGGGCAGATCCGAAGACCGCTGCGACGGGGCTGGCTCCGAAGCAGATGGCGCCAAGCCCCCAGTCAAACCGGGCCATAAGATGCCCGTTCTGGGGGTTTTGGTTTTGGTGGGCAGATCTGCTTTGGTGAAGCCTCTGAGCAGCGGTCTTCGGATATCTTAAGCGCGTAGATCGCCGGGCCGCTTTTGCCCGGCGATCTATTTGCCTCTGGTTGCTGCGACGCTGCTCAGCTACGAGCATGGGACACCTCAACGACCCCGCCCGACAGAGAAGTTTTCCATCCAACGGCTTTTGCTCTTGGGCTTGCCGGTTGGTTGCGGGGCCTTGGCCTCCGTCGTTTTGGCCGACACCACGCCGTGCAACGGCGGCGCGCAACGGCGCACGCGAACATAGCTTCCCTGGAACTGCACAGCGATGGTCCCGTCCAAGCGCTCCTCCACGCGCACCCAGGCTTTGCGCATGCCGGTACGAATATCCCGGCGGTCGACCTGATAGACCTTTGCGTCATACCGCACGGTGTAGTCATTCGTCACCTGCCGCTGTTCCACGTGGCTCAGGATCGCCGCCAGATCGTGCTCTTTGCCCAAGGGTCGATGCGCATCGGCAGGGTCGGCCGCCTGCACCGCCAGGGTCTGGTTCCACCACGGCAGGAATTCTTTCTCCAGGTATCCATTGGCCTCCTCGATGGTCCGCGCCCCGGCCACGCGCAGTCCCTTCACCAGCCGGTCCTGCGCCGTCAAAAATTGGCGCTCGACGCGACCTTTGGCTTGGGGTGAGTGCGCCGGAATCCAGACCACGTTGAGCTCGCGCAAGGCCCGCTCAATCTGCGTCGGTGGCATCTTGGGCCGGTCCCGCCCTTCGCGCTCCTCCTGCCGTTTGGTCTTCACCGCCACCTGGAACATCCCGGCCTTATCCGTGTAGAACGCCAGCGGCCGACCGAACCGCTTCAGATACGTCCACAGCAGGCGCATGTTCTCTTCACTGGTGTCGTGCCGCACGAAGCGCGCGAACAGCCGGCTGGTGGCATCGTCGATCATCGAAATCAGGTAGACCTCGTCGCCGCGGCCTTCCAGCCAGTCGTGTGTGCTCGTGTCCCACTGCACTAATTCGCCACACCGGCTCCGCCGCGGTCGCCACTGATGCACTTCCACCACCCGAACCTCGCCGGCTCTCCACAATCCCGCCTTGGTCATCCACTGCCGCAGCGTCTCTTTGCTCACCGTAATCTGATGCAGCTTGTGCAGGTACTCCGCTGCTAACGTTGGCCCAAAACCCCGATACACGGGGTCGGAAAGAACGGTGATGGCGCGCTGTTCCAGCTCGCTCGACAGCTTCCGGTTCGACGCTCTCCCACGCAACTCATGGATTACTGCCTGGTCCCCCTTCCGCCGCAGCTTTCGCAGGAGTCGTCGCACCTGCCGCTCTGTGATGCCGATCTCCTCGGCAGCCTGCTTCTGCGTGATCACTTTCTTCTTCGCCCGCTTGAGGGCATCCAGCCGGTCTCGCTCGGCCTGGTTCATCAGTAGCTGTCCTTCGTCCACCCTTCAGGCTGGACCCTGTCAATAGGACATTTCTACTTTGCCCAAATAGGACATTCTCACTTTGCTGCGACACCGGCCTGGCGTACCGTCGCGCTCTGGCTGCCGGGTGCGGTATGCTAGTTCCGCAATGATGCGCTTCCCTCTGGCGGCTCTCGGCGGTGCCACCGCGATCGTCCTGGGGCTGCTCTGGGCCACGCCGCTCCGCCGGCCGTCCGTCCCGCCGCGCGCGGCGCGAATGGCACGTGTATCGATCGAGCCCGCGCAACTCATCGCCGACGGCTACGACACGGCGACGCTCACCATCCTCGACGCCTCGGCCGCGCCGCCGCGCATCGCCATCCAGCCGGCGCACGCCGCCACGGTCACCGAAATCTCCGCCGCCAGTGGCGGGTGGCAGGCGCGCATACGCGCCGGCGTCACCCCCGCCGAACTCACCGTGCGCGTCGAGGTCCCGGGACTGCCGGCCGCGCGCGCGCGCCTCGTGACCGCGCTCGACCCCACCGATTCCGCCGCCGACGGCACTCCCGATTTCCTCCGCCTGGACGACCCCGACGACCAGCGCGCCTTCCGCCGCTGGTTCACCTTCCTCGCCGAGACGCAGTATTTCCAGCCCGCCGAACGGCGCCCCGCCGAGATCGTGGATTGTGCCGCGCTCATCCGCTACGCCTATCGCGAAGCGCTGCGCGCCCACGATGGCAATTGGGCCACTGAAGCGCGTCTTCCGCTGGCGCCCGCACTCCCTTCCTCCGCCAAATATCAGTACCCCTACACGCCGCTCGGCGCCGATCTGTTTCGCGTCAAGGAGGGCGGATTCCAGCCGGCGGACCTCACCACCGGCGCCTTCGCCCAGTTCGCCGACGCCAAGACCCTCGAACTCCGCAGCACTCACTTTGTGGCGCGCGATCCGGACCGCGCCCAGCCCGGCGACCTCCTCTTTTACCGCCAGGCGAGCGACCACATGCCCTTCCACAGCATGATTTATCTCGGTTCTTCCCAGATCGCCAAAGACGCCGGCCGCTATCTGGTCTACCACACCGGCCCCGACGCCGCCGGCTCCGGCGAGATCCGCCGCCCCACGCTCGACGAACTGCGGCGCTTTCCCGAACCCGATTGGCGTCCGCTCCCGGACAATCCCCGATTCCTCGGCGTCTACCGTTGGAACATCCTGAGAAAGATATCATGAAGCTTTCGCGTGTTCTCCTGCTGCTGGTGCTGGCTGCGCCCGGTCTCAGCCAGTCCGAAGACGAGCCCTATTTCTCGCTCAGTTCCGCGCGCACGTTCGGCGCCGGGGCCAAGCCCTCCGTGGCACTGACCGCGTGGAACGTGGATACCCTCGAGTTCCGCGTATACCGGGTCAACGACCCGGTCCAGTTCTTCGAGCAACTGGAAAGCGCGCACGAATTCGGCGGGAGCGTGCCGCGTCCGCCGCACCAGCGCACGTGGCTGGAGCGCATACATTCCTGGAAGCACGGTCTGCGCACCAGCATCCGCCGCGGCTTGCGCAACCAGTTCACCGAATCCCCCAGCGCCCATTGGGAGAGTGCCTTCGCGGGCGGCGGTAAGCCAGCCGCCCCCGAGCCCAACGCGACTGGAACCCGGTACGCCGAAGCTCCCGTGCTGAATGCGCAGCAACTGGTGCTCACATTCCAGCATCGGCCGAAGAGCGATAACCGCTGGGAGAGCCAGAGCGTGGACGTCGCCGTCAAGGATCGCGGCGTGTACCTGGTGGAGGCCGTGCACGGCGAACTGCGCGCCTACACCATCCTCATGGTCAGCGACCTGGTGATGGTGAGCAAGACCGGCAACGGCCGCATCGTCAATTTCCTGGCCGACCGCAACACCGGCGAACCGGTGCGCGGCGCGCAACTTTCCCTGCTGGGCCGCGACACGCGCAAGGGCACGGCCGAAAGCGACGCCAACGGCCTGGCCGAATTCAAAATCGCCGACGCCAGACCGGACGACCTGCGCCTGGTGGCGCGCAGCGGCTCCGACTTCGCCGTCAACACACTGAACAGCTACGCCTTCGAGACCAGCCGCGAACCGTGGGAAGGCTACATCTACACCGATCGCCCGGTCTACCGCCCCGGCCACACCATGCACTTCAAGGGTATCCTGCGCCAGCGCGGCGCCCGGGGCTTCATCGTGCCCGCGGGCAAGCAGTTCCTGGTGGAAATCAAGGACGCCGAGCAGAAGCCCGTCTATCGGAAGACGCTGACCGCCACCGCCACGGGCGCCATTCGCGACGATTTCGAACTGCCCGCCAGTGCCGCGCTCGGCAGTTACTCCATCGAGGTTCACGCGGGCGATGAAAACCCCATGAACGGCGATTTCGAGGTGGAAGAGTACAAGAAGCCCGAGTACGAGGTCCGCGTCACGCCCGTCAAAGCGCGGATTCTGGAAGGCGAGAATGCGCAGGCCGTGATCGATTGCCACTACTATTTCGGCGAACCCGTCTCCGGCGCCAAGGTGAAGTACGCCGTGTATCGCAGCCGCTACTGGCTGCCGGTGTGGATGGATGCCGATGAGGACTTGCCGGCCGACACCGGCGACGGGGAGGGCAACGACTACGGGGCCGAGCAGATTCTGGATAGCGAAGGCCAACTGGACGCCGAGGGCAAACTCACCATCGACTTTCCGTCCACCGTTTCCGATCGCAAGACGGATTACCGCTACCACATTGAAGCTCGCGTCACCGATGCCGCCAATCGTGAAATTTCCGGCGGCGGGAGCGTGATTGCCACCTACGGCAGCTTCGTGGTGGACGCCAGCCCCGACCGCTACTTTTACCAGCCTTCCGCCACCGCCGCCATCACCGTGGCGGCGCGCGATTACGACCTCAAACCGGTTCACACGCGCATCCACGTCGAACTTTTCCGTTGGAGCTGGCGGCAGCATTCGCAGGTGCTCGCGGCCCTGCGCTCGGCCGATGTGGACACCGGCGCCGATGGCACGGGCGTGGCGCAGATCGCCATCCCGCCGCAGGGCGGAAGCTACCGCCTGCGGGTCAGCGGGCGCACGCCCGAAGGCCGCGAGGTGGAGGACTTCACCAGCCTCTGGGTCTCCGGCGCGGGCGAAATCGATTCCGGCGAGGGCAATCGCAAAACGGTGCAGCTCATCCCCGACAAGAAAACTTATCGCGCCGGTGAGACCGCCAGGGTGCTGATCGTCACCGGCAAGGCCAACACGCCAGTGCTGGTCTCTATCGAAGGGCGCGACCTGCACAGCCATCGCGTGATGCGGTCGCCCGATGGCACCGCCATTCTCGAAGTGCCGGTCACCGCGCAGGACGAACCCGCCATCTGGGTCTCCGCCCAGTACGTGCGCAAAGGCGTGATGTACCAGGGCACGAAATCCCTCAAGGTGCCGCCGGTCAGCCACCAACTGAACGTCAACATCGCTACCGACAAGCCGCAGTACCGGCCCGGCGATACGGCGCACTATACCGTGCAGGTCACCGGCGCCGACGGCAAGGCCGCGCCGGGCGCCGACATCTCGCTCGGCGTCGTCGACGAGGCCATCTACGCCATACGGCCCGACACCACGCAGGACCCGCTCGGCTTCTTCTTCCGCCACGATTGGAACATGGTGCACACCGAGGATTCGCTCAGCTTCTATTTCAACGGCGAAGCCGGCAAGCGCCGCATGCGCCTGGCCGCCTTGCGCGAGCCCTCGCGCCTGGCGCAACTCAAGCCCGAGCGCATGGTGCAGCCCAAAATCCGCAAGGCCTTCCCCGATACCGCATTCTGGGCCGCCGACCTGACTACCGATGCGGCGGGCAAGGCGCAGGCCAAGGTGGAGTTTCCCGATTCGCTGACCACCTGGCGCGCCACCGCGCGCGGCGTGACCGCCGATACCCGGGTGGGCAGCGCCACCAGCAAGACCATCGTGCGCAAGAACCTGATTCTGCGCCTGGCCGTGCCGCGCTTTTTCGTGCAGGGCGATGTGGTCGGGATTTCCGCCCTGGTCCACAACTACCTGGCCACCGAAAAGACGGTGCGCGTTTCGCTCGATCTCAAGGGCCTGGACCTGCTTGAGGGCGCCACGCGCGATGTAAACGTGCTGCCGCGTTCCGAGGTCCGCCTGGATTGGAGAGTGCGCGCCCAGCAGGTGCGGAGCGCCGTCGTCACCGGCAAAGCGCTCACCGATGAAGAGAGCGACGCGCTGGAGTTGGAATTGCCGGTCGAGATACCCGGCGTGAAGCTGGGCCAGGCGCGCGGAGGATCGTTGGCCGCCGGCTCTAGCGCCGCCTTCGACCTCACCTTCCCCGCCAAAGTGCAGCCCGGCTCGCGCCTGCTCGGCATCCGCGTCTCCCCATCGATTGCCGGTTCGCTGTTCGGCGCGCTCGATTACCTCACCGCATTCCCTTACGGCTGCGTCGAACAGACCATGTCGAGCTTCCTGCCCAACATCGTGGTCACGCAAGCCGTCAATGAGCTCGGCCTCAAGGTCAGTCTGGACACCGCCGCGGTGCAGCAGAAGATCCGCGCCGGCATCGACCGCCTGAACAACTTCCAGCACGAAGACGGCGGCTGGGGCTGGTGGGAGACCGACGAGAGCCACCCGTTCATGACCGCCTATGTAGTGGCGGGTCTGGCGCAGGCCAAAACCGCCGGCGTGCAGGTGGATGCCGACCGCATCGAGAACGGCGCCAAGTGGATCGCCAAGGCCTTCGCCGCCGATCCGAAGCTTGCCTTCGACCTGCGCGCCTACATGCAGTACGCGCTGGTGGTGGCGGGCAAGCCCGATGCCAGCGGGCTCGAACAGGTCTTCGCCCAGCGCTCCAAGCTCACCCCCTATGGGCTCGCCATCTTCGGCCTCGCGCTGGAATTGGTGAAGGACGCGCGCGCCGCCCAGATCTCGACGGCGCTGGAGCAACTCGCCGAGCAGGACGCCGAGCAGGCATGGTGGACCGCCTCTCGCGACCAGATGCTCGATTTCTCCGAGGACGCCACGCCCGAGGCCACCGCCTACGCCGTGAAGTTCCTCTCTCACCAGCGCCCCGGTTCCGCGCTCCTTCCCAAGGCGGCGCTCTGGCTGATGAACCATCGCAATGAAGGCTATTGGTGGAGCAGCACCAAACAGACCGCCATGGTGATCTACGGCCTCACCGATTACCTGAAAGCCACCGGCGAACTCCATCCCAACATGGCCGCCACGGTTCTGGTCAACGACGTTCCCGTGCTTACTAAGAAACTCGACCAGGCCACCGTGCTCGGCCTGCCGGAACTTACGTTGGACGAGAGCCGGCTCCAGCCGGGCGTCAACCACATACGCGTCGTTACCACGGGGCAAGGAAGGCTCTATTACTCCACGCGGGTGGAATATTACTCCGCCGAGGATAAGTTCCAGAAGACCGGTAATACTTCGCTCAACATCCTGCGCGAGTACTTCAAGCTGGCGCCGGCCAAGGATGGCGAAAAGATTGTCTACGATCTGGCGCCGCTCACCGGGCCCGCGGCATCCGGCGACACCCTGGCCGTGCGCCTGACGGTTACCGGCTCCGAATGGAGATACCTGATGTTGGAAGACCCCATTCCATCGGGTACCGAGTTCATCGAACGCGATAGCTCCTACCAGTTGCGGTCGCGCCCGCCCTGGTGGCAGTACTTCTTCACCCGGCGCGAACTGCACGACGATCGCATGGCCATTTTCCAGACTTACTTCCCGCAAGGCCAGCAGCAGTATTTCTATCTGCTCAAGGTGGTCAACCCTGGAGTCTTCCAGGTAAGTCCCGCGCGTGTCCAGCCCATGTATAACTCCGGCGTGATGGCCACTACCGAATCGCGCAGCCTGGAGGCGAAATGAGCGCTCCCGCACGCAAGCTCATCCTGCTGCACCTGGGGGCCAACGCGCTGCTGCTCTGGCTGGGATATGAGTGGCTGGGCGTGGGCGAATCCACTCGTCTGCGGCTGCTCTTCAGCGCGCTCGAGGCGTTGGCGATTCTGGCGCTTTTCTGTTGGCTTCACGGCGCCACGCTGGTCTTCTTCCGCAAGGACGACGGCGAGCCGAAAATCGGCGTCAGGGACGCGTTTCGCACCGTGCTGCGCCACCTTCCGGCCCTCCTCGTGGCCGCCGTCCTGGTGCTCGGGCTCTACGGTCTGCTGGCTTGGGCGGCAAGCGCCAGCGGGCAGCCGGCCTTCCGGCTGGCCTCCTGGCTGACGCTGAAACTGCGCACGGCGGTGAAGCCCGTCACCGTGGCGCGCATTTTCCTGGGGGGATTCTGGATTGTACGCTGGATCGTGCTTCCCGTCGCTCTGCTGGCGATGGCATCCGGCATCGCGGCGCGCGGATGGCGCGGCTTCGGCGAGTTCACCTGGCGCGTCGGATGGCGCTCCTGGCTCGAAGTTCCGCTGCTGCTGGTGGCGGGATTGCTGCTGCCGTTCGTACTCCTAAGTTGGGTGCCCGCGGTGGGCGGCTTCACGCTCGAAGTAGTTAGTTTCTCGCTGCGCACGCTGGTGGCGTACTTACTCTTCGTCGGCGCGCTCTGGACGCTGGAGCGGAGGGTGGCATAGGCTGGCGCCTTCAGGCGCTTCCGATCAAGACGAGATGTTCGCCCTCGGCACCTTGTACCGCCTTCAGCGGGATGGACCGGTCAAACGTGGCGAGCCTGCCGTGATTCCGCACGGCCAGCCCCAGCAAATACGCATCCGTGATCTTCTGGTGTCCGCCGATCATCGACGGCCGAAACAACGCCTCGTCCGTCAGCGACACCGTGTCGGCCCAGAAATGATGGTCCGTCGTGGAGCAGAAACTTCGTAGGCGGCCGGCCACTTCGGCGGGAGTCGCGTCCACGGTGGGATACGCAGGGTTACTCAGCACGCGGACACAGCCATTGATGGCGATCGGGCATGTCGCCCATCCGTGCTTTCGATTGCGGCCGAACCAGCGGTGCGCGTCTTCGTGGTGGAGGTGGGCCGGGTCGAAGAGTGCCACCAGGACATTCACGTCAAGCAGCGCGATACTCATGCCCCGTCTCGCAATTTGTTCACGATCCGCAGATCGGGTTTCGATGCGCCGGCCTTCGGGACGAAAAGCGAAACCCCATTGCGCACCTTTAAGGGTGCTGTGGCCGCGAGCGATTGCCGGGCCAGTTCCGAGATGAGCTGCCCGAGCGTCACGCCTTGTTGCCGGGACAATTGCCTCGCGGTAGCAAGTAGGTCGTCGTCGAGTTCCAGTGTCGTGCGCATGTACCAGTGTAACGCATCGTGCATCAGCGTGAGTGATGTGTGGTGCTCTCGGCAGGCGAAAGCGCCTGCCCCACCGGCAGTCCCGTCTTCAGCCACCCCATCACCGCCGGCGCGCCGTACTGTCTCACCAGATCCGCCACCTTCCGCGCCGCGGCGGCATAGGCGCGGCGCGCGCGGGTGGCGTCTTCCCTCTGGCGCAGGTCGCTCTCCGGGGCGTCGATCGAGGCCGTTCTCGCTGCACCCTCCAAATATCCCACCAGGCCTTCGCGAAACCACACCGGGATTCCAGCCGCCGCCCGAGCCTCCACGAAGACGTGCAGCAGTTCGTGATGGATGGTGGAATCGAGCGCCCCGCGCGCCCGCAATACCGCCGCCGGCTGCAAATGTATGCGCTGTCCCGAGGTGCGCGCCGCCACCCATCCCGGC
>Ga0182021_10004017_pt1 | contig 17237 bp, 10 predicted proteins | sample 612E3MmetaG_FD_120493 | JGI IMG/M metagenome (GOLD analysis project Ga0182021, IMG submission 120493) | Permafrost microbial communities from Stordalen Mire, Sweden - 612E3M metaG (Illumina Assembly) | ecosystem: Environmental > Terrestrial > Soil > Wetlands > Permafrost | place: Sweden...
ATAATCCATTTTTCCTTCAATCGCAGCATCCGTTAAAACTTTTGTTGTTTCCTGGAAGGATGCAGCAGAAATCCAGCTTTCGGTTGTTAACGACGCTTGTGTAATACCCAGAAGAATCGGATCCGAAGTAGCCCGCAATGCATCTCGGGACTCAGCAACTTTCTTCGCTTTTTTCTTGAGATCAGTATTTATCTCGCGCAAAGTTCTTTTCACCACCGACTGTCCATTCTTTACCTTTGCATCGCCTTTATTAAGTATGATCACTTTGTCTTTTAGATTTTCATTCTCATCGTTCAACAGGTTCTTGTCTATATGATCACCTTCAAGATATTTCGTATCCCCTTGATCTGCGATCCGAACCTTTTGCATCATTTGCCGCACGATTACTTCAATATGCTTATCGTTGATTTTCACACCTTGCATACGGTAAACTTCCTGAATTTCATTCACCAGGTACTCCTGCACGGCAGTGGTTCCCTTAATCCGTAAAATATCATGCGGATCAATAGAACCCGCCGATAAACGCTCACCTGCACGAATGATATCTCCGTCCTGCACTAAAAGATGTTTTCCTAAAGGAACAAGATAGGTGCGTTTGTCCTTGCCATCGGGACTCTCGATAAATACTTCTCGCGATCCACGCTTTGGTTGTCCAATGGAAATTGTACCATCGATTTCTCCAACAACCGCAGGATCATTCGGATGACGTGCTTCAAAGAGTTCGGTGACACGCGGCAATCCGCCGGTGATGTCACGTGTTTTCCCGATGTCGCGGGGAATTTTTACTAAAATTGCTCCGGCCTGGATTGCTTCGCCATCGTCCACATTCAAATGTGCTCGAGTCGGGATCGGATACGATGAAACTTTGTGACCCTTCTTATTGATAATGGCAATTCCAGGGATGAGACTCTTTTCACGGCTATCAATGACAACTTTTTGAATGTGTCCTGTCTGCTCATCCGGCTCTTCTCGATACGTGACGTTTTCTTTCATATCGATGTACTCTACCGTGCCGCCATGTTCCGAAACAATCACAGCATTGTATGGATCCCACTCATACACGAGATCACCTTTGGTCACCTTCGCCCCATCTCGTACCAGCAATGTTGCGCCATACGGTACATCATATTTTGTGAGCATACGATTGTCACCATCCAATACATTGATGACACCGCTTCTCCCCGAGACCATCAAGCGATTCGTTTCATCTTTCGTGAACTCAATGAATTTAATTCCATCATATTTTACATAACCATCAAATTTAGAAATGATTTGTGATTGGGCAGCAATAAGACTCGCCGTACCGCCGGTGTGGAATGTACGCAACGTCAACTGTGTTCCAGGTTCGCCGATGGACTGTGCCGCAATAACGCCGACTGCCATTCCCGGTTCAACCAGATTTCCTGTGGTGAGATCGCGACCATAACATTTTGCACACACCCCGCGACGCGAGTCGCATGTAAGCACAGAGCGGATAATAACTGTTTCGATGGATGTTTCAGTAATTTGCTGCGATTTTTCTTCATCGATAAGTTCGCCACCGTGCACAATTACTTCTTTCGTAATCGGATCTACAATATCCTGCAGCGAAACACGTCCCAGGATACGTTCTGCCAAGGGCTCTTTAATATCTTCCGCTTCTTTTAATGCACCGGTGGAAACACCTTTAATGGTGCCACAATCGATTTCACCGATAATGGCATCCTGTGCAACGTCTATCAAACGACGCGTCAAATATCCGGCATCGGCTGTTTTCAATGCTGTGTCAGCGAGACCCTTACGGGCGCCGTGTGTAGAGATAAAGTATTCCAAAATTGAAAGTCCTTCGCGGAAATTTGCGATGATTGGATTTTCAATTAACTCTCCTGTTGCACCCGACATGCTTTTTTGTGGTTTCGCCATCAATCCGCGCATGCCGGCTAGCTGACGGACTTGTTCCTTCGAACCGCGCGCTCCAGAATCAACCATCATATACAGAGAATTAAATCCTTTGCGATCATGCTGCAATGCGTCAAACAATCTGTCTGCAATTCTGCTCGTAACGCGAGTCCAAATATCGATCACTTTGTTATAGCGTTCGCCATTGGTAATAAATCCGCGGAAGTACTGTGATTCCACATTCTCCACATCTTTTTGAGCTTTCTTCACGAGTTCAATTTTTTCCTGCGGAATAACAACATCACCGATGGAGACTGAGAGTCCACCTTTTGTTGCGTAGGTGAATCCCATTGATTTCAGCTGATCAAGGAAGTTCGCTGTCACGAGATTGCCGCACCGACGAAATACTGTGGAAATAATCTGGACCAGACGTTTTTTATTTAATAATTCATTGACAAATGGGATTTCCTTAGGGACAATTTGATTGAATATGATGCGCCCCGTTGTCGTCTCGACCAATTCTTTATTAATACGCACCTTTATCCTTGCATGCAATCCAAGTCTGTCCTGATCATATGCAATGATGACTTCCTGTGGACAAGAAAACATTCTTCCTTCTCCGAGATCACCCGTTTTGGATTTTGTCAGATAGTAACACCCCAATACTTGATCCTGCGTTGGTGTGACTATGGGAGCACCACTCGCTGGCGACAGGATGTTGTGACTCGAAAGCATTAACATTCGCGCTTCAAGCTGGGCTTCATAGGAGAGAGGAACATGCACCGCCATCTGATCACCGTCAAAGTCCGCGTTGAACGCTGTGCAAACCATCGGATGAATACGAATTGCTTTCCCTTCGACAAGGACCGGTTGGAACGCTTGGATGCCGAGTCTATGCAGCGTAGGCGCACGGTTCAGCATGACCGGATGTCCATCGATGATGTTCTCCAGGATATCCCATACTTCCGGACCCTTTTTGTCTACCATTTTCTTCGCACTTTTTACGGTTTTCACCAATCCGCGTTCAATCAGCTTGCGGATGATGTGCGGTTTAAATAATTCCACTGCCATATCCTTTGGGAGACCGCATTGGTGCAAACTTAACTCTGGACCGACGACAATAACAGAACGGCCGGAATAATCCACGCGTTTCCCCAACAAATTCTGACGGAAACGTCCTTGCTTCCCCTTCAGCATATCGGAGAGCGATTTCAGTGCGCGATTATTATCTGAGCGCACTGCGTTAACACGGCGAGAATTATCGAAGAGCGAATCAACTGATTCTTGCAGCATGCGTTTCTCATTGCGCAAGATAACTTCCGGGGCTTTTATTTCGATAAGCCGTTTTAAGCGGTTGTTTCGGATAATGACGCGGCGATAGAGATCGTTCAAGTCCGAAGTTGCAAATCGTCCGCCTTCCAAGGGAACCAACGGTCGAAGCTCTGGAGGAATGACCGGGATGACATCCAAGATCATCCATTCAGGTTTATTCGGTGCACCACTTTCAGGGTTACGGAATGCTTCAACAACACGTAATCGCTTTAATGCATCCTGCTTTTTCTGTACAGATGTTTCCGTTGCCAGTTGAGCACGTAACTCAGCCGCAAGGTTATCAACGTTTACCCGCCTGAGAAGATCTTTAATTGCATCACCACCCATTTTTGCAATAAACTTTTTAGGATCATCATCATCCAAATCTTGATTATCTTCAGGGAGGGAAGAAAGAATTTCTATATACTGATCTTCAGAAATCAAATCGAGCTGTTGAAGACCCGTCGTCCCAGGGCTCACGACAACATATGATTCATAGTATATAATTTTTTCAAGTTCTTTACCTGCGATTCCAAGAATAGTACCTATCTTACTTGGAACGGAGCGGAAATACCAAATATGAACAACCGGCACTGCCAGAGAAATATGCCCCTGTCGTTCCCGGCGAACACTTTTCTGTGTTACTTCAACGCCGCATCGATCGCACGTAATACCTTTATAGCGTATGCGTTTGTACTTTCCGCAATGGCATTCCCAGTCTCGCACCGGACCAAAAATCTTTTCGCAGAATAATCCATCTTTTTCGGGACGGAACGAACGATAATTGATCGTCTCCGGCTTTGTCACTTCACCATGAGATCGGCTCAAAATCATATCCGGCGAGGCAAGGCTAATCGTGATTTTTGAAAAAGTTTTCTTTGCTGTTATATCTGTATAAGGCATGTCGCCTCCATCAATCAAACTATGTTCGTTATTGAATGAGTGATACAAGTAATTACATTGGATTCATCTCGATCACTCGATCTTCACTTCCAAACCCAATCCTTGCAATTCACGTACAAGGACATTGAACGACTCAGGAATATTCGGCTCAGGAAGGTTTTCACCTTTCACGATGGATTCATACACTTTCGCACGTCCAAGCACGTCGTCTGACTTCACAGTGAGAATTTCCTGCAGGATACTCGCTGCACCATACCCTTCGAGCGCCCACACTTCCATTTCTCCAAAACGCTGACCGCCGAACTGTGCCTTTCCACCCAGCGGCTGCTGCGTAATAAGTGAATATGGTCCGATGGACCGGGCATGAATTTTATCATCCACCATATGTGACAGCTTCATCATGTACATATATCCAACGGTAATTTCCTGATCGAATGGCTCACCAGAGCGTCCATTAATGAGGACCGACTTCGAAGTAATACTCAGACCGGCCTTCTCCAACCATTCTTGTACTTCTTCCCATTTCGCACCATCAAAAATGGGTGATGCAAATTGGACTCCAAGTTTTATCCCTGCCCAGCCAAGTGCTACTTCAAACAATTGCCCTAAATTCATGCGCGATGGTACGCCTAGCGGATTGAGCACAATATCCACCGGACGACCATTAGGAAGGAATGGCATATCTTCCATCGGCACAATAATGGAAACGACACCTTTGTTTCCATGACGTCCTGCCATCTTATCTCCAACTTGAAGCTTGCGCTTTTTAGCGACGTAGACCTTTGCCAGCTGAACAATGCCCGGCGCTAGTTCATCACCAAGTTGAATTTTATTTTTCTCATGGCGATAAAGTTCACCAATTTCACTTAATTTCTGATGGAAGTTTTCAAATATACGAACGACAATATTATGCTTTCGTTTATCATCAATCCAATCTTCATTAAAATCGAGCTTGTCCAGATTTTCCATTTTCTGGAAGGTATCATTTTTAAAAACAACACCACCACGAACAGCAATTTCTCCATCTGTGTTTCGAATGCCGATCGACTTTTCACCTTCGAGGACCTGGTCTAATTTAAAACCAAGCTTCTCATGTAAATCTTTCATCTCTTTTCGACGTGACCGCTCAAGCGATTCCAGTTTTTTCTTGTCTTCTTTCTTGCTCTCCGTATCTTTTTTCTTGCGGCTAAAGAGCTTTGTCGAGATGACAATTCCTTTCATCCCTGGAGGTGCTTTCAGCGAAGCATCCTTTACATCTCCAGCTTTCTCTCCGAAGATTGCTTTTAACAGTTTATCTTCCGGTGTCGGATCGGTTTCACCTTTTGGTGTAATTTTACCGATGAGGATATCACCTTCGTTCACTTCTGCACCGACTCGGATCACGCCATTCTCGTCGAGATCTTTTGTCGCTTCCTCACTGACATTTGGAATTTCGCGCGTCAGTTCTTCTTCACCACGCTTTGTATCCCGAACTTGAAGTTCGAATTCTTCAATATGGACTGAGGTGAAAACATCTTCAGACACGATACGTTCACTGACGATGATTGCATCTTCGAAATTATATCCACGCCATGGCATGAAGGCAACAAGAATATTTCTGCCGAGCGCTAACTCACCGCCATCCGTGGCACACCCATCCACTAAGACATCATTTCTTTTAAAGCGCTGACCTTCCTTGACCACCGGTTTCTGGTTAATACAGGTGTCCTGATTGGTTCGAAGGAACTTTGTCAACTTATATTCAACACGTCGCTTATCATCGAAGCTGATGATTGCCTCGCTGCTGTTTTCGTCAATATCATACAACACGACAATGCTATCCCCGTCCACCGACTCCACTATTCCATTGCGCTCAGCAACAATTATAGTTCTTGAATCGCGAGCAACGGTCTCTTCCAATCCTGTTCCCACCACCGGCGCTTCTGGCTGCAGTAAGGGAACTGCTTGGCGTTGCATGTTCGAACCCATCAATGCACGATTCGCATCATCATGCTCAAGGAACGGAATCAGAGCTGCCGCTGCGCTGACGATCTGATTCGGTGCGACATCCATATATTGAATCTTTTCCGGTTCAGCTAACGGATAATCACTCTGGTATCTCGCTTTCACTTTTTCTTCAGTGAAACGCCCGCGGTCATCGAGAACAGCATTCGCCTGTGCAATCGTCACAGCATCTTCGCGTTCAGCAGTCAGGAATTCAATTTCTTCGATCACCTTTCCATTCTTCACTTTTCGATACGGTGTTTCGATAAAACCGAAATCATTGATTCGGGCATGTATGCAGAGTGAAGAAATTAAACCGATGTTTGGACCTTCCGGTGTCTCAATAGGACACAGCCGGCCATAATGAGTATAGTGTACGTCTCGGACTTCGAACCCGGCACGCTCGCGTGTCAGACCGCCTGGTCCAAGTGCGGATACGCGGCGCTTGTGCGTCATTTCTGCCAGCGGATTTGTCTGATCAAGAAATTGCGAAAGTTGGTTTGTTCCGAAAAATGCGTTGATAACGCTTGTAATGGTACGGGCATTGACTAAATCTTGCGGTGTGATCGTTTCTGCATCGCGTAAGTTCATCCGCTCACGAATGGTGCGCGTCATCCGAGATAACCCGATGTTAAATTGCTGTGCAAGCTGCTCACCAACTGTTCGAACGCGACGATTTCCTAAGTGATCTATATCATCAACAGCGCGTTTCCCCTGCTGCAAATCGATGAGATATTTTACGATGGCAATGATATCATCTTTCGTCAGGGTCGTCACATCTTCAGGAATACTTAAATTGAGTTTAATATTCATCCGGTGCCGGCCGACGTCACCGAGGTCGTACCGTTTCGGATTAAAGAACAATCTATCAATCAAATTCTTTGCAGTATCGAGGTCGGGCGCTTCTCCAGATCGCAGTTGCGTATAAATCGCCTCTAATGCATCTTCCGAAGAACGTGCAGCATCTTTGAGAATAGTGTTCGCGATAACCGAACTTGATGCTATGTCATCGGTTTTGAGCAGACGAAGCTTTTTTAAATTTGTTTTCTTAATCTGCTTGATATGCTCTTCCGTGAGCTTCGTATCTTTATTGATGAACACTTCACCTGTTTTTTTATCGAATACATCACTGCATACTTTGCGATCGATATATTCTTTTAAATCAACTTTTGCTATGTCAATCTCTTCTACCAGTCCAAATAAATCAAGAATATCGTCGTCTGAAGAATATCCCAGCGCACGGAGTAATGTTGTGACTGGAAATTTCTTCTTCCTATCAATGTATGCATACATCACATTATTGATGTCGGTTGCAAATTCCACCCATGAACCGCGAAACGGAATGATACGCGCTGAATACATCATCGTGCCGTTTGGGTGAACCGATTCGCCAAAGAAAACACCCGGTGAACGGTGCAATTGACTGACGACAACGCGTTCTGCACCGTTAATGATGAACGTGCCCCGATGCGTCATGGCGGGTAGATTTCCTAAATAGACTTCCTGTTCAATTGTATCGACAAATTCTTTTCCGCCCTCTTTTTTCGCAGACAATCGCAATTTCGCTTTCAAGGGAACGGCAAATGTCAACCCTCGTTCCTGACATTCGACAACGGAATATTTTGGTTTCTCGACGTAGTATTCCGAAAACTCGAGGAGAAAATTTTCACGCGCATCCGTGATCGGAAAATTCATCTCGAACACTTGCTGCAAGCCAAGTTTCTTCCTGCGATGAGGAGGTGTATCGGCCTGGAGAAAATTATTGAACGAATCGATTTGAACGTTCAGTAAGTCAGGTGTTTCGATGATAGATGGGATTCGTGCAAATGAGACACGACTTTTAGAACCGCTGGATTGGTTTTTCAACGTAACCACTCCTTGTGATATAAGATTTTTGAATTCAACCAATTTTGGTTGAACGATACATTTCAATAGTTAAAACCGTTACCTCAAGACCGCCAAAAACTATTCTATAGACAGCATAAGCCGAAAGTTCTTCAACCCGATTTCTCAGGAGAACTATCGGCTTAGCGACTCTCCATCCTCTACGTTCTTAACAAACTATTCATTTGTATAGTTCGTACCTGCCTGCAATCTCTATTAAAAAATTAGCAGGCGTGAAGGATATTCTGTTAATTTATTTCAGTTCGACTGTAGCGCCGGCTTCTTCGAGTTCTTTCTTCAGCTTTTCAGCATCATCTTTCGAAAGACTTTCTTTGACTGTCTTCGGGGCGCCATCGACGAGGTCTTTGGCTTCCTTTAAACCGAGGCCGGTTGCAGCGCGCACAACCTTAATGACGTTAATCTTCTGAGCACCAGCGCTCTTTAACTCGACATTAAACTCAGTCTTCTCTTCTACAACTGCTACAGGCGCTGCTGTTGCTGCGACCGCACCCATCATGACTGGTGCAGCGGCGGTCACACCGAATTTCTCTTCCAGTGCTTTCTTCAGTTCAACGGCTTCAAGTAATGTGAGCTTTTCAATTTTCTCTACGATTTCAGTAACGACAGACATTGTAATTCTCCTTTAAATAATAGTTTTCAAATTCTTCTTAAGCTGCCTTTTTCTTCTCAATGGCATCGATGACGGATACAAGGTCGCGTGCGACAGCATTGATAACACCAACAAGACCTGAAGCTGGCGCATTGATACTTCCAAGAATAGAGGCAATGATTTCCTTGCGCGTAGGCATATTCGCAAGTTGTTCAAGCTTTGTGGCATCATATACTTGCTTTTCGACAACGGCAATTTTGAGTTTTAATTTTCCTGTTTTCTCGGAAAATTTTTTGATAATCCTCGCCGGCGCCGAAGGATCTTCATACGAATACGCGATACCTGTCGGTCCCACGAGTTTATCAAACATGCGATCATAACCGCTCAATTGTTCAAGAGCTTTGCGCGCCAAAGTATTTTTCACCACGTTATACTCGATACTTGACTTCCGAAACTCGCGTCGCAGCTCTGTTTCTTCTGCAACCGTTAGTTTGGAAAAATCTGCAAAGTACATTGCAACTGCGCGCGAAGCCTTTTCAGCAACTTCAGCGATAATCGCTTCTTTTTCACTGCGTTTCATGGTTTTCCTTTACGTTAGTTCCTCGTGTTGAATGAGAAGCCCTCCATTCTATGGAGGCATTCAACCTTATCTGTGAACCTGAGTGCGTAATTTCTTTTATGTATGCGTTCCAGCCTCAGCACGGTCTATATGCACACCTGGGCCCATCGTTGTTGAAATGGCGATGCTCTTTACATAAGTGCCTTTTGCTGTCGCTGGTTTTAATCGCATGATGGTGCTGAGAAACGAATTAATATTCTCAACTAATTTTTCTTTTTCAAAACCTGCTTTTCCAATAGTGGCGTGAACGATCCCTGCCTTCTCGACGCGGAACTCAATTTTACCGGCTTTTACTTCTTTCACTGCTTTCCCGACGTCAGCTGTAACGGTACCGCTTTTGGGATTGGGCATTAAGCCACGTGGACCAAGAATTTTTCCAAGCTTCCCAAGATCACCCATAACGTCAGGGGAGGCAATAATGACATCGACATCTGCCCAACCCTGCTGAATTTTTTCTAAATAATCTTTGTATCCTACATGATCTGCACCTGCAGCCCTCGCTTCTTCATCCTTTGGTGGCTTCGCGATGACCAGCACGCGAACTTCTTTTCCAATGCCATGCGGCAGGGCAACGGTGCCACGAAGCGCTTGATCTGCCTTCTTTGGATCAAGTCCTAATCGAACAGCTATATCGACCGCTTCAGAAAACTTTGCTGATGCAGTGTCTTTCACGATTCCTACTGCATCGGCAATGGAATAATTTTTTGGTTGAACTTTTTTTGCAACGGCTCTATATCTTTTGCTGTGTTGTTTCATTGTATTAACTCCATCTCCACCAGTCTTATTCTTCGACCGTAATGCCCATACTGCGGGCAGTGCCTGCTACCATGCTCATTGCTGAATCGATGCTTGCCGCATTTAAATCGGTCATTTTTAATTCTGCAATTTCGCGAACTTGTTTCTTTGTGACCATACCGATTTTTGCGCGGTTCGGTTCGCCGGAGCCTTTTTCCAACTTTGTAGCTCGCAGCAATAATGTTGCCGCGGGAGGTGTCTTCGTTATAAAGGTAAACGATTTATCACTGAAGACTGTAATGACCACCGGTATAATCAAACCATGTTGATCTTTCGTTCTGGCGTTAAATTGCTTGCAGAACTCCATAATATTCACGCCCTTTTGACCGAGCGCTGGGCCAACCGGCGGTGCAGGATTTGCCTGACCTGCAGGGATTTGGAGTTTGATGTAGCCTGTTATTTTTTTTGCCATACAAGATGCCTTACGTTGTTCGTTCTAAATCAAATTATTTTTCAATTTCTACTTGCGAAAAATCTAGCTCAATCGGTGTCTTTCGACCGAAGATACTCACCATCACTTTTACTTTTAGCTTTTCTGGATTCACTTCCTGAACAAATCCGTTGAAATTGTTAAATGGTCCTTCTGTCACTTTTACCGGCTCGCCTACATGGAACGGAACATCAAGAAGTTGTGTCTCTTCCTTTTGCTCCATCTTCCCGATGAGTCGTCGTACTTCTTCCGGCTGTAACGGAGCCGGATTGTTTTTATCCGGCACAAATCCCATGACAGATGGTGCTTCAAGAATAAGGTGGGTCGATTCCTTATCAAGAACAGCTTCAACTAAAATATATCCTGGAAAAAAATTCTTTAATCGAGATTTCTTTTTTCCATCTTTAATTTCAAAAACTTTTTCCGACGGTATCAGTACGTTTGAAATTTTTTCTTGTAACCCGATGCGAGCAATCTCGGTTTCTAAGTATGTCTTCACCTTCGCTTCGTGCCCAGAATACGTTCGCAATACATACCAGCGTTTATCCAACGTTTGTCCCTCGAGATTAAAGAATTACTTTGAGAATTTCGGCCACCGCAAAATCCACCACCCATGCAAATACCGCAATAATCAAGGTAACCAGGATGACAATCTTCGTTGATTCCATGAGCTCATCACGCGAAGGCCACGTCACCTTGTCCATTTCCTTCACGACATCATTGAAGAAGTTTATAATTTTTTCTTTCATCGCTCAATCTTCTTTCTTGTTTTTGAGTGATTCTGCACGTCAGGAGGGAGTCGAACCCCCAACCTGCGGTTTTGGAGACCGCTGCTCTGCCAATTGAGCTACTGACGTATTATCTTTTTGCTCTCTCTGCAGGCGGTGATACCGCTGCCCAACTGAATCCATTACTCTCGTGCATGATACAATTTGAGTACGAATCAGATCCACAATGTTATTTTGTTTCTTTATGAGATGTTCGTTTCCTGCACCACGGGCAGTACTTCTTGTACTCAACTCTTCCTGATTGCTTTTTCTTATTCTTGGTTGTAGAATAATTGCGCCGCTTACAACCCGTGCACTCTAACGTAATGATATCCCGCATAGTATTTCCTTCATGTTCACCTTACTCATTCGAGCTTGCGATCGGGATTGAACCGATGACCTCTTCCTTACCAAGGAAGTGCTCTACCGACTGAGCTACGCAAGCGCTCAGATTTTTTGAGCGGGTCGCTTTTTATATGACATCGCTCGAAACGTTTTCAGTTTTGAGCGGGAGACGGGACTCGAACCCGCGACCAACAGCTTGGAAGGCTGTGACTCTACCAACTGAGTTACTCCCGCATGCATTCCATTCCGTCTTATGTATAAAACTTTGTTCACATCAAGTGAACTTACTTCTTCCGTCCCGCAATATGTGGGCAGGGGAGGATTCGAACCTTCGAAGGCATGAGCCGTCAGATTTACAGTCTGATGCGTTTGACCGCTTCGCTACCTGCCCGAGAACTCTGCACAACATAACGACTCAAATTCTCGAATCGACTTACATCCACCAGTGTTCAACGAGCTGGCTATCGGACTCGAACCGATGACCTGCTGATTACAAATCAGCTGCTCTACCAACTGAGCTACGCCAGCAAACTCATCCTGAAAGCAAAAACTATCCCTCCAGCGATTTTTCAAAACTTCAACCGCAGTATATCCTGAATACCGGTAATACTGGTGATTCGCACGGTGCGATTAATTGCCGAACTATAAATATAGAATAATTTCCCAAATAGTCAACGGTTTTTAGAGAAATTATTCCCCTTTACTTATTTGTGTAACAAACCATTGTGCCTCATAGTTGCCCGGATCGTGGTGCAATACCTCTTGTACTGCCTTTTTTGCACCGTCCATTTCCCTATGTTTAGCCAGCCAATAAGCATCTCGCATAAGCATGGTACAATAGTACCGTGTAAAATCCTTCGCAACTGGTTGATTGTTTTTCCAAGCAGTAAAATGAGCCATTGCAGGATGATAATAGGTTGTGTCTTCGTTTTTAACAAGTCGCAAAAAAAGACCAGCAGGTATTCGATGATACTCTTGAGAAAACTCTTGATCTAGTCGCGGATCAATATACACAGGGTGGTCAGGGAGCGATTGCTCGACAATCTGCGATAAAAGATATCGCCACTGTGATTGAATGACAGTAAAATGAAATGGTTCATCATGCTCAAATTTATTCAGCTCAATTAAAAATAATTGTGAACTCGGTTGAATTCTTTTCAATAACCACGAAGCATGACGTTCGAGCTGCAGAAAATACCATGAATGATTCTGAAGCAAACTCTCATCTATGATCGTCACATCATTTCGTTCATGCCTGATCCATTGATAATAAAGTGATGGAGAAATAAAATAATCCCATGCGGAAGCTAACACCACTGCATGAGGTTCCAGATCAGAAAATGCTTTCTCGATAAATTGTTGTGGAATTCTATTTTCTGATTCATTAACCCTCTCCCAGTTCTGAACAATTTGTATAATGGGAAAGACACAACAGAGGAATACAAGAATTCTTTTTACCCATAATTGACTTTCCTTTATCCGTTCAATGATAAAAAATATTCCATATGCAATGAGGAAACCAGCAACGAGATAGGATAGCAAGAAATACGAATCGATATCAAATATATCATAGTTGACAGCATACGCGATGGTCGAACCGAACAACAGGACAAGGAATATGAGGAGCCGGCGTGATTCTCTGAACAGTGCAGCTATACCAAGGATAATGCAGGCGATAGTAAAAAAAGAAAATTCCGAAGTGAAGTTTCCCACATAATAAATAAACTGTTTCTGTACTACACCCCATCCAGAAAACATCCAAACACGAAATTGCTTGCCACTGACATGCCAGAAAAAACTTTCCAGTTCCGCCGGATGTCCCCAATCGAGCACAGGATGATGTGCCGAGCGAAGAGGCAAATAGAAATAGACTGAGAGGCCAAGAATGAAAAATATTGACAACTTGAAAATTCTTTGGAACGATTCCCTGTATAATCCGAAGGTGCGAAAGTACAGCCATAAAAATCCCGGCGCCATTAAAATCGTCGTCATGTGATTTGAAAAGCTCAAACCCAAAATAAATGCGAAGAGAATAAACTTACGCGAGATAGTACTCGGTTCAGTGAGTTCTTCTTCTAACCCTCTGACAAACATCCATAATGTAGAAAGGAGAAGGACAAGATGAAGCGCATAGACCTCAAGTGCAGTCGATTGAGACCAGAACGTAGTCGAGAATCCAAGGATGAGGCTCGCATTGGCCGCTGCAAACATAAAACGATTTTCATACGAACCGTTTCTTTTTTTGTATTTTTGTTGAAATACTACCACTGACCGGTGAATGACAAGTGATGTTTTGAAAAATACTCCAACCGCAGTTGCGGTAATCACCGCAACGAATAAATTCAACCTTACTATTTCTTCTAGTATAGAAGGAATCATGATCCAGCAACGTCCTAGCAATGTAAAAAGAGGATATCCAGTTGGATGTGCAATCCCGAGTGTGCAGGCGACAACTGCAAGCTCACCCGTATCTGTAAATCCAACTGAGTGGCACATCGTTGTTGTGTACACACAAAATGAAACTAGTGCAAGAAATATGCTGATGGCATTTTCGTTATATAGAAGCGTCCGAATGTTCTTCATTACCCTATGTACCAATGACCCGTAAAAAACTCATATAATTATTTATTAATTTTGTTAACGCCTGATACTTAGAATTAAATTACAGAATAACAGATTAAATTTCATTTTTATCATTAATAAAATTCAGTTGATCTTTCATGACGGTTTTTCTATATTACTACGTAATTTTAAGCACCTCCACTATCTAGAACCAAAATATGATGATTTGATATATCGTTGTGATGAGACAACGTACTGGTTTACGGTACAAGACCAGTAGTCTGCCGCTTCTCCCTATCCGAGTAATGAGATTTGGGATGAAGGTGACAGCGGCAACGGTAAAATCATTTTCATTATCATTGGAGGTGTTATGACCCGCAATTCTGGTGTATCCATTATTCTGGTTTCAATTTTCACTACCTGTCTTTTCAGTATCGATACAACGTTAGGACAGTCCACTGCCGTTTCCACCGCTGTTCCATTTCTTCTCATAAATTCATCTCCTGATGCAAATGGGCAAGGATGTACTTCAATCTCCAGGATATCTGACGATCCCTATGCAATAAATTTCAATCCGGCTCATTTAGGATTGTCAAGTACTCAGACCAATGCAATGTTCTCTTTCTATCCGAATAAAACCTTGTGGTTGCCTGGACTCGGATTAGAAGACCTTACTTTTAATGCTTTTGTTTTTAGCGGTGGAATCAATTTGGAAAAATATACAACTTGGCCTGTTTCAATTGGTATCGCTTATTCCCGTGTAGATTTGAACCTTGGACAATTCAATCGGACTTCATCTAGCCCTGACATCGTCAGCACCTTCACAGGCGAAGAACATCACGATGCAATGAGTGTCGGTTTCGGTTTGGATCTTGGTGTAAGGTTGGCAATAGGCATTACGTTCCGAAGAATAGAATCCAAACTTGCTGATTTTGGGGCTGGACAAGAACAAGGAAGCGGTAGTGCTTCCGCTTGGTCACATGATTTCGGATTTCTGATTAACGTTCCAATAATAGATTTGACAGCCAAAAAATCAGAACTGATATCCGGTATTGCACCTCTATTTAATTTGTCCGTTGGTTCGGCTCTTACAAATGTAGGTGGAAAAATGGCATATATTGATAAAGCACAAGCTGATCCACTCCCGCGTAACATCTCCATCGGCACTACAATAGAATTGGGTTTCAAATACACACGCACAGATCAAAAACTCCTTTCCTTCACATGGTCAAGACAATCAGACAACCTCCTTGTAGGAGGAGGTAATCCGGCATCTTTTTATCGAGGCGGATTTGGAGATATTGATTTCTTTAAAAACATTGTACAAGGAAAACGAACAGAGACTATCGACCTCTCACAAGGCTGGCAAATTGCAATTGCAGAGATTGTTTTTATTCGCGCAGGTTCGTATGTTGGAACAGGCAATCGTTCTTTTACAACGGAGGGCCTCGGGTGGCACCTCTCAGGATTTCTTAAACTCTTGCAGGGATTAGTAGTTGAAAAGAGTAAGGAATTATCGTTCATAGCCGAACACTTTGATATCCGCTATGACCGAAGTGATTACAAAGCGACCGAGAATGGTCAACCGATTGATAATACAGGGTTTTCATCTCTCACTATTATCGTAAAACTATAAGAGTTGATTTTAATCCCGCGAAAGCATTAAGTCTCTCGCGGGATTTCTGTTTTTTGGAAACTATGGAATTAACTACTGGTGGTTGTTTTTTCAGCATACATTGAGTACGTTTCGTCAGCGGAAGGGATAAGAGAACATGTTTAAACAAATAGGTATTGTCGGCACTGGAATGTTAGGTACCGGAATCGCACAGCTCGCAGTGCTTTCGAAAATTGATGTTCAACTGTTCGATGTGAATGAAACGCTCTTACGGCGTTCGACTGTCCGCATAAATGCAAACTTGCGTACGATGGTGAATTTAGGTAAAATCACATATGAAGAATTACAGGCCGCGATGGAACGAATCCGAACTCGAACCAGCCTACCGGATTTAGGGAATTGTGATTGCATCATTGAATCTGTGATTGAAGATATCCGTGTGAAGAAGGATATTTTCAAGCATCTCGATGCGAGTACAAAAAGCACTGCAATTCTTGCAAGCACAACATCTTCCCTTTCTATAACTTCGATCGGTGCTCAAACTCACAATCCCGAACGCATAGCAGGGGTGCACTTCTATCATCCGGTAGAAACGACCGCACTGGTAGAAGTGGTCAAAGGATTAAAAACCAACGACGAGACGATCATTAAAATTGTTGCATTCGTTCAGTTCATCGGTAAGACTCCAATCATTGTAAAAGATACTCCAGGATTCATTGCGAACCGCGTGTCCCAACCATTGTTTGGTGAGGCATTACGCTTGCTTGGAGAGAATGTCGCAAATGCCGAACAAATCGACCGCATTGTGAAATTAATAGGCGGGTTTCCTACCGGGCCGTTCGAATTGATGGATCAAATTGGGATCGATGAAATGCTGGCAGATGCGCAATCATTATTTGAGCAATCCTATGGTGATCCCCGCCTTCGCCCGAATCCGATTCTCAAACAGATGGTTGAATCCGGATGGCTGGGCAGGAAATCAAACAAAGGATTTTTTAGCTACGAAGAGAATAATAACAAGTAAAGAAGTATGTGACGCTGGGAAGGTAGCAGGTTCGAACGGGAGTTTTAAATTGAAGACGAACAAAAAGAAGATACTGAAAGTCTCAAAAAAAAATGCGAAGAGTAAAAAAGAAAAAATCAGTGTCGCTGATGCAACGACACTGAGCAGAGCTGAGAAACTAACTCCAGTGCGTATCTTCGTTGCTGGTGAAGCTCCCATGGTGGAACAATATGCTGAAGTGTGCGCTGCACACGGATACGATGTCTATCTTTCTTGGAATGATAAATCTGCTCAGAAGCCGGAATTCTCCTCTGACGGCATCACTATCACAAACACCATTCCAGCGAATATATCTCTTGCTCTCGAGCTGACAAATATAGATGTTGGTGCAAAGAAAAAGAACATAGAACGCTTCGATAACGCACTGGCTGAGACAGCGCCTATTCTCTCTTCTTCTATCACAGTGACAGCGACGGAACAATCGTTATGGATATCAGGAAAACACCGTCTTATCGGTTTCGCAGCATTACCG
>Ga0182021_10004018_pt1 | contig 17233 bp, 12 predicted proteins | sample 612E3MmetaG_FD_120493 | JGI IMG/M metagenome (GOLD analysis project Ga0182021, IMG submission 120493) | Permafrost microbial communities from Stordalen Mire, Sweden - 612E3M metaG (Illumina Assembly) | ecosystem: Environmental > Terrestrial > Soil > Wetlands > Permafrost | place: Sweden...
ATTGAGGCTGCATATGATTCCAGCCTGGTCTTCGAAGCCATCAGGGAAGACAGGGAGATGAAGATCAAACTTTTATCGAACATTTATACCAACAACCTTAAGAAGCCTTGGTTTTTTACAAACACATCCTCCATCCCGATCACAGTTCTTGATGAGGGTGCAGGGCTGGGCGGACGGATCATCGGCTTCCACTTTTATAATCCCCCGGCAGTTCAGAAGCTGGTAGAGATCATCCTCAGTAAAAATACCCTGAAGGAAGTTGAGGAATTTGCCCTGGCATATGCAAAAAATCTCCGTAAAGTAACGGTCCCCGCTCACGACATTGCAGGATTCATTGGTAACGGACACTTCATGAGAGATATCCTGCATGCAACCTCCGGGGTGGAAAAGCTCAGCAAGGAATTGTCCTTCGTTGAAGCAGTATATGCCCTGAACAAGATCAGCCAGGAATATCTGGTCAGGCCGATGGGTATTTTTCAGCTGATCGATTACGTAGGGGTTGATGTTTGCAGCTTCATCATGAGTGTCATGCACTCTTACGCAAAAGGTGAAGACTTGCACAGCCCCCTGCTGGATAAAATGATCAGCCTTAATATTAAAGGCGGGCAGTATTCCGATGGTTCACAGAAAGACGGTATACTGAAGTATGAGAAAGGGAAACCGGTTGCGGTCTTTGATCCCGATAAAAAGGAATATATTGAATTTGCCAGGTTCCAGTCAAGGGTCGATGAAAAGCTTGGCACCCTGCCCGCACCACCGCCCTGGAAAAATATCGTGGGAAACAAAGCCAAGGACGAAATCCTGAAACCCTACTTCGCCCAGCTGAAATCGGCCAAAGTCCCTGGCGCAGACCTGGCCCGTTCTTATGCCATACGGTCGAAAGAGATTGGCAAACACCTCGTTGAATCAGGGGTTGCCTTCAGCGAAGAGGATGTCAACACCGTATTGCTGACAGGATTCTTCCATGCCTATGGTCCGATCAATGATTACCTCGATTAATTGATATGAATCCCTCAACAAGCTCCTGACCCGGGTTCGTTTAAGGCGGGCGGGGGATTTTCGGGAAGAAAATAAATCCAGCTGATTAAAAAAGATAATGAGATGAAAAAACTGAGAAGAAAAGTATATATGGTTGCCGGGTACAACACCATTTCAATGGGAACCGGCCGTAAAGAGTTCCATCCGAAAAAAGAACGTCCCGGCCTCGAGGAATATATCAGGGAAGCCGGACAGGGAACCCTGAAGATGATAGGAGGTGCGAAGAATGTGGATGAATGCGTGATCGGTAATTTCATGGCTTCGCGATTCAACCGGCAGGCCAACCTTGCGGCATTTTTCCCATACATCGACGAAGGTCTGCGTTACAAACCGGCCATTTGTGTCGAGGGTGCCTGCGGAACAGGCGGACTGGCGCTGGTAAGCGGGATAAAAAGCATACTTGCTGAAACGGCCGATGTGGTCCTGGCTGTTGGTTTTGAAGTTCAGAATACGGTCAAAGCTATTTACTGTGCCGATTACCTTGCCCCTGCAGGATGGTTCCGGATGCGCAAAGACGGGCACGCCTATTTCTTCCCCGGACAGTTCAGCGACAGGGCGGGAGCCTATTTTGATAAATTCGGCCGGGAAAAAACGAGGAAAGCCTTTGCCAGGTGGTACCGGAATGCCATTGAAAATGCCCGCCTTTGTCCGACCGCCCAGGAATATCACAATACGGCGAAGGACCTGGAATTGGTGGCCATGGCCGAGCCAAACGGCAAGGTTTTCGTGGATAACCTGAACGTCTATGACTGTTCCAAGGTATCTGACGGGGCTTCAGCTATTGCGATCATGTCGGAGAAAGGGTTGAAACGTTGCGGTATACCCGTTTCGGAAGCAGTCGAAGTCTGCGGAATTGGACAGGTGGAAGAAGATATCACCAAACCTCCCATGGATCCGACAGCTCTTTCTACAATGAAAAAAGCCGTTGAAGTGGCTTTGGAAAATTCAGGCATCAAAACCGGGCAGCTGGCTACTGCCGAGGTGCATGATTGCTTTACAATTGCAGGTGTTATGGCTGTTGAAGCCCTTGGCCTTGCTGCACAAGGCCAGGGCCCGGATTATATCCTTGCCGGGAATACCGCCCGCGACGGGAAATTCCCTATCAACACTACCGGAGGACTCATCGGCTGGGGGCATCCTACCGGGGGGACAGGTGTGCATATGGCTGTTACCCTGTGGGAACAGCTGAGCGGGAAAGCAGGCGCTGCACAGATCAATATCCCTCCCGACCGTCCTTATGGCCTGATGGTGAATATGGGCGGAGACGACAAGACACTGGTGGCGATAGTGGTTAAAAAAATCTAGAATATACTATGAATTTCGAACTGACTGAAGAACAGAAAATGATCCGCGACTCCGCAAGGGAATTTGCCCAGCGTGAGCTACTTACTGACGTGCTTGAACGTGATGCCAAATGCATCTATCCTCTGCAACATATCAAACGGATGGCCGAACTCGGCTTTCTGGGCATGAATGTCTCCCCTGAATGGGGCGGAGGGGGTATGGACACTGTTTCCTACACCCTGGCGGTCGAAGAGATAGCCAAATGCGATGCTTCCGTTGCTGTTATCCTTGCTGTGCACAATTCACTTGCCTGTTATGGTTTGGAACATTTCGGGAATAAAGAACAGAAAGAAAAGTACCTCCGGGTTCTGGCCGGCGGGGAGAAACTCGGGGCGTTTCTGCTTTCGGAACCGGAAGCAGGTTCGGATGCCTCCTCGCAGCATACAATGGCCGTTGATAAAGGGGATCATTATGTGATCAACGGAGTAAAGAACTGGATCACCAGCGCCGATAAAGGGTCAGTCTACCTCGTGATTGCCCAGACGAACCCGGGTATTAAAACCAAAGGCATCAATGCATTCATTGTTGAGCGCAATTCTCCCGGTATCAGCCTTGGCCCGCATGAGGATAAAATGGGGCTGAGAAGTTCGGATACACATTCGGTAATGTTTACCGACGTCATTGTCCCCAAAGAGAACCGTATAGGCGAAGATGGCTTTGGTTTCAAATTTGCAATGAAACTGCTTGAGGGCGGCAGGACGGGGATAGCTGCACAGGCCCTGGGAATAGCCGAAGGAGCTTATGAACGGGCCCTGAAATATGCCAAAGAACGCAAAGCCTTCGGCACGGAGATCATCAACCACCAGGCGATTGCCTTCAAGATCGCAGACATGGCTACCCGTATCGAAGCAGCAAGGAACCTGGTCTATAAAGCAGCCTGGCTCAAAGACAACAACCTGCCCTGCGGAACGGAAAGCTCAATGGCCAAGCTCTATGCTGCCGATGTTGCCATGTGGGTGACAACCGAAGCTGTCCAGGTGCACGGAGGCTATGGGTATGTGAAGGAATACCATGTGGAACGCCTGATGCGTGAAGCCAAGATCACACAAATATATGAAGGCACCGATGAGATCCAGCATATCGTGATCGCCCGCGCCTTATCGAAAGGTTAAAGATAAGATCCGGCAGTCAGTCTGACTGCTTCTGCCGAAGGAGTGGCTTTAAAAAACCTGTTTTCGAATTTCGAACTGTCGAAGAGGTATTCGTATTCATACTGGTAGGCCATTTCGGCACTTTCCTTTGCAAGGCGGTTAAAGAGTCCTCCCATCCCAAGCATCCATTTTTTCATCACGGAGTATTTCGCTTCTGCATTCATCACTGAAGCAGCCAGGGTAATGAATTCTTTGCCGGTTAAAGGGTCATGTCCTGCGGGAAGGTGCCATACCCGGTCAAAGGCATCGGGCGTATTGCCCAGGAGTGCGACAGCTTTGCCAAGGTCGGGGGTATATGAAAAGGAATGTTTCACGTTGTCATTGCACAGCCAGGTAGCGTTTTTCTTTTCTTTCAGTTTCATGAACACCATGGGATGCATGAAGGTATTGATGGCCCCTGGCCCCAGAAAATCGGCCGAGCGGGCGATCAGGGCATGGAGATTCCCTTTCTTTGTTTCATCCATCAGCCGGGTGGCGATGGCAGCCCTTACTTCACCTTTCCGGCTGCAGGGGTTGGAGGGAGTTTCCTCGGTCATCCATCCTTCCACCAGTCCATACATATAAACATTATCGAGGAACACAAGATTTGCCTTATGTTTCTTACAGGCTTCAATCACATGGTTCATGATAATGGGCCAGGAAACCTTCCAAACCCGGATATCATATTGCAGGCCGGCCAGGAGGTAAACGACCCCGGAGCCTTCCACGGCCTTTGAAGTCCTTTCCTCATCCAGCAGGTCAACAGTGAAAAGTTCTTCCCTGCCCGTATAAGTCTTCGGATTTCTTCCCGCGAGCCTTATTTTGCTGGTGTAATTGTTTAAAGAAGGAACCAGCACCCTGCTGATTGCTCCCCCGCTTCCCAGGATTGTCTGCATTGTTTCACTGATTTAAAGTCCTTACTGCAAAGGCTTCCATTTGACCACGATGTTCTGTTTCGGGGGCAATGAATGCAGGTAGGCATAAATTGCATGAAGATCTGACGGGTTCATTCCGCCATACATTGTCCAGGGCATGATGGTAGGCATATCCTTACGCCCCAGCTTAGGGGCATTATATGTAAGCGGATCATACGCCTTGAACCGATTGATAAAATCTGTGCTGCTCATCCTGCCAATGCCTGTCTCCGGGTCGGGAGTGATATTCGGTGAAGTAAGCACCCCGGCAGGCATTATGAATTCCCTGCCTCCTGAGAAGGCCAGTGATTTCACGATCTGGCCATGCCTGGCTGTTGTGTGGCATTCAATGCAGCCAGCTGCCCTGACAAGGTATTCGCCATACCTGAGTGTGTCTGACTCAGCAGGTCGTTGCACGGGACTGGCCTTTTTCGGGAAAGTCCTCACTACAAGATTCATCGGGAATGCCGGATTAGAAGGTTTTGTCGTGCTGCGGACCGTCGGGATGGACCGGATATATGCTATGATAGAATATATGTCCTCATTATCAAGGGTCCCATAAGCGAAGTAAGGCATAATGGGAAACAGAGCCCTGCCATCCTTTGTCTCCCCGCTTGTAATGGCCCTGTATATCTCGGCATCGGTCCATTCGCTGAGATGGAAAGGAGAGATGTTCGGCGATGTAAATGCTCCCGGGAAACCCATCCTCTGGTCGAATACCTCGCCCCCGATACCGATTGTGTTCGGCACCGGCGGACCCGAAAAGCGGTCCCAGTCCCTCGTGGAATGGCAATCAATGCACACGGTGATATGGTTGGCCAGGTAACGGCCGCGTTCCACACGTTCAGGTGTGACTTGCACGGAGATCTTTTGCAGGGGAACATTGGGAAGTGCAAAACGGATGTAAAGTATGACGACGATTACAAAAAGGACCAGGGCTGCCAGCAGGCCACCCAGTATCCATGCCCATCTTTTTTTCATAGGATTAATATCATATCCATGTTTCTTTCTACAAAGATGGAGAAGAATTAAGCTTTTGTCAACATTTAATTGAATTATTTTTGCTTTGTACAATCCCTTAGGGTAAATTTCCTTTCCCCGGCTTAAGGATCAGTGTCCCGGGTTTTCCCCGGGGTAATTTTCCTGATCACTGCGGATGGGCAGGGGATTTTAAGGTGCAGGATCTATGCTGATGAAAACTGATGATGTGATAAGGATAGTCAATGCCTCCGAGAACAACCTGAACTCGGTCACACTGGATATACCGAGGAATAAATTCGTGGTTGTCACCGGCGTTTCCGGTTCCGGCAAGTCATCCCTGGTATTCGATGTCCTTTACCGGGAAGCTGAATTCAGGTATTTCGGTTCCTTCTCGGCTTATGCGCGGCAATTCCTCGGCAGGATAAAGCGCCCGGAAGTTGAACGGATTGAAGGACTTTCGCCGGCAGTGGCCGTGGACCAGGGATCAGTCACCCCCAATCCCAGGTCAACAGTTGGTACTCTCAGCGGAATCCATGACTATCTCCGACTGCTGTTTGCCAGGACGGGTGAGGTTTCAGGTGAAGAGGAATTTAAGATCAACCGGAGTTTGTTCTCATTTAATTCTCCTGATGGCGCTTGTCCGAACTGTAAAGGACTTGGCGTTGAAGACCGTCTCGATCCGGACTTGCTCATAGAAGATGAGTTAAAGTCGATCCGCCAGAGGGCAATGACGATCACGACACCCAATGGCTACATCATGTATTCACAGGTTACACTGGATGTACTGGACCAGGTTTGCCGTGCCGAAGGCTTCAATATCGATATTCCCTGGAAGGACCTTAGCCCGGAGAACAAAAATGTAATTTTTTACGGGAGCGGTAAGATCGGGATCCCGTTTGGCAAGCATCCCCTGGAATCGAGGATGAAATGGAGCGGGATCACTGCAAAGCCGCGTGAAATGGGAGTTTACAAGGGCATCATCCCGGTGATGGAGGAAATCCTGCGAAGGGAACGGAATAAAAATATCCTTCGTTTTGTCCGGACTTCTCCCTGTTCAGCCTGCAGGGGGAAGAGGCTTAACCCAAAAGCTCTTTCTGTCAAAATCGGGGGTTGGGACATCGCTGAACTATCCTCGCTTCCCGTTAGCGGAATGTCAGCTGCATTGAGAGCTGTTGAATTTCCCGCCAGACATAGAATAGTTGCCGGTGAAATCATTCATGGTATCTCTTTCCTGGCTGGTGTGATGGCACAGCTGGGGCTTGGACATCTGTCGGCTGAACGGGAGTCGGGAAGCCTGTCGGCAGGTGAATCCCGGCGCCTGAAGCTTGCAACCCAGCTCGGACCGGGCCTCAGCGGGATGATCTATGTATTTGATGAACCTTCCGTGGGATTGCACAGTTCCGAAACCCTGGCCCTTATTTCGGTGCTGAAACAGCTCCGGGACCAGGGAAACACAGTTATCGTTGTGGAACATGATGAGGAGTTCATAAAGCATGCCGATCACCTGATCGATATAGGCCCTGGACCCGGGATCTTCGGGGGTAATGTATTGGTGAACAACCCGGTAAATAAACTTGACAGCCTGCCTGATGAGATACAAAATGAAAGTAAAACATTATCTTATTTCTTCGGAAGGGAACGCATTGATCCTCCGGCCATTGCCCGGCCGGGCAGGGGGGAGCTGGAGATAAACGGGGTATCCCATAACAATCTCAGGAATATTCATGTGCCATTTCTTCTTCAGGCCCTCAACGTGGTGACCGGGGTTTCGGGCGCAGGAAAGTCAAGCCTGGTGCATCAGGTACTGGGAAGGTTTTTAAGGAAGGAACTGAACAGGAGCAAGGAGGAGCCCGGGAAAAATGATTCCGTTACCGGGTGGGAAAGTATAAGGCGGCTTGCAGAGATCGACCAGTCACCTATTGGCAGGACCCCGCGCAGTAATCCTGCAACCTACACAGGCCTTTTCGATCATATCCGTGACCTTTTTGCTGCTTTGCCCGGATCAGTCGCCAGGGGATATGGGAAAAGCCGTTTTTCCTTCAACATGCAAGGCGGCCGTTGCGGGGACTGCCAGGGGGCCGGATATAAACAGATTGGTATGCATTTCATGGGGAATGTGGAGACTATTTGCGAGACCTGCAATGGCCGCCGCTTTGACGATCAGACCCTTGAAATCAGGTACGAAGGGAAAAATATTTTTGAAATCCTCGAAATGCCAGTATCCGGAGCTCTGTTGTTTTTCGGGGGGGAGAAAAAGATCCTCAGGTATCTGCAAACACTGGATGAACTCGGGCTGGGTTATCTAAAACTGGGGCAGCGTTCCTCCACGCTTAGCGGGGGAGAGGCCCAGAGGGTGAAACTGGCTGCAGAGCTTGCCAGGCCGGCTGCTTCACATACACTATATATCCTGGATGAGCCTACGACCGGACTTCATAACCATGACGTAAAGAAACTGCTTGTTTGCCTGAATGGCCTGGCAGACCATGGACATACTATCATTTGTGTTGAACATCATCAGGCATTGCTAAGATCAGCGGACAGGATCATTGAGCTGGGGCCGGGAAGCGGACTTCAGGGAGGAGAAGTGGTTTTCACCGGTTCTGCTGAAGAATATTTTCGTGATTATTCCTCACTCATGGCTCATGACTCATCACTCACGGCTCATGATAAATTCGGAATTCAGGATTCGTTGATCAATATTCGATATCCGAATATTCGATTATCCGGGTATTCTGAACATGAATCTATAAATAAAAACATACTCCTGCGATCCGTAACTACAAACAATCTCAAAAGCGTCAGCGTAAGCATCCCCCATGGACGGCATACCGTCATCACCGGTATTTCAGGCAGCGGGAAATCTTCCCTTGCTTTTGATACCATTTATGCTGAAGCCAGGAACCGTTTCCTGGGCAATTTCTCGGCCTATGCACGTTCGCAGATCGGAATGAAAGACAAACCCTGTTTCGAAGAGATCGACGGATTGAAGCCTGCATTTGCAGTTGAACAGGCAGGTGTTCATTCCAACCCCCGCTCCATTGTTGGGACATATACTGGCATCTATGATCTTTACCGACTGCTATTCTCAAGGGCAGGGGAATACCAGAAACACCCTTCAGGCACAGCTCTGCCCTTTGAACACCGGGACCCTCTTCCGGCAGAAGCCTTGCCTCTGGAACCGGAAAAACCACTTTCCACACAGTTTTCTTTTAACAGCACTCAGGGCGCTTGTATTGAATGCGGCGGACTGGGAATGTTGATACTCTGTGATCCCGCAAAACTTATAACTGATCTGGGGAGATCAATTTTAAATGGTGCCATGGACGGAACAAAGACGGGTAAATTCTACGGAGATCCGTACGGCCAATATGTTGCAACCCTGAAAGCCGTTGCCCGGAAGCATGAAATTGATTTCAGCATACCCTGGAATGAACTTTCCCGGGAAGGGAAACAACTGGCATTGCTAGGATGCGGTGAAGAATCCTATGATGTGAGCTGGGAATTCCTCAGGAAAAAACGAAGCGGGACCCATCATTTCAAAGGCAGATGGCAGGGGCTTTTACATTTGGTCAACGGGGAATATGCACGCAAACATGCTGACCAACGCGGGGAAAGCATGATGAACGTAATGAGCAGGATGGAATGTCCGGCCTGCCATGGCAGCCGCCTTAATATGGCAGCGTTGTCCTGGGTCTTTAACCGGAAGAATATTGCGGAGGTTTCCGCTATGAGCATATCAGAAAGCATTACTTTTTTCTGCAAACATAAAAACCAGGATCAGCAAAATGACAAAACTGGTTTGCCCAACCCTGTTTCTCCGGCACAGGATACAGAGAATCCGGACAGTAAAACAAATACCCTGATCAGCGAACCGTTGATCCAGGAAATAATTCGCCGCCTGCAGATTCTTGATACCCTGGGGCTTTCATATCTTACACTTTCCCGGGGCACCGGGTCATTATCCCATGGCGAGGCCCGCCGCCTGCAACTGGCAGCACAGACCGGATCCGGCCTGTCAGATATGATCTATGTCCTGGACGAACCAACCGCCGGCCTGCATTCCAGGGATACCGGAAAACTTGTAAAACATATCAACGAACTTTTACGAACGGGCAATACCGTCATAACGGTGGAGCATGACCGTGAGGTGATCCTTGCTGCCGATCACATCATTGATATTGGGCCCGGGGCTGGCAGCATGGGTGGTGAGATCATTGCCGAAGGCAGTCCTGATGAGATCATGAAATCCGGAAAATCAGTGACCGGGAAATACCTTAAAATGCCACCCCTGCCACAATCCCGGAACGGCCGGCAACTAAAACCAGGCCTGCAAATAAAGAACGCCTTCATCCATAACCTGAAGAACTTCGACCTGGAGATCCCGTCAGGAGGTATCATCTGTGTTACCGGGGTTTCGGGCAGCGGGAAATCCAGCCTGGTTTTCGATCTCATCCATGCCTCATGGCAGGATGGAAAACCAGCGGGCTGCAATGAAATAAGCGGATTCGGGAATTTCACCAGGCTGGTCACTATTGATTACAGGGAGGAATTCAGTTCCCCTCTCGCGGTAGTTGCAACATATTCCGGTGCCTTCGACCTGATAAGGGATCTTTTTGCAAATGCATCAGCAGCCGAAAACAGCAAACAGGGCAGGAACCATTTCTCATTTCTGAACAAGCAATCCCAGTGTCCGGAATGCGGGGGGATGGGTAAAACCAGGATCAGCATGGATTTCATGCCCGATGTGTACCGTGAATGTGAAGTCTGTTCCGGGAACAGGTACCGGCCTTTAATCCTGCAGATAAAATGGGAAGGGAAAAATATTGCAGAAGTTCTTGAATTCAATGTTTCGGAAGCAAACCTGTTCTTTCAGGGACATAAAACCATTCGTTCAATTTTGAACAAGCTTGAACAGGCCGGATTAGGCTACCTCAAGCTGGGACAGCCGCTTAACACCCTTTCAGGCGGCGAAGCACAAAGGCTGAACCTTTCAAAAGAATTGATGAAAGCGGGCAGGGCAGGCACTCTTTATTTATTTGATGAACCTTCCACCGGCCTGCATTTCAGTGATATTGAAAACCTGCTTAAGCTCTTTCACGGGCTTGCATGCCAGGGAAACACACTGATTATCATTGAACATGACCGGCAGATCATACAGGAAGCGGATTTTATTATTGAACTTGGTCCCGAAGGCGGGGACAGGGGAGGATACCTTCTTAAAAACGCCAGGCCAGGAGATATGGCATAGATAAGACCAGCTGGACCGAAAACTTATCCCGGATACTCATGCCGGGCCCGGATTAACAGCATAGATACTATAAACGGGCCCGGCATGGCAACATCAGCAGGATTAATTTTTCTTAGCAGTGGCAATAAAGAAATAGATCAGGAAACCGGCTGCAATGAATACCAGCTCAATTCCTACGGGTAAAAATGCATCCGTACCCTGATCCCAGTTCAGGCGTCCTGCCCTCGAAAGGATCTGTATCAGTATCATTCCGACACCGGCAAACAGAGTCACCAGTCCCCATTTCAGGGTAGGATATTTGTTGGTTTCACCTTCAACGGCTTCAAGAATTCCGGCCTTATCCAGATGGCCGCTCTTTACGATCTTACGGCGTAGCAGATAGTCTGTCAGAATCTTCAGCATTGAATATAATCCGAAAAAAACTACCGCAGTCACAATTGCAGCTCCAATTTGTTCGCTCATGGTTTTATGTGTTAAAGTTTGACATTTGCATCATATGTCGCTGGCTTGTTCTATAATGTTGCAAAAAAGACAGATTTTTTTTCTGACGTAGAATTGCAACCTTCAGGATGATTTTGCGACTTATATATAAATGGATGATGTTGCCCTCGTCAATGCCCTGAAATCAGGGAACACAAATGCGTTCCGGTTTCTTGTCGATAAATACCGGAACCTGGTGTGGCATATGGTATTGCGTATGACGAACCGGCAGGAGGATGCGGAAGATCTTTGCCAGGAAATTTTTATAAGGGTGTTCAAACAGATAGATAAGTTCAGAGGTGAGTCAAAGCTTTCAACCTGGATAGGGTCGGTTGCCTACAATGCCTGTGTTGACCATATAAGGAAAAGCAAAAGGGAAGTATTATCGACCGCCGGCTCCATAGGATCAGTCGATCTGGCAAAATCGGATGTCTCACCCCTGCTGGGCAACCTTGACCGCAATTCGATTACCAAACTTGTTCACCGGATCATAGAAAAAATGCCCGTTCAGTACCGTACGGTCATTACCCTGTTCCACCTGGAAGAATTTTCGTACCGGGAAATTGAAGAGATCACGGGAATGCCCGAAGGGACAGTGAAAAGCTACCTGAGCCGTGGCCGCGAGATCATCCGTGTAAAAATGATGGAACTTATTCCTGATATCCAGCTTGTATTGTTTGAGGCTGATAAATGTTAATTTTGCAGAAATGGAAACAGAACTCGATTCAAAACTTGATGGAATGATAGATAAAGCTCTCCGTGAGCCACCCGATTATATCATTCCGGATTCCTTTACTGAAGAACTTGTACGGAAACTTGAAAAACAACTTGCCTGGAAAGAGCTGCTGTCCGAATTCGGCCTGAAGTCCGGGCTGGTCCTGGCATCCCTGGGTATCATGACTATTTGCCTGATCTATCCTGCAAAAAATGATCCTGCCCCCTTCATTCAATGGGTAGCCAATAACCGCTTCATCCTTAGTGGAATCATAGGGGTTGGCATCTTTACATTCATTTTCGACCAGATGGTCCTGAAATATATGTTCAAAAAATCCGGGAAGGTGCTTTGATTGTAACCGGCAGCACTTAAATCAGGAATTGTTTTTCAGGTCATTTATCTGCAGCAACCTGCGCCACGGTTTCAATTGCAATGGCTGAACAGGCTGCACCGTAATCCAGGTCTATGTTTTCCATGGTATCATGGGTGTCGTGGTAACCCTGGCGGTTGATGTCGTAATTCTCCATGAACAGAACACACGGAACCCCGATATCGGAAAAGATCATGACATCGGTATTATAAAGGGAGCTCGTTGCATCCTCCCAGGTACGTACTTCTCCTTCGAGGGGAAGGAACAAAGCCTTTTCAGGAATGGTCTTCCCGTTGGTGTTTCTTATCCCCCTCTTACAGCCTTTCCTGTCCGGCCCGGAATTCCCTTTTTCTGCCAGTTTGTTCCAGGCCCTGTTGACCAGGTGTGCCTTGTAACCCAGGTTGATTGCTTCGGCAGTTCTTCCCGGCGAGATCTGGAAGATATCTTTTGCATTATCGCGGTTATGTGCGATCATATCCATCACGAAAACCCCTTTGATGTCCACTCCGCTGAGATCGAGGAAACTCCCGTCCTGCCTTTTCATTTTCAGGGTTTTCTGCACGTAGTTCCTGCAGAAATCGCGGGCGCCCATGCAATCGGAAGGGAATTCCTCGCCCGTAAGATGGATGAGCCAGATATCCCTTTTGAGTTTTCCCTTTTTGGCCAGTTCCAGGTAAAAAGGTGCGGCAAGCAGCAGGGTAGATGTAGCGGAATGGTTGTCATCGGCGCCGGCAGCTGCAAGCCTTGCCCCGCCCCCTTTTGAATTCTCAAACACGTCGGCCATATAAGCTGTGTCATAATGGTCGCCCATGATGACTGCTTCCCTGCGGTTCTTGCCCGGTATGATGACGAGGATGTTCCTCTCGTATTCGGTTCCATCCTGGTTGGCTTTCCATCCCCCGAACTGGGTGAAGTCAAAATCAGTCTCCCATTTGAACGGCATTTCCCCTGCTTCAGCCTTCCCTTCCATGCCGCTGTCGGCAATAGCCTGCCTGTGGCTGGCCAGAAGGTATTCCCCCAGCCTGTGGAGGTCGCGTTGCTTATGCCTTGTCTTGTTCAGGGTCGGATGATCCTGCACCACATCCGCATTATCCTTGTTAACATATTCGCCGCAGGCAAGGAAGAAAATCCGGTTCCAGAAATCCTCCTCGTATTTCCTGGTGGCTGTCCGGCTGAAGGTAAGAGGCTTGATCGATACTTTATCTTCGCCCAGGATATTTTCCACGAAAGCCCTGGCCCTGTTTGCCAGGCCGGGCTGGCTGGTTCGCTCGTGCAGTATGCCCAGCCATTGCTCCAGGCTTGCATCCTTCCTGATCCTGATGAGGTGGCGTGCAAAGTCCTTCTCAAGTGAAGGAACACCCAGGAATTCCCTTACATCCAGCAAAGTCATCAGGTTAAAGGCGGTGAGATGCTTATGGTGGTCGTGTTCCGAGATGAAATGTTTTAAGATCGAGGTGTGGGGCTGCCTTTCCATCATCCTTGGCCATAATTCAACCGGCTTTGCAGGATCAGGTTTGGCCGTATTGTACGCAGTAATATATCCGTGGATGAGGTCGGGGAAGACCCTGGGTTTCCCGGTATCGGTATCGATGCAGGCTACCAGGGGCCTGTGCCAGAAGATCTCGTGTCGGCCGGCCTGCATGGGTGGGAAATAAAAGCGGTAACGGAACAACCCGCCGGCCATGACGGTCGCGGCGGCGGCTTCTATTTCCTTTTTCCCTGCACGCGGTCCGTCGAGCAGCAGTTCGATCTTTTCATTGAGCAGCTGTACATTGCGGGCCATTGGCTTATTATACAGGTCAAGGGCAAGCAGGGTCGTATTGAACAGGGTCTGGGCCACAGGGTCGACTTCCTTGCTGAGGACCAGTGGGTCGTCGGTCTTGTTGGCCTTGTCCCAGCGGCTTGTACGTACGTATGAATTCAGCAGCAGCTCTTCCATGATGTCGGGATCCTCATTCCCGAGCGACGGCTCGTGAAACCATCCCGACTGTGGCACCCTGATGCCGTAGTTCTCCTCGTTACGGGCCACCAGCCTGAGCAGAGGGAACTGAACAGCATTATAGAGCTTGGCGGAAAGGTTGATGTATTCCCTGGATCCCCAGGGCACAAGGCTGCCCGGGAATGGCAGAAGCGCCAGGTCCCCACTGAAATATTTCCGCCTGACCACTTCGGGCAGGCTTCCGAAAGGGCGGAAAGTCAGAAGATAAACCGTATCCGTGAAGCTATCCTTTTCTGAAATAATATATTTGCCTGCCCAGGAAGGGAGGCTGGCATCATTCCAGTATTTCACCGGTAGTTTTCCTTTGGATGGAAGAATGCGGAAGCCGGCTTCCAGCATAGTTTCCGGAGTGAGGATCTTGCGGTCAAATGCATGAAGGAAAATTTTTCCCATGAAATGCAGGAAAAATGATTCGGGATATTCTTCATTCCCTCCCTTGTAAAAGGACCTCCAGAAAGCTTTTTCAGGCCCCTGCTCGCTGTTCCCGAACAAAGTCCACCTGGCCCTTCCCTTGTCGTCCTTTGTCTTGGATAAGGCCAGGGGAGCCAGCATGACGTATCGTTCATACATCAGGCTGCCGGCCTTCCGTGAAAGTTCATCAGGCCAGAAGGGATTATCCATGAGGTTCCTGTTCTTCCTCCCTGCCAGGCCCGGAGGTAGCTTGCCCGTGCCAAGCTGTATGACATGCTCCATGCATTGCATGCCGATATTTTGCAGGCCGGGCTGAAGGAAAAGGAATTCTTCAGCCTCGCTGATATAAAAACCATCGGGGTCGTCCTCCCTGAAATGCCAGGGATAAAGCTGCCCGTCATAAGGCCTGAAGCCGACGTGCATGGGCGGCATGAACTCAGAATAAGCAGGGAGGGGAAAAGAACCTTCCCCCCCAAACCATGGAAAACCTTTCAGAAGTTTTTTCCAACCGTTGTTTGCCATCATAATATCAGTTTTCTTCCTCCGGTTCCGTCGAACTCTCATGGATCTCCTTATAGATCTTCATGATCTCGTCTTTGAAGCGGGGAGGTGCTTCAAGATAACCCCAGCCTTCCTCCAGGTCCACGATGCCGCCCAGGGCGGAATCTTCACGTGCAATGATCCCATATGGGATCTGCTTATCCATCAGGACTTCCTCCATGAGTTCAGCCTCGAACTCATTGTCAATGACCAGAATTTTTTCAAAATCTTCCATAATGATGAATTTAATGCACAATTTACAAAAAATTCCCGCAAAAGATGCTAACGGGACGTCAGGAATCGTAAAATTAAAAATATTACCACAAGGAAACTAAAAATTCTAAATTTGCCGGGTTATATTTGATAAACTGAAGAATTCCTGTCAGGCAGGAAATACCATTGGAAAATCATAGTTATCCTGGTTTGAAACGAATCCTGATCAGCAGAACTGACAGCATCGGCGATGTCGTGCTGACCCTCCCGATGACCGGTGTTCTGAAAGAAACATTCCCGGATTGCCAGGTCATATTCCTGGGAAGGAGTTATACCCGTCCCGTCATCGAATCATGCCGTTTCGTGGATCAGTTTGTAGACCTGGATGAAATTTCAGGGACAAGGGCTATTGTTCCCGGTGAAAAGAAAGATAAGGCATTTGATGTTTCCTGGGGCGAACGACAGGAAATCCTGGCGCCAAACCTGGCTGGGCTGAAAGCAGATGCCATCATTCATGTATTTCCTGTCAAGGACATTTGCAAAGCAGCCAGGGAAGCCAAAATTCCGCTTCGGATAGCGACTTCACACCGTGTTTTTACATGGCTCACCTGCAATCGCTTGCTTCATTATTCAAGGAAGAACAGTCCTATGCATGAGGCCCAGCTGAACCTGAAATTATTGCAGCCGCTTGGTATCACCCGTGAATATTCGCTGGAAGAGATACCAAAGTACTATGGATTAAAGGCAGGTGAACCGGAAGCTCAAAAAGATGAAAAATTCAGACTGATACTGCATCCAAAGTCAAAAGGCAGCGCCCGTGAGTGGGGGCTGGAAAATTTCGGCAGGCTTGTTGACCTGCTCCCGGCCGGCAGGTTTGAAATCATGGTCACAGGTACCCGTGATGAAGGAGAGACGATGAAGGATTTCCTTAGAAAATATCACAGCCGGATAACCGACCTGACTGGGCAGTTGACGCTTTCACAGCTTGTTGATCTGATAGCCCATTCCGATGGACTTGTAGCAGCCAGTACAGGACCTCTGCATCTGGCTGCAGCACTGGGCAAACGGGCCATCGGTCTGTATGCACCAATGCGGCCGATCTTCCCCCAACGCTGGGCCCCGCTCGGGAATAATGCCAGTTACCTGGTCCTTGAAAAAAACTGTAATGATTGCCGTCGTTCAGGCGATTGCCACTGCATCCGGAGCATTAAACCTGAAATGGTTGTGGAAAAGCTGGGATAATGCAGTGTCCCCTGAAAGATTTATGTTATTTCCTGATCCTTCTTGCACGCATCCTGGATTCAATGAGTGAACCCGCAAGGTAATATAATCCGAAAAGGGCGCCGGCTAAAATAAGACTGTAATAGAAGGAAGGATGTGAATTGATCAGCCTGCCGATGGGAATAGTAACAAAGCTGAAGGAACGCTCGAAGATCTCCGCGAAACGGGAAAAACTGTTCAGAAGATACTGGAAAATTATACCGAAAATATCAAAGGCAGCAAGGAATGAATGTATAGCTTCCATAAAATTTAATTTGAAACAAAGATACAGCCCCCGAAAAGGCGTGGTTAGTTAAATTCGACGAAAGGCGGAAAACAGCGGACGAAAGGGGGAAAATCTCAGATGATTGTTTTTGGCATCGGATGAACCGGCCGGACACCGTTCCGGGCAAAAAACTCATGGTTTTTCCTTAGTGACTTTAAGTTTTGCCCGGGCCGTATCCCTGTACTTTACTTTATGCTTATAGCCCAGGAACCTGACCAGGCAATCCTCTGTCGTGAGCTCCAGTGTTATCCCCTGATCTCTGTGTTCAAAGGTATAAGCTGCTGACAGATAGCTTGTAAGGGCC
>Ga0182021_10004019_pt1 | contig 17232 bp, 19 predicted proteins | sample 612E3MmetaG_FD_120493 | JGI IMG/M metagenome (GOLD analysis project Ga0182021, IMG submission 120493) | Permafrost microbial communities from Stordalen Mire, Sweden - 612E3M metaG (Illumina Assembly) | ecosystem: Environmental > Terrestrial > Soil > Wetlands > Permafrost | place: Sweden...
AGCTGGTCGGCTGGAGTCTCGTCGACCACGCACGCAGCGTCGAAGCCGAACGCGCCGAACGCGTTGCGGAACCTCAGGAGTTCCAGCTGCCTGCGTACGACCGGCTGGTCGAGCCCTGCTCGGACGGCCTCGCGGCTGAGGTTCGTACGGTTGATCTCCTTGTGCCCACCGGCGCCTGCGCGTTCGACCGCTTCGTGGTCGTTGCGGCCTGCGAACAGGTCGAGGTACCAGACCTGGGGCTTGCCCGGCGTGAACAGCTGGATCGCCCGCGCGAGCAGCATCGCCGCGTCGGAGGAGCCGAGCGCCGAGTAGTACGTGGCGTTGACCTGGTAGTAGATGTTCTTCGCGCCGTGCAGGTCCTTGACGTAGCCGCCGCGCCCCTTGACGGTCTCGATGATCGCCTCGATGTGCTCGTCGTCGAGCAGGCCCTTGAGGTCGAGCAGCGGGATGCCGTCGTGGCAGCCGAGCATGTTCACCGTACGGATCTGCTTGGCCACGAGCTCCCGGATCCAGCCGGCCAGCACCGAACCGTCGCGCCGCGCGAGGGCATCGATGACGAGTCCGGGCAGGAAGAAGTCGTACGTCATGAAGCCCTTGCTCGCGAGGAGCTCGTGGATCTTCTCCTCGTAGCGCGCGTGGATCTCGGGCAGCAGCTTGAGCCCGCGGTCGTCGGCGAGCTCCTTGACCCGCGCGAGCAGGTCCCACGTGCCCGGGTCGTTGAGGAAGTTCTTCGCTCCGGGCTCCTTGGGCGCGTAGGCGAAGGCGTCCAGCCGTACGATCTCGGCGCCGTAGCCGGCGAGCGTCGACAGCGTGTCGCCGTAGAACTCCCACACCTTGTCCGAGCGGATGTCGAGGTCCATCTGGCCCAGGTACGTACGGCGCGACTCGACCTCGTCGACGACCGCGGACCGTACGTCCTCGAAGCCGGCGAAGTCCGCGTCGGCCGGACCCTTTCCTTCATCGATCGCCGCTGCCACCCGCGCGGCCACGACCTCGGCGGAGGCGTACTGCAGCCCGGCAGCCTTCATGACCTCCAACGTGCTCGGCGCCGTGTAGCGGACCTCCTGGTAGAAGGTGTTCCAGTACGGGCGCTCGGAGCCGTCCGGCAGCCGCACCATGAGGATCGGCAGCCCGGGCTTGCGGAAGTACATGTCCTTGATGAGCGCGGGGTCGGGCTGTACGTAGCCTTCCTCGGTCATCTCCCCATGGCCGGCCCAGAACGCGTTCCAGTCGATGAAGAAGTCCTTGTACTCGGACCGGTCACCGCGCGACAGCAGGTCCTGGAACTGCGGCGACAGCACGGACGCGTGGTTGAGGATGAAGTCGAGCTTGAGCGAGATTCCGGCCTCGCGCAGGGCGTCCAGGTCGGCCTGCGTCGCGTACAGCCGGTTGAGGCCGTAGTCGATGACCGAGAAGCCACGGTCGAGATCGGTGTTGAACACGCTCGGCAGCATGTACACGGCCGAGAACGCGCCCGTCACGCCAGGATCGGTGACGAGTGACACCACGTCGGCCATCGTGCCGCCGATGCTGTCCGGGTACACGTTGAGCATCGCCCCGGTGCTCGGCAGGTTGCGGCCCATGCTCTCGAGGTAGGCGTCGTAGTCGATGACCTCGCCGGACTTCGCCACGATGACCTTCGCCTTGTGGGCCTGCGACGCGAGCTTCGCCTGCTCGAGGAAGAGCACCATCGTCGTGAAGGGGGAGTCTGTCGCACCGTCGCGAGCGCGGGCGCGACGGTGCGACAGAGTCTCCTCGGGCGTCGAGTTCAGCAGGATCGGTACGTCGACGCCGACGAGGTGGTCGGAGTTCCCGTGCGTCCACTCGACGACCAGCACGTTGACCTCCGACACGTCCACGGAGGAGTACCAGAGCTCGCCCAGCTCACGGCCCATGCGCTTGAGCTGCAGGGATGTCGCGCCGTCGTGGAACCGCGCCAGGATGCCCGACACCTCGGCGAAGTCGATCTCGTTCGGCGTGCCGAGGTACGCGTCGAGTGCGGCGCGGCCGACCCGCTGGTACGTGGCTAGCCACGGGTTGTCGCTGACCGCCGCGGGGTCGGCGTCGCGGTCGGCCGCCTGCAGCGCGGCCAGAGCCGTACGTACGGTGCCGTCGTACACACCAGCGTCGACGAGGCCGCGCACGCCGGCGGTGCGGAACGTGCGGAGGCGCTCGGCGTCGTTGTCGCGCGGGATACGGCGCGGGTAGTTGTCGCCGCTCATCACGTACGCGCCGATGCCGTTGCTGCGCAGGTAGTGGGCGAGCAGCGAGCCGATCTCGCTCTTCCCGACACCCGACCCGCCATGGACGGCGATGACGGCCCGCTGGTGAGGACTGGCCTCGAGTATCGGCTTCAGGATCTTCCACAGCGCAGGGAAGACGGCTGTGGCCTTGGCGACGTGGCTCTCGCCGATCTGCACCTTGTCACCGGGCATGTCTCCGGTGGGGATCGCGTCGATGTCGACGATCTCAGGGACGGTGACGGTCTCGGGCAGCGAGCGCAGAGGCTGGGCGTTCATGCGCACTCCTTCGTACGGGCAGCAGAAACACTAGCGCTATTTGCAGGTTCAAATCTTGGGAATGCGCGGTCCTCTTCGAGCTCCGCCGACGAGCTCAGGCCCAGCGGATCGGTGCCGCGCCCTGTTCCTCGAGCAGCGCGTTGACCCTCGAGTACGGACGCGAGCCGAAGAACCCGTTGCTCGCCGACAGCGGGGACGGATGGGCGCTCTCGACGACAGGGATGTCGGCCAGCAGTGGCGTGAGGTTCCGCGCATCACGACCCCACAGCACCGCCACGAGCGGACCGCCGCGCGCCGCGAGGACCTTGATGGCACGCTCGGTGATCGCCTCCCAGCCCTTGCCACGGTGGGAACCGGGCGTGCCGGGCTGGACGGTCAGCACCCTGTTGAGCAGCAGGACGCCCTGGTCGAACCACGGGCTCAGGTCACCGTTCGGCGGCGGGGCGACCCCGAGGTCGGAGGACAGCTCCTTGTACATGTTGCGCAACGACGCCGGCAGCGGCGTCACGTCCGGCGCCACCGAGAACGAGAGCCCGACGGGATGGCCGGGAGTCGGGTAGGGATCCTGGCCGACCACGAGCACGCGTACCTGCGCCAAAGGCAGCGTGAACGCCCGCAGGACGTTCTGGCCGGCCGGGAGGTACGGACGTCCCGCCGCGAGCTCGGCGCGCAGCCAGTCGCCCATCGCGTGGATCTGTGGCTCGACGTCGGCGAGTGCGGCGGCCCAGTCGGGGGCGATGAGCTCGTGGAGCGGCTTCGGCATGGACTTCTCCTATGCCCGCCCGGCACCTGCGCGCAAGTCGGCTAGGTGCTGAACCCGGCGTGCACGTGGTCGTGGTGGGTCTGGTCGGAGAAGTACACGCTCCCGGAGAGCAGGTATGGCCCGCCGACGTTGTACGACCCGGCCGCCGCGGCCGCCTGCATATAGCCGGTGACCAGCGACCGCGGGGTCGAGCCGGCCACCACGGGGACGCCGTTGATCAACCACGTGTCGAACGCACGGCCGCGCGGATGGTCGCTCAGCCTGCTCGTCCCGAACACGTACTGGGGATGGCCGGACCTGACCACGCTCACACCGATCGTGTACGTCTTCGCCAGTGTCAGCATCGCGCGCAGCACGCTGTCATGGACCTGCCCGGACGCGATGTCGGCCCGCGACGCCGGCGGAAGGTCGATGCGCGACGAGCCCAGCACCTGCGTGGCGAGCGAGTCGACCGCGGCTGCTGCGCCAGGGTCGCTCGGGTTGATCGCGGTCACCTTCCACGCGGGGGAGGCCGCCGACAGGCGGACGTCGAACGTCCAGCCGCGCTCGGTGATCGTGCCTGTCTGGCCGATCACCCATTGCCGGGTGGGGACCAGCACGCTCGCCGACGACGACAGCAACCCGCCGTACTGGGCATCGATCACCTGCAGCTTCGCGACGACTCCGCCGGTCAGCAGGCCCGAGACCTGCGACGCGAGGCCCGGGTCGATCCCCAGGGCCGAGAGCCGTGCTCCGGCAGCGGCCACGCCGGAGGTCGAGGTGTCCCACGTGCCGAGAGCCTCGATCATCCGGGTCGCGACGAGCTTCACGGCGCCCTGGATCTCGTTCCCGTCGGCACTCCACGGCCGGGTGGCCGGCAGCGGAGCGGCCGCGGGTGCCTGGCTGGTCGGGGCAGCCGTCGCCGAGGAGCTGCTGGCCGACGGCGTGGGGGCCGCGCTCGCGGAGCCGGACGCAGACGGCGTCGTACTGGTGGCGGTGCTCGATGCCCGGGACGCGGTGCACCCGGCGACGAGCAGCGCTCCCGTACCGAGCAGCAGAGTGCGCCTGTCCCATGTCATGGACACAGTGTCCGCCACCTGGCTTGGAAATCCCTGTGTACCGGAGGCTGGACCTCTTCGAGCCCCGGATAGGGTGACTGATTGTGTCCAGGCCGTACGGAGCAAGCCGCGAGGCGATCCTGAACGCCGCCGAGATGCTGATCCGCGAGCGCGGGGTCGGGGCCATGTCCGTGGCGGACATCATCGCGGCCTCGGGGACGAGCGCCGGAGCGATCTACCACCACTTCGAGTCCAAGCAGGACATCGTGCTCGCAATCGCGGAGCGCACACTGGCGCGGCCCATCGAGGCGGCCATCCAGGAGACCGGGCCGGTCAGCCCCGCCGAGCTGTTCCGACTGGCGGCCGGGCGGGTCGCCGCCGAGGCCGAGTCCGCTCCCATCATTCTGCAGATCTGGGCCGGTGCCGCGGCCGACGAGAGGCTGCGCGACCTGCTCAGAGGCCGGGCAGCGGGGCTCCCGAAGGGCGTCGCCGCCCACGTGGAGGACTGGTGCGACACCCACGGCTATGCGGACGACAAGGTCGCGGTCGCATCGCTTCTCGTCGGGCTGGTGATGGGCATGGTCATCCAGTCGAGCCTGTTCGACGACTTCGTCGTGGCTGACTACGTCGCGCTGGCCGTCGAGAGCCTCGCGCGCCTGGGTCAGGGCTGAGCGTCAAAGGCCGAGAGGGAGGCCGAGAAGGACGCGGGGTCCACGTCGGCGACGACGCAGCGCTGTACCAGGTAGCCGGCCATGAGGGCGAAGACAACCTTGACGAGGCCCGCTGAGTCGGCGGTCGACGGGACATGTGCTTCGACTACGCGGCGGATCCCTCGGACCCCGCCTCGTGCGAGCTCTGCGATCTCCGGGTCTCGCTGAGCCTCCCCCCAGACCTGGAGAGCGAGCCGGCCCGGACCGTCGGCGGCTGAGTCCAGCACCTGCAGCACCTCGGCGATGACCGCCATCAGATCGGGCTCGCCGGTTGCTGCGAGCGCCTCGAGTCGGCCCGCCAGCTGCGCTCCGAGATCAGTGATGACCTGTGATGCGATCGCCGCGATGAGGGCGCTCTTGCTCGGGAAGTGGCGATACACGCCGCCGGCCGACACCCCTGCGGCCGCCACGATGTCGTCCATCGAGGTGGCGTGGAACCCGTTGCGCGTGAACTGCTCGCGAGCGGCGTCGAGGATCTTGGCCCGGCGGAGCTCGCGGGTCTGCGGCGTGATGTACGGCATGTGGGAACACTAGGCGAACGCACGTTCTTGACGACCAGAGTCGCCTGCGGCATCCTGCTACTGCGAACGATCGTTCGCTGTGATAGGAGAAGGTGGACAATGCGCCTCCTTGTGCTCGGCTCTACGGGACCGACGGGACTACTCCTCCTCCAGCAGGCACGTGATCGTCTCTGGTCGGTGACGACCGTCGTGCGTTCTCCGGACAAGCTGGCGCACATCCCCGGTCAGGTCGACATCGTCCGTGGCAACGTCTTCGACCCATCCGCGTTGGCCAGCGCCCTACGCGGTGCCGACGCGGCGATCAGTGTGCTCGGGGCGCACGCAGGCTTCCTCGGCAAAGGTGCGACCGACGTGTACTCCGCGTCTGCTCGCGCCCTGTGTGAGGCCCTTCCCGAGGCAGGTGTGCGGCGCCTCGTCTTCTGCACGTCTGCTGGCGTCGAGCGTGACGACCCGGCGGAGAAACTCTTCTATCGCCGCATCGCCAAACCGCTGTTCCTCCAACGCGGGTACGACGACATGGCCGAGGCGGAGTCCTTGATCCGTGCGTCAGCGATGGATTGGGTTCTTGTGCGCCCCGGACGCTTGGTGGGGCGCGATCCGTCGGCCCCCCTGCGCGTGAGCCCGCGTTGGCGCCCGGCGGGCGGTGTGGACGTGTCGCGCGTCGCCCTGGCGAACTTCTTGATCGAGCAGGTGACGGACGACACCTGGTTGCGGGGCACGCCGACGATCACCGAGTGACGTGAACCGGGGTCAGGCGCTCGAGGCCCCAGTCATGCGGCGAGGCATGCTGAGGGCGCCGCCCGCGGCCACGAGGAGGAAACCGGCCCCGATGCCCACGGCCGCGACCGTGGACCCTGCGTCGAGCAGGGCTCCCGCCGCGAGCGGCCCGGCGATCTGGCCGATGTCGCCGGCCATCTGGTAGCCGGCCAGCGCGGGTCCACCACGACGGCCGATCGCGTCGCCGACGCTGGCCTGGGCCGACGTCGAGGCGAGCGAAGCGCCCACTCCGTACAGGCAGAGCACGACAACGAGGACTGTGTACGAACCGGGCGCGATGAACGCCAGGCCCAGCAGGCCGGTCACGACCGACCCCGCGACGAGCGCGATCTTGCGTCCGACCCGGTCGGTGATCCAGCCCGACCCGTACAGCGTCAGGGCTTGTGCTGCCGCGGCTGCGCCGAACGCCCAGGCCGACCAGGACGCGGGCTTGGCGAGCGTCTCGACGACGAGGAGCGGCACGACGAGCGACCGCACCCCGTTGGACTGCCACCCCTGACCGAACGCGGACAGGACTGCCGCCACGTACCGCCGGTCACGTACGGCCGTACGCAGCGGTACGACGGCGTCCTGCGCCTCGAGGGTGGCGGTCGTCTCGCCGTGCATCGGGAGCATCGTCCAGCCGACGATCCCCGCGACGCCCAGCCCGACCGCGTACACGATGAAGGGCGCGCGCAGGGATGCTCCCGCGACGATCCCGCCGAGCACCGGGCCGGTCATGCCGCCGAGCACGAACCCGCCGTTGAACAGGCCCGACGCGCGTCCGAGCCGCTCGGACGGGGTCACGGAGAACAGGAGCGTGGTCGCCCCGATGGTGAACATCGCGGAGCCGATGCCGCCGGCCGCGCGGGCGACGAGGAACTGCCAGTACGACGTCGCGGCCGCGCACACCGCGCTGGACACGGCCACGATGAGGACGCCGGCGACGATCACCCGACGTTCCGCGAGGCGGCGGGCCAGCTTCGCCGCCATCGGCAGGGATGCCACCCGGACGAGCGCGAAGCTGGACGCCACGGCGCCGGCGGCCAGCGTGTTGACGCCGAAGGTCTTGGCGAACAGCGGCAGGACCGGGGAGACGATGCCGAAGCCCAGCGCCACGAGGAACGCGATGATCGCAAGGACCGGTACCGGGCGAGGCATGCGCACGACATCACTGTATCCAGCGAATCGGTTGAGAATAAGGAAAGGAAGACTTGCTATATGTGAAAGCCGAGGTACCGTAGATGGCATGAGTGAAGACATCTCGGGCATCCTCGAGGACCTCGCCGCCGGCCGCATCGACGCCGCCGAGGCCAGCCGACGTATTGACGAGGCGCGCAACGCCCCCGACCCCAAGCCTTTCGAGCAGCCCCCGCGGCCCACGCCGGCCGAGTCCTCGGCGGAGTGGCACGAGTCCACCCCGCACGCTGCTGCTCCGGAGCCCGAGGAGCCGCCGAAGAGGCGACGCTCGGCCGGTACGAACGGGGTGGACCGCATCGCCGTGAGAGCGGTCGGCCGACGCGTACACATCGTGGGCGACACCGGTGTGGCGACCGTCGCGGTCGACGGACCGCACGTGCTGCGTCGCAACGGGTCCGTCCTCGAGGTGAACTCCGACGGTGACGCCGGCCCGTCGCTCGACGGCTTCTCGCTGCTGCGGCCGCCTCGCAGCCTCGACGACCTGCGGTCACTGGGGCTGGGCAAGGAGCTGCAGCTCCGGGTCAACCCCTCGATCGTCGTCGACGTCGAGGTGACGGCTGGAACGCTGACGACCGAGGGACTCCCGTACCTCGGCAAGGTCCGGCTCACGGCCGGTTCTGCCGTGCTCAAGGATGTGGCCGAGGCGTCGGACGTGCTCGCCCAGGCCGGGCAGGTCACGATCGAGGGCACGATCACGTCCGGCCGGTCGCGGATCCGCTGCGAGTCTGGCAGCCTGACCGTCGCGCTGGGCCAAGGCTCGAGCGTCGTGGTGCACGGCGAGAGCCAGCTCGGCCGCATCGTGTGGTCCGGCACCCACGAGGAGGGTCTCGACGAGGTCGTCCTCGGGTCCGGTGCCGCGCGCCTCGACCTCAGCGTCGTGATGGGCTACGCGACCGTGAAGCTTCCGGACACGATCGCCGGCGACGAGGACCTGCGATGAACGCTCTGCGCACCGCGTACCGGGCGCCGACCACCTGTCCCGTGTGCGGCGACCGGCTCGTGACGACCCGGCTGGGCTGTACGGGGTGCGGCTCGGAGATCGGGGGCCACTTCGCCCCGTGCGACTTCTGCGCGCTCTCCGACGCCGACCTCGACGTGCTGCGCGTGTTCCTGGCGTCCCGAGGCAACATCCGGGAGCTCGAGAAGCACCTGGGCGTCTCGTACCCGACGGCACGCCTGCGGCTCACGACTGTGCTGGACCGGCTCGGTCTCAACAACAACGAGGAGCCCGAGCCCACGCCGATCCTGACGCGGGAGCAGGTGCTTGCCGAGGTCGCCGCCGGAGCGCTCGACCCCGCGGAGGCCCAGCGGCTGCTCGTCGACCTCTGAGTCTCAGAAGACCTTGGCCTCGACGATCTTCACCTTGATCTGCTTGCCGTTGGGAGCCTCGTAGCTCACGTCGTCGCCCACGGACTTGTCGATGATGGCCGCGCCGAGAGGCGACTGCGGCGAGTACACGGCCAGGTCGATGGAGCCGTCCAGCCCGAGCATCTCGCGCGACCCCAGCAGGAACGTGTCGGTGTCGTCGAGGTCGCCGTCGAAGGCGATCGTGACCTTCATGCCGGGCACGACCCTGCCGGCAGCGGCCGCCGGGGGAGTGCCGACCTTCGCCTTGTCCAGGATCGCCTTCAGCTGGCGGATGCGTAGCTCCTGCTGGCCCTGCTCTTCACGAGCGGCGTGGTAGCCCGCGTTCTCGGAGAGGTCGCCCTCTTCCCGCGCGAACGCGATCCGCGCCGTGACGTCCTCACGTCCCCTGCCCGTGAGGTGCGCGTACTCCTGCTGCAGCTTGGCGTGCGCCTCGGGAGTGAGCCAGATCTCGTCGGTCGTCATCCCATCAGGCTAGCAACGCAGCGGTCAGGAACGGGCGTGACAACTCTGTAGTGATGCGGAAGTTGCGCGCGAGATCGTACGGATGGTGACCGTGATGTCGGTGAGCCTGTCGGTTCCAGGCTCGATCTGGGCGTCGAGCTCGCCGACCTGCTGGTAGTTCACCGACTGCGTGATGACCGTACAGACCCCGGCGATCGACGGGTCCGGGCGGTCGACGTGCAGCACGACCTGCACCTCGGAGTCGCTGACGATGTCGAAGGAGAGCACCTGCGCGGAGACGGCAGGGTTCGCGTGCCAGACGGCCGTCCAGAGGGTCCACGACCCCAGCAGCAGGGCGAACACAACGCCCAGCGTGATCAGGGGCCAACGACGCGGTTGCGGGTAGCGGGCGGCGATCCGGGCCTTCTCCTCGGGCGTCCGCGGACCACGGGCGACCGCGAGGTCGGGGGTCAGGGGGGCGTCGGAGGAAGCCTCGTCGGGGGACACGGAAGTCCATTCTGCCCGTAGTAGGCGAGCGGCGAAGACCTCGGTGGTTCAATACCGGGCATGCCCATGCCACAGCGCGTCGACGAGGCCGGAGAACCGTTGCGCCTCATGGCCGTCCACGCCCACCCTGACGACGAGTCGAGCAAGGGCGCGGCGACGATGGCGAGGTACGCGGCGGAGGGCGTCCAGGTGCTCGTCGCGACGTGTACGGGAGGGGAGCGCGGCGACGTGCTCAACCCCAAGATGGACCGGCCGGAGGTGTGGGAGCACCTCGCCGACATCCGGCGCGAGGAGATGGCCAGCGCCCGCCACATCCTCGGCGTCGACCAGGTCTGGCTCGGATTCGTCGACTCGGGTCTCCCCGAGGGCGATCCGCTCCCGCCGCTGCCGGAGGGCTGCTTCGCGGTGCAGGAGGTCACGGTGGCGGCCGCTCGGCTCGTCGCCCACATCCGCCGGTTCCGCCCGCACGTGATGCTGACCTACGACGAGAAGGGTGGCTACCCGCACCCGGACCACATCATGTGCCACAAGGTGTCGATGGCCGCCGTCGCGATGGCGGCCGACCCGGCGGCCGTGCCCGAGGCAGGCCCTGCGTGGCAGGTGAAGAAGGTCTACTACCACATGGGTGGCCACCGGAACCGGTTCATGCGGCTCGACCAGCTCATGCACGAGCACGGGCTGGAGCCGGTGTACGCCGAGCGGCTCGCGTCGTTCCCGGACGACCAGCGCGCGTACCGGCTGACGACCTTCATCCCGTGCGCGGACTACTTCTCCGTACGCGACGACGCGCTGCGAGCCCACGCGACGCAGATCGACCCCGACGGGCACTGGTTCGCGGTGCCGATGGAGATCCAGAAGATGGGCTGGCCGACCGAGGACTACCAGCTCGTCCTCAGCACCGTGCCGACCGTCATCCCGGAGGACGACCTCTTCTGCGGCATCGGGGTCGCGAACCCTGTTCTCGCGCCGGACTACGTCATCTAGGTCGAGGGGATAGATTTCGCCCATGACATGGCTCCAGGTCGACGACAGCGTCGTCCACGCAGGCTGGCTTCCGCTGGTGCTCGTGGGCGTGGTGGCACTCGTGCTTGTCGCCATCTTCTTCTCGATGCGGCATCACCTCAAGATCGCGAACACCTTCCCGACCGAGTCCGAGCTGAGGGCCCAACGTCGGACGGCAGCTAAGCAGGACACCGCCAAGCCCGAGGAGTGAGGCTCGCATGCCCGTGGCACTCGAGGACTACCTGGCCGCGCTGTCGCCGGCCGTACGAACCGTGGTCGACGAGATCCGCCGGATCGTCCTCGAGGAGTTCCCGGCCGCGACCGAGTCGATCTCGTACGACATCCCGACGTTCTCCGTCGCGGGGAAGCGACTGATCCACGTGGCCGGATGGGCGAGACACGTGAGCATCTACCCCGTGCCGAAGAGCGACGCTCAGCTGCTGGGCGACCTCGGCCCGTACCTGTCAGGCAAGGGCACGCTCAAGTTCGAGCTGTCGACACCGATCCCGTACGACCTCGTGCGGAAGGTCATCCGGAGCCTCGGCGACCAGCGCGGGTAGGTCTGGATTAGCTGCCGTCGCCTGTCAACCCGACGGTCGGGCCGCACGTCTTATGTGTGAGAGCGCCGAAAGCGCGACCACCCAGGTAGCGCCGCATCCCCGCGCTTGGAGGCGACACCATGAGCACCATCGGTCCAGGAACTACCCGCCGGACCAGCCCCGATCCCCTGACACCACACCTCCCTCCCGGTCGCACCCACCACGCGCCTCGCTGGCTGGTCGCGGTCGTCGCTGCCGTGACCGTGATCGGCGGCGGTACCGCAGCAGGGATCTACTTCGCGTCACACAACACGACCCCGATCCTCACGGCGGTCACGACAGCGCCCGGCGCGTCCGTGAGTGCACCGACCGGCGCCGTCACCAGCGCTCAGACCCAGACATCGGGCACTGCTCAGGCGACGGCCACGTCCGCCGTCTCGTCGTCGGTTGCTGGCGCAGCACGCGCCATCCCGGTGTACTACATCTCGGACGTGGCTAACGGTCCGCGCCTCTACCGTGAGTTCCACTCCCTGCCCGTTCTGAACGGGAGCCCGGCCCTCACAGCGGTCACGGAGATGCTTCGCGGCACGCCTGTCGACCCGGACTACTCCTCGCTGTGGCCGAAGACCGTGAGCGTGCGGTCACTGACCATCTCGGGCAGCGTGGCCACGGTCGACCTGACCGGCTTCGTGGCGGTCGGGTCCTCCTTCGAGGTCGCCTCCGTCCAGCAGCTCGTCTGGACGGTCACCGCCGCAGAATCATCGGTGCACTCGGTTCGCCTGCTCGTGAACGGCGGAGTCCCACCGTCCGGCCACATGGACTGGTCGGCGCCGATCAGCCGCGCCAACGCGCTGGACACGCAGGCCAACGTATGGATCCTGGCACCCGCCCAGGGCGCTGCGGTGACCTCGCCGGTGACCGTGTCCGTGCTGGGCACCGGGTGGGAGGGCAACGTGCCGCTGCAGTTCTACATGGGGCAGCGTCTCGTTGCTGCCACGCACGTGACCACCATGATGGGCGGCTTCGCCGAGGCGCAGACGACGATCCAGCTGATGCCGGGAACCTACGAGCTCCGTGCGTACAACGACAACGGCCGCGACGGGACCCTTCAGCTGTGGGACACCAAGACCTTCTCGGTCCGGTAGTCAACGACATCCGATGAGGCACGCGATCATCCGAGGGATCGGGTGGTCGCCGTCTCGTCAGGTCGGCTGGTCGGTCGGCATGCCGGAAGCGCCGCCGCCGGGGCCTCCGGACGGGAAGCCTCCCGACGGGAAGCCTCCGGACGGGAAGCCTCCCGACGGCGCACCGCTCGGCCTGGCTCCCCTGGGCATGCCCGAACGGTTGCCGCGAGGCATGCCGGAGCCGTACCCCCCGGGCATCTGACCGCCAGGGTTGCTCTGGGTGGTGTTGCCCTGTCCCGTGGACTGCGACTCGTAGAACGCGTACGCGCCAGCGCCGAGTGCTGCTGCGCCTGACACGCCGATCCCGGCCAGCAGGAGCACCATCCGACGGGACATGTGCTTGGTGGTGGGAGGCTCTGTTCCCGCCGGTGTCTCGCTGGTGGCCAGCGGTGCGTCCGCTGGCACGTCGGGGTTGGTCCAGGCGGTCGTGTTCTGCTGTTCATCGGTCACACGACCATCAGACCGCACCCGGATGTGCGGACGCTGTGACCGGACCGTGTGCCAGATGCGGGTTTCCGTGCAGACATGGAGATGAGAGTCTCCTCGACCAGACAAAGGGAGTTTCCGCTGTCGTCCTACGGTGACCGCGTGGGCCCCGCTCTGTACGTCAGTCTGACCATCGACGACCTGGTCGCCTTCAACCGCCACGTCCTGCAGACCTCACCACTCGCCAAGCAGCAGCTGCGACGCACGCAGCGGCGGATGGTGCCGTCGCTTCTGATCTGGATCGGATGGATGTGGGTCTTCCGGTGGTACGAGAACCAGCTCCTCTCGCCCTTCGCACTCGTGCTCACCGTCGCGTACGTCTTCTCGATCCTGTTCCTCGGAACGATCACGGAGCTGCGCGTTCCCGCCAGGCTGCGACGCAGCTTCACTGACGGGCTTCGTCCGCCACTCAGCCCGTCCCGCCTGTGGGTCGATGCGTCGGGCGGCGTCGTCGACGAGTCGCCGAACACGACGACTTGGTTCAGCCCGTCCGCGATCCAGAGGATCGAGGAGACTCCGGAGTACGTGTTCGTCTTCGTCGGACCGGCGCGAGCCTTGATCATCCCGCGCCGCGCCGACGAGGCAGCCGTACGAACCTTCGTACAGGCGCTCACCTGGCACCGAGCCGACCGTGACCCGTTCGTGTCCGACTGGCGCTGACTGACGCCGGACGCCTGCGGCGACCGGTTCTATGCTGGCGGTGCCGGATGTCCGCCGTGCGAACCGGGCGACACTGCCTGGTCGGCCTGATGGGAGGGTCCCCGTGTCGCTGCAGTCCGTAGAGAGGGACCCGGCCTCACCCGCCGAGGTGGTGTTCTCCTGGTGGGTCGGCGGGACGCCGCACGAGGACATCGACCTGGAGTCCGCTCTGACACGGGCGAAGAACGGGGAAGGCTTCGTGTGGGTGGGGTTGCACAGGCCCACCGAGAGCACCGTGGAGGTCCTGGGCGACATCCTCGACATCCACGAGCTCGTCGTCGCGGACGCGATCCATGGACACCGACGCTCGAAGCTCGAGCAGTTCGACGAGAACCTGTTCATGGTGGCCTCGACCGTGTCGTACGTCGAGCGCGACGAGCAGCAGACCGTGCCGGAGATCGTCAGCACCGGCGAGCTCATGATCATCCTCGGCCCGTACTGGGTGGTCACGTCTCGCCAGCGGGGCAGGTCCCGGATGCCTGAGGTGCGCGCGCTGGTCGAGAAGGTCTCCTCCGACATGCCGGACGGGCCCTGGCAGGTGCTGCACGCCTGCCTGTCGGTGGCGCTCGACGACTTCGCTCGGGTCGTCGGCCAGATGCAGGACGACGTGGAGGACGCCGAGGAGCTGGTCTTCGGCCAGACCCGAGGCGTGGAGATCGACCGGCCGTACCAGATCAAGCGGGAGCTCATCGAGTTCCGGCGCTGCGTCTCTCCGCTGTGCAACCCCGTGTTGCAGCTGGCGACGCACGAGTTCGCGCTCGTCCCCGAAGACGCCCGGCCGTACTTCCGTGACCTGAGCGACATGGTGCAGGAGGCGCGGGAGAACATCCACATCATGGAGGACCAGCTGACCAACATCCTCCAGGCGGCACTCGCCCTGGCGTCGGTCAACGACAACCGCGACATGCGCAAGATCTCGGCCGCGGTCGCCATCCTGGCCGTACCCACCACGCTCGGTGCCGTGTACGGGATGAACTTCGACAACATCCCCGAACTGCACTGGCAGTACGGCTACTTCGCGCTGATGGTGGTCAACTTCGTCCTCATGCTCGGGCTCTACCTGGTCTTCCGACGGATCCGCTGGCTCTGACGACCGGGCAGACCTTGCAACCGCGCGCGGGCCGGACTGAGACCTGCCAGGATTGACTTCCATGGGATCGAAGAAGCGCCCAAGGCTCGACAACGACCTGTACGAGGCCGAGCTGACCAAGCTGCAGGCAGAGCTGGTCGAGATGCAGGAATGGATGCGTACGACAGGTCAGCGCCTGGTCGTCATCTTCGAAGGCCGTGACGCCGCCGGCAAAGGCGGCGCGATCAAGCGGATCATGGAGTACCTCAACCCACGCGTCGCACGCATCGTGGCGCTTCCGGCCCCGACCGAGCGCGAACGTACGGAGTGGTACTTCCAGCGCTACATCGAGCACCTCCCCGCCGCCGGCGAGATCCGCCTGTTCGACCGCTCCTGGTACAACCGGGCCGGTGTCGAGCGGGTCATGGGCTACTGCACGGCCGCCGAGTATCAGCGCTTCCTGCGGCAGTGCCCGATCTTCGAGCAGATGCTCGCCGAGGACGGCATCATGCTGCGGAAGTACTGGTTCTCCGTCTCCGGCAAGGAGCAGGAGAGGCGGTTCCGCTCGCGGATGACCGACCCCATGCGCCGCTGGAAGCTGTCGCCGACCGACCTGGAGTCGCTGACCCGCTGGGAGGACTACAGCAGGGCGAAGGACGAGATGTTCGTCCACACCGACCTGCCGGGCAACCACTGGCGCGTCGTCGAGGCCGAGGACAAGAAGCGCGCCCGCATCAACATGATCGCCGACCTGCTGGCATCCGTACCGTACGAGAAGGTCCAGCGCCCTGATCTCAAGCTGCCGAAGCGACCGGCATCCACCGGGTACAGGCGTACGGAGCGCGACCTGCAGCAGTACGTGTACGACTTCGCGGCCACGCTCGAGAGCTCCGGCGACCGTCCCGAGAAGTACGTCGACCCCGAGGACACCGACATGTACGTTCCGGACGAACCTCCCGCTGTGGCTGCGGAGCCGACGGTACGAAGGACGCGCGCACCCCGTGTTCGCCGCCCCGCGGCCGCACCGCCCGCCGACGAGGCCGTACCCGAGCCCTGACAGCGCGGCGGCCCTACCGGGCGTACGAGCAGGCGCTGCACCTCTTGCGCAAAGAACCAGCGGCGTGTGGAGATGGCGGCATGGATTACGAGGTCGCCGTCGTGGACGTCCCTGCCGAGCGGACGGCGGTGGTCACGGCCGTCACCACGTGGCAGGAGTTCCCGACGCTCTGGCGCCGGCTCTCGAGCGAGGTGTGGGACTGTCTTCGGTCGAACGGGATCGAGCAAGGCTGCCGGAACGTCATCATCTACCGAGACAGCGCGCCGACCGTGGAGGTCGGGGTCCTGCTCGACCAGCCGTGCGCTCTGACCGGCCGCGTCGTCGCGTCGACGCTGCCGGCGGGGACGGTCGCAACGACCGTCCATCGTGGGTCCTTCGCGGAGCTGGGAGGCGCGCACGACGCGGTCGTGGCCTGGTGCGAGGAGCACGGTCGTGAGCTGACGTTGACCCGCTGGGAGGTATACGGCCCGCACCACGACGACCCCGGGCAGCAGTTGACCCAGGTGTCGTGGCTCCTCGCGCCCGCGTCAGACTGATCTCGTAGCTTGGCTCGTCACGCATCCAACGGGTGATGCAGCCACCGGGGACGTGGCTGCCGGGTGATCCCTGCGCCGAGCACGGCAGAGACGACGGCAAGCCCCGTACCGAGGGTGGTCAGCAACCGCAGGGCTGGGCCGAAGGGGCGGACAGGGGGGTGACTGGCTCGAACCGCGCTGTCACGGCGTGTGACGGAAGCCGACCCCTGCGCACACGCAGAGCTCAATGGGCCGGTTCGTGCCGGATTCCGTAGGCTCATGCCATGCTCAGCATCAGCACCACCGATGGGGTCGCAGAGGCGATCGTCGCAACTCCGCCGGGCGGGTCGGGGCCAGGGGTCCTGTTCTTCATGGACGCGTTCGGTCTGCGGCCTCGGATCCGGGAGATGGCCGAGCAGATCGCCGGCTGGGGCTACGTCGTGCTGGCGCCCAACGTCTTCTACCGCGACGGGACGGTGTCCGAGGTCGCGCCGCAGGGGGACCTCACGTCGCCCGAGGGACGCGAAGCGTTCTTCCAGGTTGCCGGTCCCCGCATCGGACATCTGACCAGCGATCGTGCGGTGAAGGACAACGACGCGTACCTGGCTGCTCTCCGGTCACTGCCCGGGGTGACACCCGGTCCGGTCGGCGTCGTCGGCTTCTGCATGGGGACGAGGCTCGCCATGCGGGCTGCCGGCCACCACCCCGGCGAGGTCGCTGCCTGTGCGGGCTTCCATGGAGGCGGCCTGATCAGCGACGCGCCGGATTCCCCCCACCGAGAGCTCGCGACCGCCACGGCCGAGTTCCTGTTCGGGCACGCCGACAACGACGGCTCCCTGACACCGCAGAACGCCGAGGA
>Ga0182021_10004020_pt1 | contig 17232 bp, 10 predicted proteins | sample 612E3MmetaG_FD_120493 | JGI IMG/M metagenome (GOLD analysis project Ga0182021, IMG submission 120493) | Permafrost microbial communities from Stordalen Mire, Sweden - 612E3M metaG (Illumina Assembly) | ecosystem: Environmental > Terrestrial > Soil > Wetlands > Permafrost | place: Sweden...
GGTATGGCCGCCATCGGGGTCATGGCCGCCCTGTTCCTCCTCCTGACGCTGTGCTGAAACGGGAGCGCGCCCGTCCCGGGTGCGGTTTTCCGCGTCCTCGCGGGAAACGCGGTTAGCACCGATCAGGGCACCACTCGGGCGTGGCCAGGTTAGGAGTTCGAGCTTTAGCTTGCGATCCCGTGCTGGCGAACCAGACAAGCTAAAGCTTGAACTCCAAACGCTTTCTTGAAGGCGCTTTCTCATAGGACGGCTTTGCGCCCGCAAATTACCTGCCTTTGCCTGCAACCTGTGCTAAGTTGCCGCGTCATCGCACCTGAAGCGAAGAACGATAATATGTTGGCAGCACAGGAATTGATCGGTGAGGCCGCGCAGCCGCAGCGGTTGGGGGAACTGCTGCCGCGCTGGCTGCGCGAGGTGCCGCTTTACCGGCGCGCCGCCAGCCGGCGGTCCGGGACCGGCCCGGCGGCCTCACTGGAGCAACTGCGCTGCCTGCCGCTGATCACGAAGCAAGACATCCGCAACGGTTTCCCCCACAATTTCCTTCGCGCCGGCATGGAGCTGGACACGCTCCTGGACCAGGACCTGGTCGAGCTGGAGCACACTTCCGGCACATCGGAGGAGCGGACGCCGCTGCTGTTAGGGCGCGGCTGGTGGGCCGAGCAGGAGGAGCGGGCGCTGCGGCTCAATCCCTTCGTGGCCGCCGTGCTCGATGAGTTTCCCGGGGTGCGGCGGATTACAGTCAGCTCGCCGGTGTGCAGCGGGGAAATCTGCTACTCGGGCGTGCCGTCGCGCGCCAACCGCATTGTTGGCAATGCCCTCTTCGTCAGCCTGTCGCGGTATCCGTTTCTCTGGAGCGAAGCCGAGTTGGCGCGTATGGCGGCCGAAGCGGCGGACTGGCAGCCGCAGTTCCTGGACGTGGACCCGGTTTATGGCGTGATGTTCGCGCGCTATTGCGAGCGGCGGGGCATCCGCCTGCCCTCGCTGCGGTTCGTCCTGTGCAGCTACGAATTTGTCAGCGTCGTGCACCGGCGGATTCTGGAGCGCGTGTTCGGAGTGCCGGTGTTCAACCTCTACGGCTCGACCGAGACCGGTCACCTGCTGATGGAGACTCGGAACGGCGAGATGCGGCCCAGCTTCGAGACGGCGCTGCTGGAAGTGCTGAACACCGACGCCCAGGGCATCAGCGAGTTGGCCGTCACCACTCTCACGAACGATTTCATGCCGCTCATCCGCTATCGCATCGGCGACCTGGTCCAGCGGCACGAGCGGCCCTATTACACCAGTTACCTGGTTCATGGCCGCGCGGCGGATGCGTTCCTTACAGCGGAGGGCCGGCGAGTGACGACCTGGCAGATTGACCAGTGCCTCGCGGAGCTGCGGGGAATCGCCCACTACCAGTTGTGCGAGCGGGCGGGTGGCGAGTGGTTGCTGCGCTTTGTGCCGGACGCTGCGGCACCCACACTCGCGGAAACTGAGGAGTTGCGCCGGCGCCTGGCGTGGTTGCTCGGAACGAGTGGCGGACTGGTGGTGCACCAGACCGATTTGCTGGTGCCGGAGAGTTCCGGCAAGTTCCGGCTGGGGTATCCAATGAAATAGGGGGCTAAGCCGGATCCACTGGGTATCCCGCTTCTCGGAAGCGCTGGAGTTTGTAGATGAGGGCGCGGCGGCTGATGCCGAGGGCCTTGGCGGTTTCAGTGCGGTTGAAGTCGTGCTTGCGCAGGGCCTGGAAGATGGCTTGGCGCTCGATCTCCGCCAGGCGTTGGGCGTCCTGGGGTTCGGCGGCTGGAGCCGACTCGGCGGTAGCACGGACTTTCGCGGGCAGATGTTCAGGCAGGATGAGTTCGCCAAGGGAAAGCAGCGCTGCCCGTTCCATCGCGTTGCGCAGTTCGCGCACGTTCCCGGGCCAGGTGTGGCGCGCCAGGCAGTCGGCGGCAGATGAAGATAGGCGGGCTTTGCCCTGGGTGAATGCACCGATGAACGTGGTGGCCAGCGGCAGGATGTCCTCGGACCGTTCGCGCAGTGGCGGTATGTTGATCTCAACCACGTTGAGCCGGTAGAAAAGGTCCTCGCGGAACCGGCTCGCTTTGACTTCCTCCTCCAACCGGCGGTTGGTGGCGGCCAGGATGCGGGCGTTGGTCTGAAGTTCGAGGTTGGAGCCGATGCGGTGGAAGCACCCCTCCTGGGTGACGCGGAGGAGCTTGGCCTGCAGGGCGGGTGACATGTCGGCCACTTCGTCCAGGAAGATGGTCCCGTCATTGGCCACCTCGAAGCGGCCAATCCGCCTCGTGGTTACGCCCGTGAAGGAGCCCTTTTCGTGGCCGAAAAGCTCGCTTTCGAGCAGGGTTTCCGGGATGGCGGCGCAGTTGACTTTGACCAGCGGGCCGGAGGCGCGGGGGCTCCAGGCGTGGATGACGTCGGCGAGCACTTCCTTGCCCACGCCGCTTTCGCCGGTGATCAGGATGCGGCTCTCCGAGGCGGCGATCAGCGAAGCGTCGTGGAAGACGGCTTGCATGAGGGGGCTCTTGGCGACGATATGAGCCGGCAATTGTTTGTCCGGGCTGAACTTCAGCGGAGCCGGTTCGGCGATGCCCGTGGCCTGCTGCACGGTGGCGAGCAGTTCGTCGAGATCAATCGGCTTGGCCAGATAATTGAGCGCGCCGTCGCGCATGGCCCCGACGGCTTCACGGATATCCGCGTAGGCGGTCACGAGCAGCACGGGCAAGACGGCGTGCTCCCGACGCGCGCGCCGCAGCGTCTCAAGGCCGGTGAGGCCCGGCATGCGCACGTCGGAGATCATCATGCTGATGTCCCGAGTGCGCAGAATCTGCAACGCCTCCTCGCCGGACGACACGCACACCGTCGCGAAGCCCTGGCTGGTGAGGAAGGAATCCAGCAGGCTGCGCTGGCCGGCATCGTCATCCACGATCAGGATGCGCGGGGCTTTAGCGGTGTTCTTGTGACCTTCGGCTGCCATGGGCTCCCGTCGAGCTGAAGTCTGCTTAAGTGCGGGGCGGTTGGGCCGGCGGGGCGTTGGTACCGGCTGTCGGCCCAACGGTTTCCGGAGGCAGCCCCAGCTTCGCGCGCAGTACCGCCCGCACTTCGAGCGGAATGTCCCCCTCCGGGTTCAGGAACCGGCTCAGGATTTCCTGGTCAATGTCCTCCAGCGGCCGCAAACCAATCGCCGCGCGGCGTTCGTCGGGGATCTTGTTCTGGTAAACTTCCCACGTCCGGCGCGCCATGAGTTTGTATCCGGCGTAGTGATCTTCCTCACCCAGAACCAGGCTATCGTAGGCGTTGCGGAACATGCCCTCGATGGCGGCCTGCACTCGATTCCGCGACGTCTCATTGATGTCGGTCCCGATTTGGGACAAGACGTACTCCAGCAGGGTGACGTTGGCGGGCAAGGAATCCGGTTTGCCGTCCAGCAGCGGCTTGTCCGGGTATTTTTTGCCCAAGTAGGCGAACCAATACGCGGCGTCGGCGACGCGATTGTATTCGTAGAGAAAGTAAACCGCGGAGCGCAAAAAATTCCGGTGCGCTGACAGGATGTGGTCGCGATTTTTCTCATCTTCCTGCGCCGCCTGTTCGTAAGCGGCACTGGTCTTGGGGATGATGTCGAGGTTGGGACCAAACTCGAAGGCCCTAAAGAACGGATTCGTGACGAGCCGGCCGCGATAGAAGCTCAGTTGCATGGACTGGTAGATAACCCGCCACAAGGTAATCAACTCGTCTTGCGTCACCTTGTTCGGGTTTGCTTTGGCTTGCTTAAGGCCCAGGGCCGCCCAGTAGATCGCGTGCGCTTCGGGCAGCCGCCACTCGAGCGGCCCGTAATTCTGATTGACTTCCTTCATGAACGCTGGGTCCATTTTGTATTTCTCGACGAGCAGCCGGGCGCGGTTTGTCTGGTCGGCCGTTTGCGGATGGATGAGTTCTTCGAGGTCGGGTGTTTTCTTGCCGAACACGACCGCCATCTCCTTCGACCATTCCTGCTTGTAGTGCATGTTGGCGTCGTCCAGGTTCTCGCCCAGCTTGTGCTGGAAGAGCCAGGCGAGTTCGCGGTAGATGAGGACAGCGTTGGGGTTATAGCGCAGGCCGTCATCGCGCAGCAACTCGATGCCGCGCTCGACCCAGCGCCAGCGGTCAGGGTAGTCCTTGAATTTGACCGAGATATTATAAGCCATGTTCCAGGCCTGGTGGATCCAAACCTGGACGAAACGCGGTTCGAGCTTGGTGATCCAGTCGGCCAACTGCGCCATCTCGAAGAATTTGTCGTCGTCCTGCAGGTCGCTGGCACGCATCCACAGCGCGTTGGAGATCAGCCCGCGGAAGCCGCCCAGCGCCACGGTGGTGAACGCGAGCACGGGCGGCGCGTTTTCCAGGTGCTGAATCCGCGTCAGGTCGAGCTGGTCCCGCTCGCGGTTGAGGGAAGCTTGCACGAACGAGACGCCGAGCAGCAGTGCGGCGGCGAGCAGAACCAGCAGACCCTTCTTGACGCGGGCGCTCATGCGTTGCCTTGCGCGGTGGCCAATTCGCGGCGGGTGAAAATGACCATGCCGAGCACTCCGAGGCTGCCGCTGAGCACCAACACGATCTGGCTGAAGGCCAGGCCGAGCTGGGCCCAGGTGATGCTGCGGCCGGTGCTGAGGGAATCAATGGGGGAGAAGTCCTTCGCCAGGTTGATGACCTGGAGCACAACGCGGAATACCGGAATGGCGACGGCATCCAGAGACGACTTCCCCATCCGCAGCGTCTCCTCGTTGAAGCCCATCAATGTCCCCTCGGACACCGCGTTGGACAGGGTGCGGGTGGAGAACGCCAGTGTCAGCACGCCCAGCGAGAAAAACGCGGCCACAGGAAAGGAGAGAAAGCTCGCAGAGGCCAGCCCGAGCGCGGCCAGCAGCGCCATCCAGCAGAAGATAATCCCCAGCCCGCGCACAAAGTTCAGTCCGAAGCCGCCTGCGGGATAAAGCACCTCCAGCCCATCTTCCAGCGGGAAAACCAGCGCGGTGTTGTTCAGGTTGCCGAAAGAGACTGTCAGCACCCCCTGGTCGTCGAAATTCGGTTCGATTCTGAACTCATGGAAGGTGTCCGGCGCCAGGCTCATCTCTTCACTTTGCCATAGCGGCGTTTGGCGTGGCACACCGACCCGCCAGATGCCGCGAAAGGTGCCGGAGGGGCTCTTGTCCGCGGAGTTGAACTTCACGCGCAGATACAGCGGCTGGCCGCGGAGAGAATGGCGGGCCAGTCCCAGATCAATCTTCCATTCGTGCAGCCAGCCGGGGGGGACCAATTCATACTCGGCTTTGACGGCCTCGCGGATTTGTTTGCGGACCTCGACAAGGTTGGCTTTGACCCCCGGGTTTTTCTCCAGCCGTTCTTTGAGGATGCGATCGGTCTCCGCGTCAATCTCCGGGTCGAAGTTCTTCGGCTTCACGGAGCCGCGGGCGACGAGCACTTCATTGCGCAGGACCTTCTGCTCCTCGGCGGGCAGCCGGGCGGCGCGCCATTGCAACAAGCCATAAACACTGGCGCCGGAGAGCGCCAGCAGCGAAGCGTTCAGGGACATGATCCCGAGCCACTTGCCGAGCCAGATTTGCCAGCGGGCGATGGGCTTCACGGCCACCACCTGCATCTGGCATTCCTCGATGTCGCGAGCGAGCGTGCCGCAGGCCAGCCAAAGGGTGGACAGGCCGAGCAGGGCGGTGATGGCGCTCAGGGTATAGGTGATCAGGATTTGCGCAAACCCGCGGGCCGTGCCGTCATGCTTGATCATTACGGGCAGGCCAACGACCGCCGCGAGCAACAACACCGCCACGACTAGAAACAGCCGAAATCGAAACGCGGCCTTCCAGGTCAGCCAAGCAATCGCCAATAGAGGTTGCATTAATACGGCGCGTCACTCCTGCTTCCCCAAGAACGCTGCCAGCTTCTCATTGGCTTTCTCCAGATCGGCCGGCGGCTCCGTTGCCGTTGCGGGTTGGGGCGGGAGCGGGGCTGGCGCGCTCGATTTGGCCAATGATGCAAGTTTCTGCTCGTCCACGGTTTCCGCCGGTTGGGGTGGGAAAACGGGCATCGGCGCGGCGGTTGGCGGCGCGGTAAGCCGCTCCAGAATCCTCTCGGGCGCCGGTTGGGCTCCCGCGTCAGCGCGCAAATAGGCCGCGATGGTGGCGCCGGAAATCGCGCCGGATGTTTCTGCCGCCGCCTGCCGCGCGCGCTGCACCACAGCGAGAAAGTAGCTCTCCAGGTTTTGCGTCGGGGTGTCAATCCTGACCTTGTCCGCCGCAACATCCCGGCGAATGATCTCCAGGACTCGTTCCGTCGTCTCGCGCGAGAGCGCGGGAGTGGTGATGCGGAGGGCATCAGGCGTGGCCAGCAAATCTCTCAAGGTGCCCATGGCCTGGACCCGGCCGCCGTAGTAAATCACCACGCGGTCGCACACGTCTTCCACGTCGGCCAGCAAATGGCTGCTCAGGATCACCGTCTTGCCGCGCCGCGCCAGCGCGACAATCAAATCCTTCACCTCGCGGCAGCCGATGGGGTCGAGCCCGGAAGTCGGCTCGTCCAGGATAACCAGGTCCGGGTCGTTGATCAGGGCCTGGGCCAGACCAATGCGGCGCTGCATGCCTTTGGAGAATTCGCCCACGGCCCGCATTCGGGTCTGGCTCAAGCCCACCATTTCGAGCAACTGCTCCGTGCGCTTTTGGCGGTCGCCCTTGGGCAGGCGGAAGAGGTTGCCAAAGAAATTCAGCGTTTCCCGGGAATCCAGATAGCGATAGAGATAGGATTCCTCCGGCAGATAGCCAATGCGCGACTTGGTCGCCACGTGCCGGGGCGAATGGCCGAAAACTTCAATGTGGCCCTTGGTTGGGTAAAGCAGCCCGAGGATGAGTTTGACGGTAGTTGACTTGCCAGAGCCATTCGGGCCGAGAAGGCCGAAGACTTCGCCCCGCCGCACCTGGAAATCCACATTATCCACCGCCAGGGCCTTAGGCCGGCCCCAGAAATCTTTGAAGATCTTGGTCAGGCCGGTGACGGAGACGATGGTTTCGCCGGACGGCTGACTGGCGACTGGAGATGGTTGGCGGAGTTCAGTCGCAATCATACTCTGTCTCGCTCACGCCACCTTGGGCGCCAACTGCGGTTGGGCTCCCGATGCCGCGGGCCGCCCCGGCTTGGGCGCCGCCGGTTCGGGATGGAAATGTTCCAGTTCCTCGCCTTTGCGCACCGGCCGGGCGCTGTTGAAGACCACAATGAGCGAGCCGACGGTGTGCATGGCCGCCGCCATGACGGGCGGCACGTAGCTCAGCGCCGAGAAGGTCATCCCGCCAATGATGAACGCCACGCCAAACAGGAAATTCTGGTTGATGACCAGGCGCGTGCTCCGGGAGAGCTTCACCAGGAAAGGCAGGCGGAGGAGGTCGTTGTTCATCAGCGCAATGGTCGCGCTATGGATCGCCACCTCGCTGCCCGCCGCGCCCATGGCGATGCCGATGTCCCCAGCCGCCAGCGCGGGGGCGTCGTTCACGCCGTCGCCCACCACGGCCACGTTATAGCCCTTGGCTTTGACGGCGCGCACAAACTCGACCTTGTTCTGCGGCAAACACTCGCCCCGGGCTTCTTCGCAGCCGATCTCGCGGCCCACTCGCGTGGCCACCGGCTGGCGGTCGCCGGAAATCATGGCGATGCGCCGCACACCGATTTCTTTCAGCTCGGCCAGTGACTCGCGGGCTTCGGGGCGGGTTTGGTCCTGCAAACCGACCCAGCCGATGCACTGGCCATCGCGCGCCACGAAGATGAGGCTCCAGCCCTCGGTTTCATAGAGATCCACTGATTTCAGGAAATCGCCCGTCACACCGTTGTCCCGGAGCCACTGCGCGCGGCCCACCAGCACCTTAGCGCCGCCGACTTCCGCCTTGACACCACGCCCGGCGGTTTCGACGAAATCCTTAGGCTCCGGCAGAGGCACGCCGGCTTCCCTGGCCAATTGGGCCAGGGCCTTGGCCGTCGGGTGATTGCTGTATTTCTCCGCCGCGGCGGCCAAGCGCAGCAATTCGGCAGGCGTGACCCCGTTGAGCGGCGCCAGTCGGCTGACGGCCAATTCCCCGGTCGTCAGGGTGCCGGTCTTGTCGAAGATGAAGGCGTTGATTTTCGCGGCCGCCTCGATATCGGCGACGTTCTTGATGAGGATGCCCAGGCGGGCAGCCGCCGAGAGCGCGGCGACCATGGCGGTGGGCGTGGCCAGAATAAAGGCACAGGGGCAACTGAAAATGATGACCGAGATGACCTTGTTAAGACCGTGTTCCTTGCCGGTAAAAGCCCAAACCAACGCCGCGATGACCAGCACCAGAGGCGTGTAGAAGCCCATGTACTGGTCCACGATCTTCATGATCGGCAGCTTCGTTTTCTCCGCCGCCAGAATCAGCTCCCGCACCCGGCCCAGCGTGGTGTCGGTGCCCGCGCGGCTCACCTTGACTTCCAAAACGCCGGTCAGGTTCTGGGTGCCGGCAAACACCTCGTCGCCTGGTTTCTTGTCCACCGGCAGAGATTCGCCGGTGATGGTGGCTTGGTTGAAGGAGCCCTGGCCGCTGACAATCACGCCGTCCGCCGCTACGTTGTCGCCGGGGCGAATGCGGATCACGTCGCCGATGGCCAGGTCCCGGGCGGCCACTTCCTCCTCGCCTTGCGGGGTGAGGCGGCGGGCTTTGGTGGGGGTGAGTTTGATTAGCGACTCGATGGACGCGCGCGCGCCTTCCGCAGTGCGGGTCTCGATGATCTCGCCCATTAACATGAAGAACGCGACCACCCCGGCCGCCTTGTAATCACCCGACGCAAAGGCGGCCAGCACGGCGATGGCGACCAGCTCGTTGATGCTCAGCAGGCCGCTGCGGATGTCCTTGATGGCCGTCCAAACGATGGGGTAGCCCAGCGTCAGGGCGCCGAGCAATGCGCTGGCGCTGGCAACCGTGTGGCCTTGCTCGAACAGCCAGTCCACGATAAACGCGTTCAGCACGAAGACCACGCCCACCAGGGTCTGCCACAGCCGCACCGGCGCGTGCTCGTGGTCAGGACCACACGTTGAGCATGATTCGCCCTCGGCGTGCTCGTGGCGGCTCAGGAGTGAAGTAACTTGCATGTTCTCTTATTGACGATTTGGGCTACTGGGTTCTTTTCATCAGTTCACGATTGAACATTAGCCGCAATTCCTTGGGTTTTCCATCCGCACTCTCGGCCACGAAGATTTTATCCTGCACGTTGGTCAACACGCGGCCGAAGGTTTCCGCCAGGCGTTGTTGGACGAACAGGCCGGGCTGGCGCTGGTATTGGGGCAGAATGTCCTGGAACCGCTCGGCCTGAGCTGCCATGTCCTTGACCAGTTGGGCGCGCTCGATCCGCGCCAGGTTAATGAGTGACTGGGCGTCGGCGCCAGCCCGATTCGTGACCTGATTCTCATAGTTGCGGGCTTCATTGAGCACCTTGCCGCGCTTCTGTTCGGCGTCCGTCACCCGGTCGAAGGCCTCCTTCAACTGGCGCGGCCGGATGCTCTGGACCGCGCATTGCTCGACCACCGCCCCCAGTTCCTGTTTCTCGACCAACTCGACCGTGCGCCGGCGGACCGCTTCCTGGAATCCCGCCACGTCGCGCGTGAGAACCTCGTCCACCTTGAATTGCGAGCTGGCCCAGAGCAGCGCGTTGTCGAGCGCGTTCTGCACCGCGTTGGAGGCGTTCACGAAGCTGAACACGTAGCGGATCGGGTCATTGATCCGGTAGGTCAGCGTCGCGCGCGTGTGGATGATGTTGTTGTCGGCGGTGAGGGCGTAACCATCCACGGCGGGATTCAGGGGTGAACCCGCCATGGCCGCTGATTCGATGCCGGAGAGTTTTTCTTCGGGCGTTTGGGCATACCACCCGGTGGTGGACTCAACCGTCTGAATGCCGGTGATGTTCACCTTGACGACCTCATCAATCGGATAAGGCATTGACCAGTGCAGCTTGCCCGGCCCGAGCAGCGCCTTCTCGCCTTCGCCCACGGGTTTGCCAAACCGCAGAATAATGGCGCGCTGGGCGGGGCCGACGGTGAAAAACCCGGAGGCGAAAAACACGACCACCAACACGATCATCACGAACCGGATGATCGCAAAGCTGCTGCGCAGGGCCTCCGACAGGGCCTGCGAACCGGCATCCAAAGGGGTGTCGGCCGGTGCCGCCACGTCCGGCGGCTCCTCGTGCGAATGGGGTTGATCGTTCATCTCAATGCAATTTGCTCAGCCGCTCACACTTCACGTTTCACGCATCACCCACCACGCATCACACATCACGTTTCACGTTTCACGTTTCACGTTTCACGGCTCACTTTAGCCCCACCGGCGGGGTCAACCAATTGGTGGAAACGCCGCGAAACAAGTCAAACGGCGGCGTATGCTGGTCGAACACCAGAATCGAGCGTTCCTTGAGCGCGCCTTCCAGCGCGTCAAGGCGGAAGAGAAACGTGGCCAGCTCGGGATTCTGCTGGAACACCGCCAGCGACTTCGCGGCCTCGGCCACGCCCTGGCCTTTGATCGCAGTCGCCTGCCCTTGCGCACCTGCCAGCATTTCCTGGGCTTTGCGCTCGGCCTCCGACCGGATTTCCTGCGCCCTCGCCTCCCCCTCCCACTGCAATTGGTCCGCCAGCACCTTGCGCTCGGAGGTCATCCGGTCGAACACCGACTGGCTGACGTTGGGGGGCAGTTGGAGTTTCTTGAAACCGAGGAACTCGATGTCGAGCCCGTAGTTGTTGGCGCGGACCTGGGACTGGAGGGTGGTCAGAATCTCCTTCTCGATGGCAACGAAATTGGTCCCATTGTCGGTCGCGGAGACAAAATCGGACAAGGGATGTTTGCCGATCGCCGCGCTCTTGGCGTTGCCCAGCAGCCGTTCCAGTTGCCGTTCCGCTTCCCCAATGGGGTTCGCGCTGCTGCTGAACTTGGGGAAAAAGGCGGTCGGATCGGTGATCTTCCAACCCACATAGACCGTCGTGAGCAGGTTAAAACTGTCCCGGGTCAGGCCCTCGGTGAGTTTGTCCTCGAAATTCTGCACGCGCTTGTCGAACAACCACACCCGCTGGATGGGCCGCGGCCATTTGAGATAGGCGCCCGGCTCGGTGAGCGGGCGGGTGGGCTTGCCGAAGGTGGTGACCACGGCGACTTCGGTGGTGCGGACCTGGAAGACGACCAGCCACAGGCCGAAAATGATCAGCAGCAAAATGCCGATAACCAGAGTGAGAGAATTGCGTTTCATGGCGATGATTTGGGTGGAGACGTCACGCTCAAGCCGAGCATGCTCTGGGCAATCGAGTCCTCCAGGTTGAAGATGAGGACATCGTGCGTGTTGGTGGTGAGCACCAGGTACTTCCGCGCGTTGGCGGTGGCGCGGACGAAAGTCTGCAAGTAAGCCCGTTCGGTATAGACCGCGGGCGCGGCCGCAAAAGCGGGAATCTGGTTGGTGAACAGGGCGGCTTGGGCCAGCGCGCCGATCTGGCGAGCGGTGCGCTCGGCTTTGGCCTTGTTGACAATGCTCACGGCCTGAGCCTCGGCCAGCGCGTTGGTCCGGATGTCATCCGCCCTGGCGGCCAGAATCTTGGCCTCCTTCTTCTGAATGGCCGCCACGACGTTCTCGTATTCGCCGGCAACTTTCACCGGCGGGTGGAGGTCCTCCAGATCAATGGACACGATCTTGGCGCCCAGGTTGCGCCGGTCGGACGCGGCCTGAATCTGGTCGGTCAGCACCTGGGCCATCTCCAGGCGCGTGTGCGACATGATCTCGCTCATGTCCGCGCTGGCAAGGTAACGCACGACCTCGCGTGTCGCCACGTCCTGGAGGAGGGCCGGGGCGTTTGAGTTGTTGTAGGCCCAGGCCACCAGATTGGTAATTTGGAACTGCACGGGGATGCTCACGGTCAGCAGGCTGACCGGCGGGGTCCGTTTGGCGGCTGCCCGGTTGGTGATCTCGAGCGGCGTTTGCTCGCGGTTCGCGACCAGGAAGTCGCTCTCCTCCTTCATGTGGGCCACAGTCCAGAGCACGATCGGCTCCTTCTCGCGGTTCGGGTCGGGCGTGAATCCCACGTTAAAGCTCTGAATTTGCTCGGTGCCCGAACGATAGACCTCGTCAATGGGCCAGGGCCATTTCAGGTGCGCCCCGGGGCCCAGCGGTGTCCGCCCCGCAACCGGCTTGCCGAAACGCTCGAGCAAGCCTTGCTCGCCCGCCTCAATGAACACGACGCAGGTGGAGAGCAGGAGCGCCCCCACTTGCAGCAACAGCAGCCAGCCGAGCGCCTTCTCGAAAAAGCGGTAGAACCACGTCTCAGAAACCTTGAACCCGAACTGGTAATCCAGCGCCTGCGCCGCCGTCGTGATCAGACCTTCCGGCTGCCCGAGCAGCCCAATCAACCGGCTCTCGTAAAGCGGCCGCTCCACCTTGCCCTTGACCCGCGGCCGATACATCTCCAGCACCAATTGGATAAGTGTCTCGACCCCGACCAGCGCCAGCAAACCGCAAAAGACATGGGCAAGGTAAAAATCTGTTTTCGGGAAACCGGACCAGACGCCGATCAAATCCAGCGTCACCGCCGCGCAGAAAAACGCGTTGGCCAGCAAATAGCTGGCCCCGGGCCGCAGCAGGCGGTGATCTTCGATCCGGGCCACGGTGCTGGCAAAACGGCCGAGCAGGAACAACACGAGCGAAAACAAGCCAAACAAAGCCAGCCCGGTGATCGGGTCCTTCACTTCGGCGGCGGTGGTGCTGCGCGACAGCCAGCGCCAGAGGAAATATGCCCCGCCAGCTTGCAGCAGGAAGAGGATGGCGGTGAACACCGGCACGAAGAACCGCTCAAACTGTTCGCGCGAGCGTTGCGCCGGGAACACCTCGGCGTCCTTGGCCTCGAACAGCGCCGAGCCGCTGTGGGTTCGGGCCAACTCCTCGAGCTCAAGCTTCTCCAGCCGCTCGCGCTCCTCGAGCCGCATTTGGAACCAGCTTACCGCGGCAACCAGGAGGCCGAGCCCCATGAAAACAACGCTCACCAGCCCCGCCAGCGAGTTGGCGACCCGCGCCACCGCAAAGCCGGCCACGCCCACCACTAGCAACGCCAGCAGGTTGATCAGCCCGTTCTTTTGTATGCTTCGTTCCATTTATGCGTAACAACGATAGCCGCCGCGTGAGGGCCTGTGGCCGACAGGCGGCTGCCGGCCGCGTGCTCTCGCGCGGCCCAAAACATTATGAAGCTCACTATAACTCGCTCGGCTCATTTAACTCAACTCTCGGTCTTCAAACAGCGCCACGGCAATCGCCAACGCCGCACCCACATACCCCAGCACGTATGCGAACGCCCGGCCCACATAACCCCAGTGGAAAGTGCTGGTGTCCGCGTCCAGCGCATCCGCAACCCAAAAAAGCTGCCAGTTTGGCGTCACGGTGTAAAGCACGGACGCCCACCACGCTCCGCCCATGCCCGCCTGTTGCATCCGCGCCCTGTCCTCCGCGCTGATTCGCTCCCGCTCGGCCAGCTCCACCTTGCCGTTGTGGTCCCGATCGTACTTGTCCGCCATCTCCTTCAGCAACGTTTTTTGGGTGTATGACCAACGTGGACTGTGCACTTCCTCCGCCAAATCACGCCGCCACACCGGGTTGGCCCGCTGGCCGAAGACATAATCCGACATGATGCCCACCAGAAAGAACGCCGAGCAAATCGCCAGGGTGGGAATCATGTCAAAGCGCGTCGAGCACGCCAGCGCCAGCGCCGCCAGAATCCAGAGCGCGAAAAGGATCAGCACCGCCGCGGGAACCAGCCGCCAATCCACCCCCGCCGCAAAGGCCTGGGGCTTGCCTTCCTTGGTGTAGAAGTTGATCACCACGAACGCCACGGTCACCATCACCAGCAGGCTGAACGCCGCGTCGGCCACGAATGGCCGGCGGAGGAAGTAGTTGCTGAAGCCGCCGAGCAGGTAGGCGATGACCAGTGACAAGGCAAACACCCCCACGGCGAACAGATCCGTCGAACCATAAGCGTCGAACGCCATGCGGCCGGCCAGCAGCGCCGCCAGCAGGTTGACATAAGTCAGCAGCGTGAGCGCAACCACCAGGCCGGCGAATTTGGCGACCAGGAACCGGGCGCGGCCCACCGGTTTGGACAGAACGGCCAGTGCCGTCCCCGTTCGAATTTCGCGCGCCAGCGAGGCGGAGGCGCTCAGGACTGCCCCCAGCAGGCCGGACAGCAGCATCACCGCCAGCGTGCTGTTCTTCACCAGCTTGGGCTCGTCGCCGAAGGCAAAGTAGAAAGGCGTAGCCAGAAAAATCTCGAACGCCGCGGCGCTGGTCATCAGCAGCAGAAACACCGGCTGCCGCACCAGCTCCATAAACGCGTTCGTGGCAATGCTGATAAACTGTCGCATCTATTCTGTGTCAATGCTCAAGGTACGGATTGGGCACTTTAATGCAATCGGTTATTCGGCGTCGGGGCAATCAGACTCGTCCCAGCCGTTCCAAGGCGAATCCAGGCACGGCGGTGATACGCAAAGGTCTCGCCCAGGACCTTGAAGACCTCAAGGGATTAACCTCCGCTGTCCCCTCGGCCGAGCCAGGTTAAAGGGAGGAACTGTGTCTTGCCGGATGAGCAACCACGCTTGAGCCCCATCGCCCGGCGAGCGAAGAGCAAAACGCCGTAGCGCGTGCCGAGGCAGGAACCTGCCTGCGCTCCGCCGCAGCGCGTTCGCAGACATTCTATCGTTTTCCGGAAAAGAACAATCAAGCAACCTTGACTTACCACCCTTCCTCGGTTAAATAAGGGTGTAGCGGTCAGTGGATGGTCCCCGTCCCGGGAAGTGGTGGATGCCGTTCGGGAGTGGCCTTGGGCAGGATACGGCAACGCCTTCCGTAACGAGGGGAATCCCAAAGAACGCTGACAACCTGTAAAAGAAAACCTATGCGCAAACAAGTCAAAGTCATTATCCCAATCGTCTCCGCATTTCTAGCCTGGCAGGCCCCCATGGCAATCCGGGCGCAAAACTTCTCCAACGCAATCGTTGCTCTCAATCCAGTGGGCTACTGGCCGTTGAATGAGACAACTGCGCCTCCCTCCTCGAAACCGGCCGCCGTAAACTCCGGGACGCTCGGCGCGACGGACAACGGCACTTACACTGATGGTGCCTTCCCCGGGGTGAAGGGGGCATTGGCGGGCGACTCGGATACCGCCGCCCTTTTTAGCGGAGCGTCCGGCTTCAATCCGATGATCCAAGTGCCGTATGATGCCAATTATGCCACCGGAAGCTCCTTCACCATCGAGTTTTGGGTCAATTCTCCATTGGATCCCGGCTTTATTTATGCCGATACTTACGCCCCCGACTGGGCGTGCCCGGTGAATTGCCTGGATGCCGGTTCTCCCAGTGCCGGCTGGCTGATTTACGAGGGACTCAATGGAGCCTCGGGCACATTCGATTTCCAAACATTTAACCAGAATGGCGCCACCGCTTCACTCGACATGCAGATGAAAGTGCCGTCGGCTTTGCTGGATAGCAACGGGAACATGCTCTCGAACACGTGGTATCACGTGGCGGTTACTTTCAACGGCGCCGCCGCGACCGGTTACATTAACGGCCAGCAGGTGGCCACGGGCACCGCCTCGGGTTACGTTCCGTCCCAAGTCAGCGGTTTAACCCTTGGTAACAGAAATGACGGTGGCTACGTGTTCCAAGGTTTCATGGATGAAGTGGCGTTTTACTCAAACGTCCTGTCAGGGACTGATATTCTGGCGCATTATCAAGCCGGCACCAATCCGGCCCCGGCGACTGCTTATCATACGCTCGTCGCCAACGACCACCCGTTGCTCTATTACCGCCTGGACGATGCGGCCGCTCCGGTGGCCAACAGCTACGGCACCCTCGGCAGCTTCCTGAATGGTTACTACGAGACCGGAACCACGCCTGGGGTTGCGGGACCAGGCTTTGCCGGTTTCGGGGCGAACAGCTATGCCTGCTCCTTCAGTGGCGGCAAGGCCAGCGTGACCATTCTCAATGAAGCTGCGTTGCTCGGTCTGGGAAATCATGATGGCTTGGCTTCGGCTCCGGTGCAATCAGTGACGTTCGCCGCCTGGGTCCAGGTTCCGGTCGGAAGCGTTTCCTCGTTTCAGACGCTTGCCGGAACCGGCGACACGAAGTATCGCTTCGATGTGGACACTTCGGGCTTGCCTCACTTTGCCAACGGTGGCAGTGGCGATGCCATTGGAAAGGCAGTAGTGGTGAACGATGGCAATTGGCATTTCTGGGTGGGAGTTTGGGATCAGGCCAGCAGCACCGGATACATCTACATAGATGGCCAGTTGGCGGGAACCGCGAGCGAGACTAGCGGTGGTCCAGAAGGCGAACCTTTTCTCATTGGCAATGCTCCCGATTACAATAATCGAGGTTTCGTCGGCTCCGTCGCCCAGGTGGCGCTCTTCCCCACCGCCCTGACCGCCGTGCAAATTCAGAACCTGTATTTTTCCGCGGCTGTTCCTCCCATCATCACTACCCAACCGCTGCCGACCGTCGCTATGCAGGGATCGAATGTTTCCATCACCGTCACGGCCTATGGGAAGGCGCCTTTGACTTACCGGTGGTTCAGCGGAGCACCGGGCAGCGGCACACCCGTGTCCGGCGGCAACATTTCCGGGGCCACCAGCAGCGCGCTGACGTTTACTGCCGTCCAGCCTGCGAATGATGGCGAGTACTATGTGGTCGTAACCAATGCCGACGGTTTGACGGCCACCAGCATCGGCGTCACGCTCAGCGTTCTCACCACGGGACTGCCAGGGAGCTATTTCGCGGCGGTCATGGGCCTTAGCCCGCTGGGCTATTGGCCGTTGGCCGAGACGAATCTGCCGCCCCTCAGCGATGTCGCGACGAACCTTGGCACCCTGGGTTCGGCAGGCAACGCGGCTTATTCCGCGTCCGGGGTCACGAAACAATGGTCCGCGGGCAGCGGTCCCGGGCTCACACCCGATGGCGATCTAGCCATCGCCACGGATGGCACCGCCGGGGTCGTCACCTTGCCGTTTTCCTCGGTTCTGTCCTTGCAGGCGCCTTTCTCGGCGGAGGCTTGGCTGTTCCCGGCTGGCGACACCGGCGGGACGACTTATTGTCCGCTGGCTTGCGTGGATGCCAACAGCCCGCGCTCGGGCTGGCTGGTTTACTGGAACGCGGTTGCGGACTCCTACACCTTCCGGATGTA
>Ga0182021_10004021_pt1 | contig 17232 bp, 14 predicted proteins | sample 612E3MmetaG_FD_120493 | JGI IMG/M metagenome (GOLD analysis project Ga0182021, IMG submission 120493) | Permafrost microbial communities from Stordalen Mire, Sweden - 612E3M metaG (Illumina Assembly) | ecosystem: Environmental > Terrestrial > Soil > Wetlands > Permafrost | place: Sweden...
ACCGCATGACTGGTTCTTTTCAGTTCCATGCGTTAACTATAACACGTTTTTCCCTGCCTTCGGCAGGAGAACTTTTCATCCCCGTTTACAAAACGGGGTATTCAAGTTCTGATTTTGCATAAAGAGAATATGATGGTGAGTTTTTTTGTATCGCTCATAAGGCGGGCATCAAAAGGGTTGGAAATAAAATTGGCGATGCAGGTATGAATTCCCTGTTGATCCAAGGGTGCCTTCTCGACTTTTTCTTGGAGGGTTGGGTAAAAATTTAAAATATTATTATTCCTTACGGGCTGGGAGAACTGGGAATAGGAGAACCAAAAACCGATAGGCAAGGATCAAAGCCGCAATCAGCCCAATGGTAAGTCCAAATTCCCCCAGTGCCGGAAAATATGCCTTCACAGCGTATGGCGGCTGATACGCAACAAAAAACACAGCGCAGCGGTTCAATAACACTCCCACAATATACATGGTTGCGGCGATAAACAACCCCTGAGGTGATTTTCGAATGTGCGGGGACATGAACAGAAAAAAAGGCACCACGGTCAAAACACCAAATTCAAGCCAGAACATGAGCGCCGGTAGTGATGATGTTTCAAAGAGATAGACATAGGTGCCCCGGTAAATCATGTCGCCGATTTTTAACGCAATATATATCCCCAACAAAAAAGGGGTGATTTTGGAAAGGGGCGTTAAAACATGAATTTCCGGCTTGCGTCCGAAGGATTTGGCAGCAATCATGGATTCAAACACTACCATCGGGTAGCCGACGGCAATGGCGGAAGTAAGAAAGAAAAGCGGCAACAAGCGAGACCAGTAGAGCGGATGCAGCTTATAGGGTGCTATAACCATCAACATGCCCAGCGATGATTGGTGTAAACACGATAACACCACTCCGGCAATAATGAATACGAACATCATCTTATCAAGCGTATAATCTAAAAACCGCAGCAGCAGGTCAACAGGTTCGTTAAAAATCGAAAGTCTTCCGGGAAACCTAACCTTGCCGATAAACCGCTCGGTTACTATCGGTAAGAATTCAATATACAAAACCGTCAAATAAATCATCACGCACATAGCGACTTCAAACAGAACCGAATTGCCCTGCCACATCATCGGAAGCGCCGGATGCCAGATAGTATACCATCGTCCGATATCGAATATTAAGCCAATGACAACAAAGGTGTATCCAAGCAGCGCGGTGAGCAGGGCAGGTCTGATGATTGCGTGGAATTGCTCGCGGTGGAAAATATATACTAACGCACCCGTGGTGAAACCGCCGGCGGCCAGGGCCACTCCGCTCGCCACATCTACCCCAATCCAAAGCCCAAGGGGATATTGATTGGTGAGGTGGGTAACCGCGCCCAAACCAAAAACAATGCGATATAATCCAACCCCAATTCCCGTGACAATTAAAGCGACCAGGATTTTAACGCCCCCGGTAAAAAACTTTTTCTTAACAGGCGCCGCCTGTTCCTGTAGACTCATTATCTAACCCCTTATTCATCCGGTACGGGTTTAGGTTTTTCTTTTTTGGGCCTCAAAAACCACATAAATCCTCCCAGCAACCCATACAGCGCAACCGGAGGAAGAAAATATTTGAATACGGCGTGCTGAATCGGTTCCGTATAGCCCGGTATCGGCGCATAGCCAAACTTGGGCAGACCGATTTGTTCAAAGGGCACACCCGATAGGTATAACCAGGAAGTTCCCCCCACTTCATGTTCACCGTAAATATGAGGAAGGTATTGACCCGGATATTGATTGATTCGCTCCCTGCCTATTGTGATCAACTCGCTTCGCTTTCCAAATGTCATTACTTGCATCGGACATGCCTGAACACAGGCCGGCACTTTTCCCTTTGAGAGCCTTTGATCAAAGCAAAACGTGCATTTCCTTACCCGGGGAGCAAAGGCATTGCCGTATTCATAGGCCGGAACCTGGAACGGGCAGGCGGCCAGGCAGTATCGACATCCGATGCATTTCCACGGATCATACCGTACCGCTCCCTGTGGCTCTTGGGTATACGCGGCCACAATGCAGGAAGACATGCACGCAGGAGAAAGACAGTGCATGCACTGAAACTTCACAAAGACCAGTTTGGCGGGGTTGGGTGCCTTTTCGTAACGGTTTACGACGGTGTAGGTGCCTGAGTCCATCCTTCGTTCCTTCGTAAATACCGTATAATCCTTAAAATAATCCAGCCTTCGACGAGGAAGGTCCTGATTTATCTGATTACACGCCTGCTCGCACCTTCGGCAGCCGATACACAGGGTGGTATCCACCAAAACGCCATAGGCACCCGCAGCCGCGTTTTGCTGTTCTTGTGCTTGACCATTTCTGCTGGTAAGCAGCCCGGGAAGGGTTCCCAGCGCTGCCAATCGTTTTAAGAAAACTCTTCGATCCATTGTCCTTTAGTTTCTCTGGCGCTCAAGGCGCTTCGATTACTTGCCCCCGGCCCCGGCTTTAGGTTTTTCTTCATGACACTTGGTGCAATCTCTTGGCTGAACCTTAAGCTGCATTTTTTCATGGCACCCCACGCATTGGCGATGATAGGCGCCAAATAACGTGGGAACACTTTTCCTCGGTTCCCTGCGAATACTGTGGCACGTGCTGCACGGAGCGAGCTGTTTTTGCGCTTCCATTGGGGTGTAATGATGGCAGCCGGCACAGATAGTCATCCCCTGAGTATGAAAGGGCCTCGCTAACTTATCTTTGTTTGAAATATCCGTCAGCTTTTTGATAATGAGCAGATGAGGAAACGTTGCGGCCTTATACGTCTTTTCCAACGCACCGAGATTGAGCTGGTTTGCTAATTTCTCGGGCAAAAGCTGATCCGGTGCAGGAAGCATTTTCGCGCCCTCCGTTTTTTCTTCGGGACCACGGTGACAAACGCCGCAGGAAGAGGTTTGGGTCAGATCGTTTTCTATCAGATGATGGCAACCCGCGCAGGATGGCTCTGATTTTTTCACCTCATGACAGCCGATACAGCTCCATTTCGAACTCATCTCATGGTATGCCTCCCCCAGGGTAACGTTCCCGCCTTCTTTAGCACCTTTCAGAGTGTGGCACTTGTTACAGGCATTCATGGTCTCATGGTGGCAATCTCGACATGACCTCGTATATCCCTCGTGCGCTTTGTGATTGAAAGGAACTGCATTGAGCGTGGCATCGTCAATGCTGATAAGATAACGGTCTTTTTGTTTAAGATCAGGGCGCGGAATATCTGCCATTTCTTCGACAGTTCGCTGCCTCAAGTTATGGCAGCCCTCACAGGTAAAAGGCCCGGCTTCTTTACCCTCCTTCTTCCTTTCCATATGACAGCTTATACACTCCGCGTGAGCCACCTCCCGGAATGAACGCGTCTCTCCCACAGCTTTTTCTTTATGACAATCCCGGCAGGAAGATTCGGTTCCTTTCTTGTAAATAAGTTTCTTTTCCTTTTCACTATAGATATGATGGCACAGCTCACACTTTTTCTCCAAGGCCTTATCGTGCTTATAGTGCAGATAATAATCAAAGTGCACCTGCGGCCAAACAGCACCGGTACCCTCTTTTTCCCTTTTCACCTGTAGGTAGAAATCACCCCAGGGCAGAGGTTTTGCATCTTTATTCAGTTTTTTCCCCTGCTTATGACAAGCAAGACACTCTTGATGATAAACATCTTGTGCGGGTTGATAATACTCAGGTTTAATCGCGAGATATTGTATTTTTTCATGAGCTTTCTTGATATGGCACTCGCCGCAGGTTGCCGGGCCACTTTTTTTGCCTTCTTTAATTCGCCCCTTATGACAACCAATACAGGCAGTATGGTAGGAATTCATGAGGGTCTCTTTATTCTTCTCGTCTTTAACCTTTGGGTAACTATAAGTAAATTGCCCTGTTATCTCCTTATTTTTATTCTCCGGATGGCAGATGCCGCAACCTTCTTTTTTGAGGGCATTCGTATGCTTGTCGTGATAAAATTTAACGGGTGGGCGCTCTAAATTGGGATATCCGGTGGAGACTAAAATGAGGAGCTTCGGCAAAACCTCGACTCTTACCTGTTCACCGGCAACTTTACCTCCTTGTGAAGGGTTCTTCCCTGTCGCACCAAAAATCCTAATCGTTCCCAAAATAAGGGAAAAAACAACTCCTACGCCTAGTGCGATAAAAAAAACACGCCCTTTCCTCTTCATCTCTGGTTCCTTTTTGGGGTTGCGTAATAGAAAAAAATAGGCTTTTTATTTAAGAACCTCTTTCCCTTTGCTAATAAAATTATCTGGGTTTATATATTCCGAAGGAATTACCGGTTTTTCTATAAAAGAATTGGGGCCAACGATCAATTTATCTACCTTTAGCTTCAGAAAATCTTCTCTCCCCAATTCATCGCGGGCATGAGCGGTAACCACAGTGAAGGGGAGCCCATTCGGGATTTTTCTGCAGATACTTACACCTCTCATTTTTGGCATTACCAGATCAAGAGAGATTAAATCAGGTTTGCGCTCATTGATTCTTTCAAGGGCGTGCTTTCCGTTATCCGCGGTCACAACCTCAGATCTCATGTCTTTAAGAACAGTTTTTATTCTAAGTCTTTTGGGTTAGGACGCGGCAGCAGTTTCGCCTGTTCAACAATTTCGGGCACCCGGTGTTCCCATTCAATCGCCATAAGGTGAACCCCCGCCACCCCTTTCATCTCTATAAATTCTTCTATCTGCTCGCAACACATTTTAATCCCTTCGGATGCCTGCTTTTTTTTGTCAACCCCTTCGATCCTTTTTATTACCTCCTCCGGCACATCCATCCCTGGTACATTTTTTTGCATATACCGCGCCATAACTAGGCTTTTCAGGGGAATCACCCCGGCAAGAATGAAAACCTTTTCAGTCAGTCCCCTGTCATTAACTTGTTTCATCCATTCCCGGAACCGGTTCATATTATAAATACACTGAGTCTGAATAAAATCAGCTCCGGCCGCGATCTTTTTGGCCAATCGAAAAACTCTAAACTCATAGGGATCGCCAAAAGGGTTTGCCGCCGCGCCAATAAACATTCGCGGGGGCTTGGTGATTTCTTCGTTGTTGAGAAACTTCCCGTCATCCCGCATCTTTTTGACCATAGTAATAAGCTGCATTGAGTCAATATCAAAAACTTTTTTGCTGTACGGATGATCGCCAAATATCTGATGGTCACCGGAAAGGCACAGCATATTCCTGATCCCCAGCGTATACGCGCCGAGGATATCTGACTGCATGGCAATCCGGTTCCTGTCCCGGCATACCATCTGATAGTTTGGCTCTAAGCCCTCTTGGAGGGCGATTAGGGACCCCGCCCAGCTTGCCATCCTTACTATCGCGGTCTGGTTGTCAGTGATATTGACCGCATCCACCATCCCCTTCAGATGCTTGGCCTTTTCACGAATGGCATCCAAATCCGCACCTCGCGGCGGTCCAAGCTCGCCGGTGACGGCAAAAATGCCTTTAGTGAGTATCTTCTCAAGATTACTTCCTGATTTCATCTTTGAGATCCCTCGTTATCTTTGGAAGAGTACCTGGCCTGAAACTCTTCCAGCACAAATGTTCCCAGGGTCTGGTTTTTCCAGTCACGCGCGGGAAAAACATCCAGAATTTGGTCAAGTCTCCCTTGCGCCTTAAGCCGTTTATAGATATCCACCCAGGCACAGGGAATGTTCTTATCAACTTCGCAATGACCGTCTTGAGAACCTCCGCACGGTCCATTGAAAAGCACCTTGGCGCACATCGTGACCGGACATATGCCGCCGGTAAAAGCCAAGACACAATCTCCGCAACATTGACACCGCTCCTCATACCACCCGATATCACGGTTGACTCCCACAAAAGTAGTATTCACGGCCGGGAATACTTTCATGTTCGGAAAACGTTCGGCTAAAAATTGAATTCCGGCGCCACACGCCATAGAAATCAGAGCATCGTAATCCTCGACCATTAGGTCTAACAGGTCAAGAAACTGAGGCTCGCATTGCCGTTCTACTGTATAGCCCTCGATGAGCGGAGAAGTCAGGTCTTTTTTAAAGGATAAGGCGAGTTTAGTGTTTAAGGTCTCAACTTCTTTTTGTCCGCCGGCAAGACATATTGCCATGCACCCGGCACACCCCACAGTCAAGATTCTTTTAAAATCTTTGATCAACGTTTTAACTTCTTCCAGAGGTTTAACTTTGGCAATAATCATTTTTTAACTCCATGAGTACTGAAGGTAAAAATCAATAACACTATATCTGACTTCACGTTTGCTAAAATGTTTTCCCGGACTTAGATTACGGTTCACCCACTGCGTAGGGATATACCCCATAGACCCCTTGGGAACGGCAAATAGTCCGTGCTAAAGAAATCATGCTGGGTATATCAATTCCCAACGGACAATAACATCGTTCACAAAGAACACAATTCTTAAAAATTAATTCTTTCATATCTTCGAGTTCTTTACGATCAACCCTACCCTTTTTTTTATAAATTCTCCCTAAGGAGTTTATCGCTTTATAAGCAGGTACATACGTGGGATCCTGATAGTTGCGGTAGAGGAAACAACTTTCCGCGCAAAGCCCGCAATGAACACAAAAGGAAAGCAGGACTTTCATTTTTCCTTTTTTCTGAGTGAGCATCTTTTGGATTTTTGCTACATCAATCGGTCTGATTGTTGCTTCTGTCATCTTGTTTTTCTAGTCCCTTCCTCTCCGGCTACCATGTTCGTGTCCCGCGGCCAAAGCTAAATTCACTTCCTATAAAAAATCGGGCCAAAAAGAAAAAAATCATATGATCAAGCTTGGTAAACGTAATAGAAATAAGCATAAGTTCACCCGCAAGGATATGAATGATAAGCACAGTATGATAATCAAACCATTGTCGGTAACACATAAACCCGGTCAAAAAGGGAGTAACAATGATAAACCAGACAAAATAATCGGAGGTTCTGCTGAGCGCTCTTACTTTGGGGACTACCACGCGGCGAAGCAAAAAAAACAAGGCCAGAATTAAAAAAAGAACCGTAAGTTTATCCCCCAGTGATTCAGAAAAACTCCACAGGCGAAAATTCCACGATTCATAAAGAAGAAGGTTGTGGGCTAATAAAAAGATTGGCAGGATAAAAATTAAGATATGCAAAAGAGAGGTAAAAATCGCCACTGCTTGGTGTTGTCCAAAAATAGAATTTTTGAGAGAAACAGCAAATTGCATTTTTCCCTCCTGGACAGAGCGTCTACCATACCTTTCCTCATGATCCTTGGTCGGAGAATAGATGAGGGAATCCTTCCTTCGGGTAAGGTAGAAAAATTGAATCGTACGAAAAACAATCCCCCCTACAAAAACAAAAAAGGCAACCCATAGCAGAGGGCCCCGGATAAAATAGTAGAGATAGGTTTCTCCCATTGTGTGATTTCACCATCAAATAGAATACACCCTATCCTCCTGTGGGGAAGGAGAAGTTATTTTCTCACCGTGGGCAGAAGATGAGAGTTACCGGGGTGTAATCAATAAAATTCACCCCACTTACTAAACATCAAGCCAGGAATGCGAATAAAGGGTTTTACCCATGAGAACACGGGCGGTCTTGGCATACTGGACTTCTTTTTCACTTAAGCCAGCGAACGAAACTTCCTCCCCATCCATTATTCTCCACACCAGGTTGCAAATTTCAGGCAGACCATCATTGACAAACTGTGCAAGCTCACTATCAAAAGAATCAACGATGGCAGAATAAAGGGTCCCGTATCTGTTCAGCATAATCATATACGTCCGATTGAGGATTCCCCGCAAATGATCGGGCGTGCCATTGGAAACATTCGATAACCCCACCGTTGTCTTAGCCCCCGGCGCGATATCAGCCACCATGTTCATAAATTCAGCGCACGAAAGCACCTGATTGATTTCCACGGAAACCGGAGTGACGATTGGATCAACGTAAATGTCTTCATTGATCACACCCGCCTGATTCGCGGCATAAACCAAATCCGTCGCCAACAAAGCTCTTTCATTGGTATCCCTCGGCATGCCATCTTTTCCCCAGAGCAGTGCGATCATCTGGGCGTTATATTTGGTTACCATCGGTAACATGATCGCCATGCGTTCGGGCTGCAATGAGATGGAATTGATAATTGGTCTCGCTTTCGTTGCCGCCTTAAGACCCGCCTCCATCGCCACCGGATTTGTGGTATCTAAGGACAAAGGAAGGTCGGATACTTCTTCAACCGTCTTGACCATCCATTCCATGAGCTGGTCACCCTCTTTTCGTGCTGGCCCAATATTGATGTCAAGAACATGAGCGCCATTTTGTTGCTGTTGAATAGCCATTTCTTGAATGGGCTTAGGATCACGACCCTTCATGGCGGGACCTAAGGATTTAGACATTACATTAATACTTTCGGCAATCCGCATTATTTTCATGAACGATACCTCCTTGTGTCCTTATTTTAGTGCCAACTCTTTAAATAGGCCGGGATATGGGCGCCTTCTCTCGGGCCGATTTGGATTTCCCAATCAGGTAATTCTTCTTCTAACTCACCGCTGATGCTCGCCACATAACCAGGGATAATTAATTTTCTATGTTTCACTTTATCCAAAATGCCGGATTTTTTCAGAAAGAGTGCGATCTGGTCCGCGGAAAACTTTCCGGCCGCCCAAGCAGTTAAAACGGAGAGTCCTTCAGTATCGAGCACCAACAGCCAGGACGGAACGCGCGAGTTTTCAATCTCACCCGAAACAATAAAATAAGTAAGCGAAAAGTTCGACGTAATCAGAACCGGAGAACTTTCCGTTGGATTATTGACCTCGTAGATACCTTCTGAGGTAGCCATCGGCCGCTGAGGATCAGTATAAATATTCATCCGTTGTACTAAGAGCGGGAAAAGGCTTTCCCCTTGTAAATCGGAAAGGACCAAAATTCCCGCATATTTAGAAACCATGGTGCAGGCGATCAAGCTTTCTTCTAATAAGTTATTGCTCATATCACAAGGGAAGGCAATAGTCGGAAAACCTAAAGCCTGAACTCTCCCAACTAAAGCCGCCCTTCGAATAATAATCTGGTCTTTAAAAACTTTATTTAAGCCACGGCTTCCAGAGTCAATCACCAAATCTTTAAGCCCCATTTCGGTTAGTTTGGTGGTTAACTCCATCACTTCATCAATACCATTTCCTTTAACGGCTAAAGGGAGATTTTTTTCTTTCGCCAATTTCCCCAACGCGTCTGAATTTTCCTTGGTAGCCGCATAAAGCAGAGGGCGGATCGGAGACGCTATTTCAGAGGCGGCCTGCAAGTTTTCTGCTTTTTCGCTCATCAGAATTATTTTTTTGATCCCCGCATCCATTACTTTTTCAATTAACCTCGGAAATTTATTCTTATCCCCAGAAGTGTTTTTTAGGGCAACAAGATCAGGTTTAAGGATAAGACCAACGCGCTCAAATTTCAATTCTTGAAATCTTTTTAGACGCCCTTCGACTTCACCATCGTTCATGGTATCGGCCACTAATACCGCAATGCCGGTGGGATTCACAAACGTTTTTTCATGCCGAAATTGAACTGTCTCTCCTCCGCATTTAAAAATATCATCAGCACCAATGGTAACCGGTCTAATCGGGGGGGCAGATGCCTGAGCCAGTTGCACTTTGGCCTCTTCAGCTACATACGGACAACTCTCCAGCTCGGCCTGTCCGGCAGCCAACTTCATCGCAAACGCCAAACACGTGGGGGGTCCACATTCAGCACAGTTGGTTTTGGGAAGGAGTTTAAAGATTTGAATTCCTGTTAAACCCATGGGGTTCCTCCTTTCAGCTTCCTGACGTAATTATTTCACCTTAAACGTTCATAATTGATTCCATAGAAAGAGCCGGATGTCCTTTCTCTTTGAGAAACGAGAGTATTTCCTCTTGCTTAATTCCTACCGTCTCGTCGGCGATCATATCGGCAAAGTTTTCAATGCCCAACTCTTTGGCGCGCGTATTAATCCTATCCCGCAATGCTTCTTTCAAAGACTTTGGCATCCAGACTAACCGCTTAATGCCTCCTTCAGCTTGAAGAAATTTCTTCGAAGTAATGTAATGCTTGCTGTGGCCAACAAAACCAGGAGTAACATTACCACCACCTACCTGACCAGCTAAAGAAGTAAATTTCATCCCGCACGGGGTCTCCATTGAGCTATCCCGATCAACAGTCATAACCCCATTACATTTATCCAGCACTGCGGCAATACATTCAAAACACCCGCATGAAGTCATTGGGCTTACCATAATGCTGTAGGCATTAACTTCACTGACTTGCTGCCGGGAGGCTTTGTTAACAAATGCGTTTACTCCCTTCCATTGGCCGAAACGAGGATTGATAACCTCTCCCTTCTGGATGGGTTGATTGGGGCCAGTAGGATTAATCTCATTCGAGGCTTTGCAGTCAAGCCAGTTATAAGCGCCACAAAGTCCGGTTCGCTCGGGGGTAACAACACAGACATGGGAAGGGGCAAATGACTGACAGAGCGTGCAAGAATAATAAGTTCCTTCACTTTCATCGGTCATTCCTGCAATCCGTTCGTCTCGGATCCGAAAAGCATTTCTGGCTTTTTGGGTAAGTTCTTTAACCTTATCTTCTTCCGTGTAAATCTGAACCTGGACCTTATCGAAGATTGCTCCAAAGTCTTTATGGTACATTGCATGAAGAATGTTACCGATATCCTTTAACGTAAATCCTTTCTCCACCGCTTGTTTCGCCACGCGCATCCAGGCGATATCTCTTTGTCCAATGTGCATGAGTCCCTGGGCATAGTTAATAAGATGGTGGATCTGCCGTTCCAAAATGGGAAGAAAATCTTCTTGCATCTGCCGGCCAGCAACCATGACATAAATACCAAGAGGAAGACGGCTTCCTGCCGGAACATCAGTAATGTCCGGACCAAAAACCTCAACTTTTCCGTCTTCAACCTCATTCATGTTTTTCATCTCAGAAAATTCGGTCATCTGAGTCCGCCCGCCCCCGCATTCCAACTGGATATCTGAACCCCGAACCCGCTCACCTTCAAAGGCAGCTCCATACGCAAGCGGAATTGGAACTTCAGTAACCGCAACTTTGAGACCCCGCACTTCAATTGCTTTCTGCACCATCTCCTCATAGGGAACGTTAGACACCACATGCTCGTAGGTACATATTCCGGTAGGAAGAACTTCCGGAATTGGGGTATCAGCAATAACCGGAAATCCCCAATTAATAGCACCCGCTGCATTTGCATACCATTCATCTGATACAAACCCCAAAGCCAAAACAAAAGCAAAAATCCGGTCTTTGTTGTAAATGAGCACCTTGCGAAAATCACCGGGTTTTGCTCCCCCAAAAGACATTGCGGCACGAGTGGCAAATCCCAGTGAAAATACCGTCGAGGAAGTATCCGGGCCAAAAGATACTAAGCGAGTGGGCCAGCCTATCTGTACCCCAGCTTTTACCAATTGTTCTGACATGCTGGTGCCATTGTTTTTGGACGACATAAAGACATAAAGATTCTTGAGCTGAAGCTCATGAGCGATTTTTGACGCAATCTCTTCGGTTGGTGGCGCTCCAAGAATAGCGGCAAAACCCGGGGCAGTTCCGTCCACAAACTCCACTCCTCGTTTTCGCATGATGACATCATCGGCTGCTCCCAGCCAGATACTTTTCTCCCCAACCTGTTCGCCTCTTAGATAAAAGTCAGGGTGTTCAAGGTAGCGGATGGCTTCCTCAATCTCCTCTGCCCAAAGGGTAGCCATTCCGGCATCAAGCGCCGGAGCCAAATACGGCAAATGATGATGTTCTTTAACCGGAGGAGGTAAAATTTCCCGACAGCGCCTTAAGACACGCTGGCAGTCTCCTAAGGTTTTGACTGGGATCCCTATAATTCCATAAATTATCGGAAGATAATAGGCAGTATCCGGAAAACCGATTTCCTGGTTAGGTCCATATTTTTCCAATACTTGCTTGTATTGCTTTTCAACTCGGGTAACAATTTTATGAGCGCCACGAATGGCAGCTGAAGCAATAATTTTGGACAATTTGATTCCTCCTTATTTTTTGCTTAAAAAGTTGACGTTCCTATTAAACCGCCTCCAATTCACGCCTCATTGCCATATCATAAAGCACTCTTTCCCGAGCTTTATCAAGACCGAGTGCTTTCCGCTTTTTATCGATGTGGGTTATCATCTTCTTTGCCATCTCGATGGGGTCGGTGGCAAAATCCCACATTCCCCCTACTTCTTGTTCTAAGCCTTTGAACAAATACTCCGTTAATGCGTCGCACCCCAAGGTAGGAAAGGTAGTCCCAAAAATCGTGTAGATGCCGGAGGCGACAAAATACTGACCAATTGCAACTGCTTTTTCACTCATCCACTCGGGTGCGCACCCGGCGGCCGGCAAATCACTGATGTCATCTCCCAAACCGCCTTCCTTCACTACCGCAGTGGCGGCCATGAGGATTCGGCTGTTATCAACACACGACCCCATGTGAAGGACCGGCGGAATACCCACCGCTTCACACACCTCTGCCAACCCGCTGCCCGCAAATTTCGCGGCGGCTTCGGGAAGAAGCAGTCCCGCTTTTCCACAGGCCATCGCGGAACATCCGGTGGAAAGAACAATGACGTCATTTTTAATCAACTCTTTAATCAAGGTTAAATGGGCTTGGTCATGAACGGTCCGCACATTGTTGCATCCTACCACACCAGCGATGCCGCGAATTCTGCCCCCGATGATGTTATCATTGAGAGGTCTGTAGGAAGCTCTAAACATCCCCCCCAGGAGATAATTAATCGTCTCATGAGCAAAACCCACTACGGTATCACATTTGTGACCGGGTATTTTGGTTTTACCCGTGCGTTTTGGAAAATTTTCAATTGCCGCCTTCACAATCTCTTTAGCAGTCTCAAGGGGATTGTGGTCATCAAACTGGATATGCCGCGCCCCACTAATTTTGGCTTTAGGAGAGGTCGTGATAATTTCGGTATGATAGCACTGGGCAACATCATGAATTGACTGCATTTCACACTGAACATCCACCACCATTGCGTCAACAACTCCGGTCACGATGGCAAGCTCTTGCTGGAGGAAGTTACCCGCAATCGGTATCCCGTGACGCATCAAGATCTCATTGGCCGTACAGCACATCCCGGCCAGGTTGATCCCTTTAGCTCCTTTCGATTTGGCAAAGGCGATCATGTCTGGCTCTTGGGTCGCGACAACCACCATTTCGGAAAGAAGCGGATCATGACCATGAACAATAATGTTGATCTCATCTTCTTTTAAAACCCCCAGGTTGATAGATCCTTTGACGGGCACGGGGGTCCCAAACAAAATATCCTGGAGTTCAGTAGCCAGCATTGAACCTCCCCACCCGTCAGCCAGGGCTGCGCGGCTTCCTTGGGCGATGAGGTTTTTGTAGTCTTGATCGACCCCCATGTGGGTCCGGTGCATAAGTTCAACTATTTCACGATCAATCCCTCTGGGAATCAGGTTATATTTGCGCCAGATTTCCTGACGTTTTAGGGGAGCGCGTTTCGTCATCACCAGCCCCCCTTCCTGTTTTCCCCATTCGGCAGCTGCCAGTTCACCCACTTTAATCGCAATCTCTTCAATTGCCCTATCCTCGATGTCAATGCCAAAATCCAACGCAAGTTGCAGGAGTTTAGGCACGTCTTTAACTCCGTAACCGGGAATTTCTCCTTTGGCAGCTAATAAAAATACTTCTGCAACTCCCCGGCCGTGATCAGAGTGGGATGCTGACCCGCCGGCGATCATTCTCACAAAGTTCCGGGCCGCGATCGTTTCAATAGTAGCCCCGCACACCCCAACCCGTTTTTTTTCTTCCCCTTCAGCTTTCTTTTTTGGTGCCGGAAGCCGACACGGTCCCATCGAACAGGTTCGACAACAGCTTCCTTCCGCACCAATCGGGCAAGGCTTCATCGCATCAGCACGGTCAAATACCAGGCTCACCCCATCATTCTTGGCCTTTTCGATCATCTCCTGGCTTGCCTCACAAACCGTCCGTAAAGGCTCAATTTTTTCTTCTTTTATTTTTTTCTTTTCGTCTGCCATTATTTACCTCCTAAACTCAACATTGAGTAAGATTCATCCATTATGCCGGGGTCTTTCTTTTTTCACTCCCGTATACTTCCGATGAATACCAGTAACGAAGGCTGGTCTTAAGGTGCTGAACCATATCTTCACGATTTTTCAGGTTGTGCCGCCAGTCACCTCTTTCGGTGGGAGTACCTTCTTCATAACTAGGCCCTAAAAGTTCAACTTCTTTGCCAGAGAAATCTTTCTTTTTTTCTTTAGGATAATTAAACTCCCCGATTTTATCCTCCGTAGCTAACCAGGAATGCAGAATTTTTACCTGGGGAACTTCTTTGGCTTTCTTTTTCGGTTTTTCTTGAAGCGAAGCTTCTTCCTTTGCTCGAGATGGTTCAGCCATAACTCTTTTAGCGGCCAAAAATGCGGTAAAAACCTCAACTGCTTCGGGTGAAATTGTTACTCCTCCTTCTCCCTCCTCATAAACTTTTACGACCGCAAGCACATGATCCGGACCAACTGTCAAGGGCGCATCCAAGATTTTAGCGATATTAATCTCAAGCTTAATTCCCCGGGGCAGGCTGGCAACAGCAGCAACTTCACCAGGGGCTGCTTTTGTAACCCCTTCGGAAACTGAAACAAAGGCGGGGCGGGCCACCCCGGCCATATCAGCAACATAGTTTCTCACCAACCCAATCGCTTTCGGATGACGCATTACTAAAATATCAGCCCCCGCAAGTAACAATGTTACTGCAGTCATGGCCTCGAGGGTAATCCCCCGGTTTACGGCTTTTCCTATAAGGGGGTCGTCAGCAAGCTTCGCTTCCTTTGTTTTCCAAACCTCATCGGCCAAATTAGAAATCATCGGGAACTGTAATTTGTCATCTTGTTGGGTAAGCGCTGCCTGCCGGATTCGCTCCATAACGGAATAGGTATATTCAATACCATATCCGATTGCGCCCGTTGTGGGGTCGATCAAAATATTTTCCGGCGGTACACCCAGGTTGCCGAGTAAAATATTAAGTTGCTTTGCTAAGTTAATATCAATCGGGGAACTGGCAACTACCATATGATTATAAGCAAGAGCTTGCGCGCCAATCTGTTTATGGTTTCCCTCTTGAACTGGCCCTAAGGCTATTTTTTGGCCTGCGCAAGCCATAGCAACCTTGCGAAGCACTTCCGCATCTTTTTCTACATTATTCGATCCCCAAACAATGAGCGGAATATCAATCGCTTCCAGCACTTGCTTGGCAGTCTCAGCAGCTTCATCAGCGCTTCGATTGAGCCCGTTGGGATCAGTGCTCTTCAACCACAAGAATATGATATCAGCCTTATAAACATCCTGGGCTTTTTTTGCCCACGCTACCGGATTTCCTAAAACATCTTTATAAGGCTCCAAACAGACTTCCGACCAGTCGTCCGGGGTAAAATCAGGAACTTGAATAGCAACTTTGGGTAGATGATGCATCTCCCCTTCAAAGGAGTAAAAGGGATACGAATTTTCTCCCCCCACAGTCACTTTTTTTCCGTTTTTCTCTAAGGTAATGGAACGGATGCTGCCGGTATAAGCCAGCGTTGGAATTTTAAATGACATAATGCACCTCCCTAAGGATTCTTATTTTAAACCCGCGGCTATTCTAGCTGCTTTTACTGTATTCATCATTAACATGGTTATGGTCATTGGACCAACTCCGCCGGGAACCGGGGTAATCATACTTGCTTTTTCCTTCACTCCCTCAAAATCCACGTCACCACAAAGCACTGCCTTCCCGGACTCTGTCATGCCGATCCGATTAACTCCCACATCAATAACCACTGCCCCTTCCTTAACCATGTCCGCGGTGATTGCTTTTGGTTTGCCGGCAGCAACAATCAAGATATCCGCACGTTTGGTATGAAATGCGGTATCTCGAGTAGCGGTATGACAGATGGTAACCGTGGCATTGGCGCCCTTATGTTTTTGGAGAAGGATATTAGCGATAGGTTTACCCACAATGTTGCTTCGCCCAACCACCACTACCTCCGCCCCTTTCGTTTCAACCCCGGAGCGGATCAAAAGCTGCTGGATACCGGCCGGTGTGCAGGGGAGGTAATCCGCTTCGCCAATTATAAGTTTTCCCACGTTTATCGGGTGAAATCCATCAACATCTTTTCTGGGATCGAGTGCATAGAGTACTTTATTTTCGTCAATATGTTTGGGCAGCGGCAGTTGGACTAAAATGCCGTTAATTTTCGGATCACGGTTATAAGTATCAATCAATTTAAGGAGTTGATCTTCGGAAAGGTCTTTCGGCTGGTTATCTTGGATCGAATAGAACCCAAGGTCTTTTGAGATCTTTTGTTTTGCGGTTACATAACTAATCGAGGCCGGATCTTCCCCCACGAGAATAGTCACCAACCCTGGGATTACCCCGTTTTTCTCTTTCAGGGTTGCAACTTCCTTCTTTAATTCTTCCCGAATTTTCTTTGCAACTTCAGTGCCGCTTATGATTTTTGCTGCCATTACCCTACCCTCCTCTTCCTATATTAATGCGTCTAAGATAGCTTTCATTCCTGTTACCGCGGGTGAAGATTCCGGTAAGTTATACGTTGCCTTCCCCTCACGGTCCCGTTGGGAAATATTTTCGTCATAAGGGATATAACCCGCAACTTCCAGGTGGAGCCGTTTGGCTTCTGCTTCTAAACGAGGATCGCCATCCTTTTCAACCTTGCTGATAAGCACCACCTTCCGTGCAATGGCAAGTTTTAATTCTTCGATAAGGTCAAAAATTCTCCGCGCCGCTTGGAGCCCGCGAACACTATGGTCAGCAATGATAAAGAGAAGATCAATATCCTGAGTCGTTAAACGACTGAAGTGCTCCATTCCGGCTTCATTATCAATAATAATATATTGATAATTTTTGGTAAGGGCCTCAATAAAATGTCGTGCAAGGGAATTCGCAACACAATAACACCCCGGCCCCTCCGGCCTCCCCATCACCAAAAGATCATACTTATCCGTTTCCACCAGGGTTTCTTCGGCTTTCATCTCGAACCAAATATCTTTGGTCATCCCCGAAGGAACTTCAGTCCGGATTTTTTCCCTGATTCCCCCGATCGTTTGACCAACAGGAATCCCTAAAACCTCATTGAGGTTAGCGTTGGCATCAGCGTCAACTGCTAAAATCGGAGCCTTTCCCTTTCGAATAAGATAACCAATGATCAACCCTG
>Ga0182021_10004022_pt1 | contig 17226 bp, 13 predicted proteins | sample 612E3MmetaG_FD_120493 | JGI IMG/M metagenome (GOLD analysis project Ga0182021, IMG submission 120493) | Permafrost microbial communities from Stordalen Mire, Sweden - 612E3M metaG (Illumina Assembly) | ecosystem: Environmental > Terrestrial > Soil > Wetlands > Permafrost | place: Sweden...
AGGCAGTACCTAACGGCAGGCAGAATCGATATCTGAGATTTTTTTCTGGATTTGTTTTTAGGTCCTTTTTAGCGTCCGGGTTTCAGACTATTGCATAGGCGACAAAAATGTCATATCCTCCTGAAGCAATGCCTGGAGGTGGCTATGACTGACGTGAACGAGCTTCAGAAGCGATTAGAGGGCCTGAAACGGGAATACCGCGGGGTCAGGAGTATGATCGAAATGATGGAGAAATCGACTCCCCGGGAGGAGCTTCAGAAGATGCGTGCGGAGAAGCTGAAGCCACTGGAGGCGGAGATTAAGAGGTTGGAGGGGGAGCTTGCGAAGGGTTAGGGTGCCGGAGGAGGTGGCGTTTTACCGTGGTCTGGCAGATTTGATTTCTTTTTATCTGTTTTGTGTTTTAGGGCTCTCTTACGTCGCCAAGAGATCGAATTGACGAGAGGTGGGGTACCGTTCGAATACATGGGGGGGAACGACTAACTGTGGACTTGATCAACTCAAGACTGTCGGAACAAAAAAAGCCCCGATGACTTGGGGCTGAATGCTGCCTCATGCTTCCGATTGCCTGATATTCTATTTCTTCGCCTCGAATACCTCGATTGCCTTGCGCATTGTGGAAGGGGCGAGGTGCGAGTAGATCTCCGTAGTGCTGGCCTGGGAGTGTCCCAGTAGCCCCTGAATCGCGTAAAGGCTCACTCCATTTTGGGCCAGGTGCGAAGCGAATGAATGTCGAAGGCTGTGAAAGTGAATCCTCTCCCCCAAGCCTGCCCGTCTACGAGCGTCCTTGAACTTCCTGCTTACGTAAAGCGGAGCATATCTTTTCCCTGAGTGAGTAAAGACATACTCTAACACCTTCCCGAAATTCCTCTTCTGTTGGGTCCTTAACGTGAACAATCCAGCCAATGGTGAACCTCGGACGGGAATAACCCTGCTCCTCCCATTCTTCGTTTGAAAATCTCTGTATGGAGCAATTGCGATCTGTCGAAGTTTTAAGTTGACATGCTCCCAGGGCAGATTCACAATCTCGCTCAAACGACATCCTGTGTGAAAGGCGATAATGAATAGCCACCCGAGAGTTTCGTCGGAGGTATGCTCGGCAATTTGAAAAACCTCCTCCCTTGTGATGTAGTCTGGAGGGGTCTTCAGGACACGGAGCAACTCGAATTTTGGCACTGATTGAACAAACCCCCAGTCGCTGGCCCGTTTCAGCGCCGAGTGAATGTACCGTAGGCCGACGTTGATTGTAACAGGAGCGACCTTTGCTTTTGCCCTCTTATCGGCAAAATGGAAAATGTCCGATGTGTCAATGGTAGAGAGGTGTTTGTTCCCAATGATCTCGAGGAACTGTCCCAATGCAAGTCTATATCCGCGGAGGGTCCCCTCTCGAACTCGTGGTGAGATTCTCTCCAGAAACGTGTCGATGAATTCGGAAAGGCGAACAGATCGTGAAGGGAGAAGCGAGTCAGAGGCCGCGTCCTTGAATTTTGAAACTACCTCTGCGTAATTCCTCAGCCCAGTGGATGTCCACTTCGCCTTTTTGCCCTTATCGAAGGAAACGTAGTATATCCCGTTTCGTTTGTACGTGCGAAAGGTCTGGTTTTTCTTCATTGCGTCCTCCTATGATAGAGTGGAGGTTCGGTATCGAGAGGGAGTATCGACAGGATGTATCGTCAATATCGTCAATACTCTGCTGATAAGGGGAGAATGAGAGCGTGGGAAGGCAAGTGCGATTTTTATCCAGAGTCTGCTGTCTTGCCATTAGACGACGGGGCAATCATCAAAAGCAGACCCAATTTACACAAATCGCGTGAAAGTATCAACAAGTTTTGACCGACTGTGACCCTCGATTCGTCAACATTTGTACACAATTCTGTCAACACTTCTCGGCTGGTCTTCCGACAATTTAGTTGTTGCGATTCGGTCTTCATTCTGTACTCAAGCTATCAGCCCTCCAGATGAGCTACAAGAGCTCGCCGTCAAGATGCATCGGGAGGTGGGGCCAATCACAGTCTGATGTGTTTTTCGACTCCTTTTCGGTGCAGATTTATTGTCGGTGAATAATGGCGGTCTGATAGGGACAGTCCTCCAAGACCTCCGAAATCATTTGGGATTCCGAGTGCGTTTGACTTTGCCACTGTAAATAGGTAGGTTTCTGCCACGCAGATACGCATGATGGTCTCGTCAGCCATCGAGCCACCGCCCTGGACCCTTGGAAATACTCCTACTACAGTGCCCACCCCGACGACTCCCTGGCTGTAATCCTTGCGGGTCAATCACCATTCATTGACAGTTGCATTCAGGCTAGACCTAGTGTGTCGCCGAGCGGTTCTGCATTACCGTCCTACCCGACGACCCCTTCGACTCCTCAAATATGCGGCAATGAAGTCGCTCAGGGTCAAAGGACCACCGAGTCCTATCTCAAGTCGGTAATCTCCTACAGTGGTTGGGTTGAAAGGAGAACAAGATGAAAACCCAATTTGCCTGTCTTGCACTCGCCTTCGTTCTGCTCCCCCCCTATTTGTCCGCTCAATGGGTTCAAACCAGTGCAAGCACTGGCCATATCATCGAGTGTCTTGCCGTCTCCGGCACGAACCTCTTTGCCGGGACTGCTGGCGGCGGCGTCTTTCTTTCGACCAATAGCGGCGCTAGCTGGACGACCGTGAACGCGGGCTTGACGAATACTACAGTCTTGTCTCTTGCCGTCAGCGGCACGAACCTCTTTGCCGGGACTGCTGGCGGCGGCGTCTTTCTTTCCGCTGATAGCGGCACAAGCTGGACTGCGGTCAACACGGGGTTGACGGATACTTCTGTCCAGTCCCTTGTCGTCAGCGGCACGAATCTCTTTGCCGGGAGCTATCATGGTGACGGGGTCTTTCTATCCACCGATAGCGGCACAAGCTGGACCGGATCAAACATGGGGTTGCCGACGTACACTAGCGTCTGGTCTCTTGCCGTCAATGGCGTGAATCTCTTTGCCGGGACTAATTGTGGCGCCTTTCGTTCCAGTGACAGCGGCACGAGCTGGACTGCCGCAAGCACGGGGTTGCCGACGTACAATACTGTCTGGTCTCTTGCCGTCATTGGCGTGAATCTCTTTGCCGGGACTTCGGACGCCGGCGTCTTTCTTTCCGCTGATAGCGGCACAAGCTGGACTGCGGTCAACACGGGGTTGACGGATAATTCTGTCTGGGACCTTGCCGTCAGCGGGACGAATCTCTTTGCCGGGACATATCTGGGCGTCTTTCTTTCCACCACCAACGGGACAAGCTGGACTGCGGCGAGTACCGGCTTGACGAACACTTGTGTCACTGCTCTTGCCATAAGCGGCACAAATCTCTTTGCGGGGACGTACTTTGCTGGCATATGGAGGCGTCCTCTGTCGGAGATGATAACTGATGTTGAGAGACGTGAACTGCTACCACCGTCGTTTGCACTTGAGCAGAACTACCCCAACCCCTTTAACCCGAATTCAAATATCAGATATCAGATATCAGAATTCAGATATATCAAGCTTGCTGTGTACGACCTTTTGGGCCGTGAAGTGGCAGTGTTGGTGAACGAGCGGAAAGCCCCAGGCAAATACGAGGTCAACTTCGACGGTTCGAATCTTGCGGGTGGTGTGTACTTCTACAGACTGCAGGCGGGAGATTTCACGCAGACGAAACGACTTTTGCTTTTGAAGTGAGTCGCACGAATAACGATGCAGAGACCAAATCCCACATCAACGGCGGTGTGGGATTTTTGTTTGCAGTTCAGAGCACAATCTTGTCAACAGAGGGAGGAGGCAGAAGGAGGGCGCGCAGTACTCGGAATGCCGATGACTGTCCAGAGTCTGCTGTCTTGCCATTGGACGACGGGGCACTCAAAAATGCCGTCAATTTCGCATGAAGTAAGCTTCGCAGATCCCCTTTTTGTCGATACTCACGGCCAATTGTCGATACTGTCGATACTCTGCATGAATAATATACTGGGATTTCGCTTGGAAAGCAATCAGTCTTGCGGGACCCCGCCGGCACAAGTATGGTTTGATCGGGTCATTCCCCGCCGATGATGTCTCCCCTCGAGCTGTATCTTCAGAACCAGTAGCTGCAAGAATGCAAACTTCTCTGCAACGACAACTATGATGTATCCAGAAAACTCATTGTGAGCAGACTCGCCGAGGAGAGAGGATTAACTACGTTTTCGTTCCTTCGGACGATTGTCTTCCCTTACATCCATTCGTAATATCGTTCATATAATCCGGTTCAAATTCAAGCAATGAGATCCATTACAAGTCATACGATGGCTTTCGGACGAGCTTTCACGCTCGTGTTCTTCCTCGCAAGTTCGGGTTTTGGGGCCGTTTTGCATATCTGTCTGATCAATGCATCGGAATGCTATGATGCCTCTGATTCGAGTAACCATGATTCCTGCCCCATGAAGCAACGGCCAGTGGATGTAGCTGCCGTTTGCATTCACCACATACACGGCTGCCACAAAAGTGCAATTGTCGCTGGTTCTAATCTGTTTCAGTCGTTGAAAGAAAGGGACACCAAGGCGCAGAAAGTTAAAGTCCTCGCTCAGCCTTACTCCGCGTCTGTTTTGCCCTCACCGGCGCATGCCGGAACTCGGTCTAACCGCTGCCTCTCCGAAAGCGCTTCTCCACGCTCAGTGGAGTTGTACAAGCTTAACGCGACCCTCCTGATCTGAAATTACACCGGTGGCCTTGGCATGCAGGCGATGTGGCTGCACTCCACCTTCACGTGCCTGCAATCAGAGGCCTTCCGAGCTATTCTCTTCTCTCTTGATGAGCATCGCGAATGAATCAATGGCAATTGGAGCGGCGTGATTCTAAAGTGGTCGAAGTCGCCGATGACCACGGAGGTTGGGTGGAAATGGAAATGTGGTCACCATTTTGCGCTCGGCCGGTCATAACGTGACCGATTGTGTCGACAGACAGCCGATAAGTGAGGATGTGTCGTAACGCTACCCGTGAGGAGTGACATGAAAGTGAGTCCTCTTGCTGGAAAGCCTGCCGAAGAATGGATGTTGGTGAACGTTCCCAGACTCGCCACGGCATACTATGTGGAGGCGCCTGATCCTTCCGTGCCGGGGCAACGGGTTTCCTTTGGCACCTCCGGCCATCGCGGTACGGCCTTCAACAGGTCTTTCAATGAAGGTCATATACTCGCGATCACGCAGGCGATCTGCCTGTATCGAAGGCGGAAGGGGATTGATGGCCCGCTGTTTCTGGGAATCGATACACACGCGCTGTCGGTCCCGGCTTGCGCGACCGCGCTTGAGGTGCTTGCAGCAAATGAAGTGGATGTGATGATCGCAGCAGGGGACGAATATACGCCGACCCCTGTGATTTCTCATGCGATCCTGACGTACAATCGCGCGAGGAAGACCGGGCTTGCCGACGGTATTGTCATCACGCCGTCACACAATCCGCCGCAGGACGGTGGGTTCAAGTACAATCCCCCCAACGGCGGGCCGGCGGAATCCGCCGTCACCGGCTGGATCGAGGCAAAGGCAAACGAGTTTCTCGAGAATGGTCCTCTGGGCTTGAAGAGGATTCCTTTCGAGAAAGCGCTTCGCGCGCCCACGACGCACTTGTACGACTATCTTGGCCCCTACATTGCCGATCTCGGCAACGTGGTTGAAATGGACGTCATCCGCGGTTCGAAGCTTAGCATGGGCGTTGATCCTCTCGGAGGTGCCGGCGTCCACTACTGGGGTCGAATCGCCGAGCAGTACGGGTTGAACCTCACGGTTGTGAACGAGGCAGTCGATCCGACATTCCGTTTCATGACCGTGGACTGGGACGGCCAGATCCGCATGGACCCGTCCTCGCCCTACGCGATGCAGCGATTGATAGGGATGAAGGATCGCTTTGATCTCTCTTTCGCCTGCGACACGGACCATGACCGGCACGGCATCGTCACCCGGAGTTCGGGGTTGCTGCCGCCGAACCATTACCTTTCCGTCGCGATATCTTACCTCTTCCAACACCGGCCGAAGTGGCGCAAGGAAGCTGCGGTCGGTAAAACACTGGTAAGCAGCCAGATGATTGATCGTGTCACCGCGAAACTCGGGCGGAAGCTTTACGAGGTGCCGGTTGGCTTCAAGTGGTTCGTTGATGGCTTGCTCGACGGCACGCTTTGTTTCGGCGGCGAAGAGAGTGCAGGGGCATCCTTTTCTCGCCTGGATGGCACCGTCTGGACGACGGACAAAGATGGAATTGTCCCGGCATTGCTCGCAGCGGAGATCACGGCCCGGATGGGGCGCGATCCCGGGGAGATCTACCGCGAACTCACTCGTGAGTTCGGTGAGCCTGTCTATGACCGCGTTGAGGCGCCGGCCACTCCGGATCAAAAAATATTGTTGGGGAAGCTCTCACCCCGGCAGGTTACGCTCACCGATCTGGCGGGTGAAAAGATCCAGACTGTCCTCACCCACGCTCCGGGCAACGGCGCTCCGATCGGCGGGTTGAAGGTGCTGGCAGAGAACGGATGGTTCGCGGCGCGTCCATCAGGGACTGAAGACATCTACAAGATCTATGCGGAAAGCTTCAATGGAGCGGATCATCTGCGCCGTATCCTGGAGGACGCCCAGATGATTGTCAACGATGCTCTCGCAGGAGCGGCGTCGCCGGGAAATGCCGAGATGAAGACATGATCGTACCGAAGAAAGCTCTTGACGTCGCTTCACTATCTCACGCCGCCACCGACGCTGAGCTGGAAATGCTTCAGCGCGAATCATTCAGCTACTTTCTGCATGAGGCCAATCTCGACAACGGGCTGGTTATTGACAAAACTGCAGCGAATTGGCCTGCCAGTATAGCTGCAACCGGCTTTGCGTTGGCGACTTACCCGGTGGCTGTCGAGCGCGGGTTTATGCCGCGCGCTGCGGCGGTAGAGCGAACACTGGCCACGCTTCGTTTTTTCTGGAACAGCCCGCAAGGCCCCGAACCCGACGCCACAGGCTACAAGGGTCTCTATTATCACTTTCTCGACATGCGGACCGGCCGGCGCGCCTGGCAATGCGAGCTCTCAACAATAGACAGCGCTTTTCTGCTTGCGGGTGCGTTGACGGCGGGAATCTATTTTGACGCAGAGGGCGTCGACGAACGGGAAATCCGCACCCTGGCAGACAATCTCTATCGCAGAGCGGATTGGCAATGGGCGCAAAACCGTGGCTCGATGGTCACTCACGGTTGGAAGCCCGAGAGCGGATTTCTCAAGTACCGTTGGGAAGGCTACGATGAGGCGATGCTGCTCTACGTCCTGGGACTGGGTTCGCCCGTTCATCCGCTCGCGGAGAGCTGCTACGCCGCGTGGACTTCGACTTACCGGTGGGAGCAAAGCTATGGATATGAATATCTCTACGCCGGGCCGTTGTTCACGCACCAGCTCTCGCATATCTGGATTGATTTTCGCGGCATTCAGGACTCGTTCATGCGCGTCAAGGGCATCGACTATTTCGAGAATAGCCGTCGCGCTACGTATGTGCAACAACAGTACGCGATTGGCAACCCGCTCAAGTTCGTCGGCTATGGCCGCCATTGCTGGGGAATAACCGCAAGCGATGGCCCCGGCCCTAACACGATCAAAGTGAGCGGCATCGAGCGTCAATTCTTCGATTACTTGGGACGAGGCGTGCCGTATGGGCCCGACGACGGCACCGTCGCGCCGTGGGCGGTGGTGACCTCGCTGCCATTTGCTCCCGAGATCGTCCTCCCTGCGATAGACTATTATGTTAACCAGGTCAAATTAACAGAGCTCAACCCCTACGGATTTAAGGCAACCTTCAACCCGACCTACCCGTTAAAATCCAGCAATCCCTATGGCTGGGTATCCCCATGGCATTACGGGCTCAATCAAGGACCTATTGTTCTCATGATCGAAAACTATCGAACCGGCTTGTTGTGGCGATTGATGCGAGACTGCCCTTACATCGCGAACGGTTTGAGGCGGGCGGGTTTTGGCGGGGGTTGGTTATGAATTCTGTACCACGTATGCACTGGTTGGCAAATTCAGATGAATCCATACTAGAAGAGATTTGTGCACGTAGATCGCACGCAGGCATTTGTAAGGGGTCCGCCCGGTAAACGGCTGTTTTACCTCAATCTTCTGTAAGTGAATAATCACTTTCTATGGGAGACGCTCATGATGAACTCATGGTTGTTCTGGTGGATGATATTCATGTTACTATTTTTCGTGATTCCGATCGGCTACGGTTCGGGCTATCGTCGATGGGGAGCACCATACCCGAGATATATCCAGCGACGCCGCGGGCTCAAGGCAACCGCCAACGGCGGTTCCGCAATCTCTCACGATCAGTCTTGGAGGTGGGGCGGCGACTTGGTGTGGATGGTGTTTTTCATTGGGATTTTCTGGGTTGCCTTGGTGCTTTGGTGGCTCTGAGACAAAATTGCATCACGTGAGGATAGACCATGCCGGCACAGTTGATTCAGCCGCCCCGCGGCGAACTGCTCTGGCGGGGCGGCGTCGCGCCAAATCCTTCGGAGGAAAATGCATGAGCAGGCAAAAACGGACCACCGCAAGTATGGAATCATTAATAGATATGCTTGCAAGCAAGGACGGTTTGACTCGCCAGAAAGCAAGAAAATCGTTGGTGGCTCTGGGTAAACCCGCCGTCTCTTCCCTCAACCGGACATTGCAGAATTCCAGGTTGGATCACGTTCGCTGGGAAGCAGCCAAGGCACTCGGCGCGATCGGAGATACCAGAGCAATACCACGGTTGGTGAAAGCACTCGAAGACAGCGACCACGACGTGGCTTGGTTGGCTGCTGAAGCATTGAGAAAGTTCAAAAAGGCCGCCTGGCCGCCGTTACTACGCGTGTTGATCAAAAGCGGATCGGACTCCGGTTCGTTGCGCCAGGGAGCGCACCATGTTTTTCGGAATCAGAACGAGGTTGGATTCAATGATTTGCTCGTAAGTCTGACGAAAGCCTTGGAGTCCAGCACGGTTCCTGAATTGGCGACGGTAGCTGCGTTTGACATCCTTAAGCGGATGAAGGCAAGATCATGAACGCTCATTCGCGCACCGGGAGCCCGGCCAGGAGTTCTTTGCCTGCCGAAATCGATGGTTTTGATTCACTGTCCGAGCTTGCCCTTGATATGCGCTGGTCGTGGAATCATGCCACCGACAAAGTGTGGCGCCAGCTTGATCCCGGACTGTGGGAAATTACGCATAACCCCTGGGTCGTCCTGCAGACGGTCTCGCGCGACCAGATTAAGCGTGTCTTGGCCGAGCCCGTCTTTCGCAAGGACGTTGACGACCTGCTGCAGACCCGGAAGCGTACGGCGGAGACCCCCGCGTGGTTTCAGCAGAATCATTCGCACGGCCCCCTGACCTGTGTCGCGTATTTCAGCATGGAATTCATGTTGAGCGAAGCCCTGCCGATCTATTCGGGCGGGCTTGGCAATGTGGCCGGCGATCAACTCAAAGCAGCAAGCGATTTGGGAGTGCCGGTGGTCGCCGTGGGACTGCTCTACCAGCAGGGCTATTTTCGCCAGGTGATCGACAAGGACGGAATGCAACAGGCCCTCTTCCCGTATAACGACCCGGGACAGTTGCCGATCACTCCTTTGCGCCAGGCGAACGGCGAGTGGCTGCGTTTGGAGATCGCCTTCCCCGGTTACTCGGTCTGGCTGCGCGCCTGGCAGGTGCAGGTCGGCAGAGCAAAGCTTTACCTGCTGGACAGCAATGATGCGGCGAACTATCCCGCTCATCGGGGGATTACCAGCGAGCTGTACGGCGGCGGGCCGGAGCTGCGCCTCAAGCAGGAACTGCTCCTGGGGATCGGCGGATGGCGGCTGCTTGGTGCGCTTGGCATGAAGCCGGAAGTCTGTCATCTCAATGAAGGGCATGCGGCATTTGCCGTGCTGGAACGCGCCTGTTGTTTCATGGAGGAGACCGGACAGCCCTTCGAGGCCGCGCTGACCGTCACACGCGCGGGAAACCTCTTCACAACACACACGGCGGTGGCCGCCGGCTTTGACCGGTTCGCTCCGGCCCTCATCGAGCAATACCTCGGTGGTTATGCCGAGAAGAAACTCGGCATAAAACTCCAAGACTTGCTGGCCCTGGGCCGTCAAAACCCGGACGACTCATCGGAAAGTTTTAACATGGCATATCTGGCTATCCGGGGAAGCGGGGCGATCAATGGCGTGAGTCGTTTGCACGGGAAGGTGAGCCGACACCTCTTTGAGCCTCTGTTTCCTCATTGGCCGGCGGACGAAGTGCCTGTCGGACAAGTGACCAATGGAGTCCACATGCCCACCTGGGACTCGGCTCCGGCCGATGATCTGTGGACAGAAGCCTGCGGAAAGGACCGCTGGCTGGGGACGATGAAAACCCTGGGACAGGACATTCGCCGCGTCTCCGACGCCAGGCTCTGGCAATTTCGTATCGCCGGCAGCGAGATTCTTGTTGAATACGCCCGTGAACAATTATCACGGCAACTGACCGCATCAGGCGCATCGCCCGGGATGGTTGAGGAGGTGAAACATCTCTTTGATCCCAGCGCATTGACATTGGGCTTTGCACGCCGGTTCGCCACCTACAAGAGACCGAACCTCCTCCTGCACGACCCGGAGCGGCTGCTTCGTCTGTTGACCATTCCCCACCGCCCGGTGCAACTCATCATCGCCGGCAAGGCCCATCCGGAAGACGGTGCGGGGCAGGCGTTGATCCATGAATGGATACAATTCATCCGCCGGCCGGAGACCCGCCCCCACATCATCTTCCTGAGCGACTACGACATGTTGCTGACAGAGCAGCTTGTGCATGGGGTGGACGTCTGGATAAATACGCCCCGGCGGCCCTGGGAGGCGTGTGGAACGAGCGGCATGAAGGTGCTCGTCAATGGAGGCATCAATCTTTCGGAACTGGACGGCTGGTGGGCCGAGGCGTACAGCCCTGAGGTGGGATGGGCGTTGGGGGACGGCCGGGAGCATGGCGAGGATCCGGCATGGGACGCGATCGAAGCCGACGCCCTCTACGGCCTGCTCGAGCGGGAGGTGATCCCGGAGTTTTATGCCCGGGACGCGAACGGCTTTCCCTCTGCATGGGTCAAGCGGATGCGGGAAAGCATGGCGCAGTTGACACCGCGTTTCTCCGCCAACCGCGCGGTTCGCGAATACACGGACCAGCACTACCTCCCGGCTGCTGCTGCCTACCATTTGCGCAGTGCCAACAAAGGCGCAATCGGAGGGCAAATTGTCCATTGGCAGCACAGTCTGGAACAGAAATGGGCCACGCTATGCTTCGGCAAAGTGAAGATTACGAGTGACGCGGAGAGGCATCATGTTGAGATGGAAGTCTATTTGAACGACCTCGAGCCGAACGCGGTGCAAGTCGAGCTCTATGCTGATGGAGTGAGCGGGGGCGTTCCTGTGCGGCAGGAGATGAAGATCGTCCGCCGGATGAACGGCGCATCGGGTGGATACGTTTATAGCGCGGCTGTGTCTGCGGTACGGCCGCCAGCGGACTATACGGTCCGACTGATACCGTACTGCGACGGTGTTGCGATCCCGCTGGAGGACGCACGCATCCTGTGGCAACGATAAAAATTCTTTAAATGGAGGTAACCACAATGAGAAAAAGCAGCTCTTTTGCAGCAATGGTTTTCATCGTGATCTTTGGCATCGGCGTGGCTGCAGCATTTATGACGTATGCAGTCACGGGGAACATGGTAAGCACATGGATTGGTGTCATTGCTTTTGTTGTCGCCTTCGTTGTATCTCTCGCAACCAAGGTTGCGGATCAGTGGGATAAGGCAGTGATATTGCGGTTAGGCAAGTTCCGCTCCCTGAAGGGACCGGGACTGTTTTTCATTATTCCGGTCATCGATGCGATTCCCTACTGGATCGACACCCGCGTCATCACGACCGGCTTCAAGGCAGAAAAAACCCTTACGAAAGACACCGTCCCGGTGGATGTCGATGCCGTGCTCTTCTGGAAAGTCCTGGACCCCAAGAAGGCAGCCCTGGACGTGGCCGACTATCAAAGTGCCATAAGTTGGGCCTCCCAGACGGCTCTGCGTGATGTCATTGGCAAGACCATGCTATCCGATATGCTGGAAGGGAGGGACAAAATCAGCGACCTCCTGCAGAAGATCATTGATGAGCGCACCGAGCCATGGGGCATTAATGTCATTTCTGTGGAAGTCAAGGATGTACTCATCCCATCAGCTTTGGAGGATGCGATGTCGATGCAGGCCCAGGCTGAAAGAGAGCGTCAGGCTCGTGTGATTCTGGGAGATTCGGAACGACAGGTGGCGGAGAAATTCGGGGAAGCGGCCAAGACCTACATCAATAATCCTGTCGCTCTTCACTTAAGGGCGATGAACATGCTCTATGAGGGTTTGAAGGAGAACGCCACGATTGTCATTGTACCCAGCACGGTCGTGGAAACGATGCAACTGGGAGGTATGGCCGGGTTGACGGCCCTGACCATGGGATTAGGCCAGGAGCAGACAAACAAAGGGAAAGAAAGCGAGTCCGGAAAACAAGAATGACTTCAGGGAAAACGCTCATCACGCGACACAATATCCCTTTAGGTAAGATTCTCGGGATCCCGATTGGTTTGGATTACTCCTGGTTTGTGATCTTCGGGCTGCTCACCTGGATGCTGGCGGGTAGTTATTATCCCGCTGAGTTCAAGGACTGGTCGCCGATCCTGTACTGGGTCGTGGGAGCGGCGACTGCGATCATGCTCTTTGTGAGTGTGCTCCTCCATGAACTCGGGCATTCTGTTGTTGCTCTGCGGTATAAGATTCCTGTGCGCAGCATTACGCTTTTCCTCTTCGGGGGTGTCGCACAGATCGGGTCGGAGCCGCCCAGCGCCATTGCGGAGTTTCTTATCGCGATTGCCGGTCCGCTCGTGAGTCTGGTCCTTGCGATCATATTCTACGCGATGGAGCCGCTGGTTGCCGGCATCGAACCCCTCCTGGGTCTGGTTAAATACCTTGCCTACATCAACGCGGCCCTGGTGCTGTTCAACCTCATTCCCGGCTATCCCCTCGACGGCGGTCGCGTGTTCCGGGCCATCGTATGGGCCTCGACGAGAAACATGCGCCGGGCGACCCTCATCGCAGCAAACGTCGGCCGGTTCTTTGCTTTTCTGTTTATCATCGTGGGCGTCTGGCAGATATTCAGCGGAAACTTTGGCGGAGGGCTTTGGATTGCGTTCATCGGTTGGTTCCTCGACAACGCGGCGTCCGCCCAGGTGCACCAGGTGATGTTTCAGGGTCTGCTTGTGGGCCACCGAGTCTCGCAGGCCATGAATACTCAATGCGCCTCCGTTTCGGGGTCTCTGACGCTCCAGGAGCTGGTGGACAATCATATCCTCACCAGCGGGCAACGTTGTTTTCTCGTCAACCGCGGAGACGACACCCTTGGTCTGATGACATTGCACCGGATCAAGGGAGTCCCGCGAAGCGAATGGGTGACGACGAGCGCCTCTCAGGTCATGCTTCCTTGGGAAGAGCTCAAACACGTCGATCCCGACGCGGAACTGTGGGCCGCACTTCAGGAGATGGACCGCGATGGAGTCAACCAGCTGCCCGTCACCCGTGATCACAAAGTCATCGGCATGCTAAGCAGGGAGGATGTCATAACGTTCCTGCGCACGCTGCAGGAATTGGGAGCGAAGCCAGCGTAAGAACGCGCACTCGGGAGCGAGAATGAAGCACTCAGGAGAGATTACGACGCTGTTCCTGGATATCGGCGGTGTCCTGCTGACAGACGGGTGGGATCATCACGCCCGGAAGCGGGCGGCGACGAAGTTTAAGCTGGAGTTGGGCGAAATGGAAAATCGGCACAAACTGACCTTTGACACCTACCAGCAGGGAAAGCTCTCGCTGCATGAGTATATGGACATGGTTGTCTTTTACAAAGAGCGCGACTTCACGCGCGCTCAGTTCCGTCGTTTCATGTTCGAACAGTCGAAACCCTTTCCGGAGATGATCGACCTGATGACACGACTGAAGATCAGGTATGGGCTCACGATCGGGGTGCTCAGCAATGAGGCGCGCGAACTGAATGCGTATCGGGTTCGGAAATTCATGCTGGGCCGGCTTGTGGATTTCTTTATTTCCTCCTGCTTTGTCCATATGTGCAAGCCCGATCCGGATATCTTCCGGCTTGCCCTGGATATCGCCCACGTGCCAGGCGGCCACGTCGTCTATATCGAAAACACCCCAATGTTTGTCCAAATCGCGGAAGGATTAGGCATTCGCAGCATACTCCATAAGGACTTCAGATCCACAAGTGCGAAACTTGCTGCGTTCGGATTGCCGGATATCGAAAGAGTCGTCGATGAAACTCGCTAACCCCGACATCCTGACGATCAACGCCGGCTCGTCGAGCATCAAGTTTGCATTGTATCAAACAGGCGAACGGCTGGAACAACGTCTTCAGGGAAGCGTTGACCGTATCGGTTTGCCAGGAACGAAACTAACGTTCGGCGACTCAGCAGGAAAGAAGAAAGGCAGTCTCGTTCTTGAAACTTCTGACACCAGATCGGTGTCAAATTCGTTGATTGATTGGCTCGAAGATCAGATTGATTTCTCCTCGATCAATGGCGTGGGACACCGGGTAGTCTTTGGCATGACACACACCGATCCCGAGCGAGTAACACAGGAACTGCTGAATGAACTCCATCGCTTCATCTCGTTCGATACGGATCATATGCCTGCAGAGGTTGAATTGATCGAGGTGTTAAGGCAACGGTATCCCAGCATGCTTCAAGTGGCTTGTTTTGATACGGCGTTTCATTGCACAATGCCCCGTGTCGCAAAATTGCTCCCGATTCCCCGCCGGTTCGACGCAAAGGGAATCCGACGATATGGGTTCCACGGTTTGTCCTATGCGTATCTCATCGAAGAACTCGCGCGTGTCGCAGACACGAAAGAGGCGCTGCGCCGGGTTATTCTGGCTCATCTGGGTAGTGGGGCCAGTATGGCTGCCGTCCTCGAAGGCAAGAGTATCGACACCAGCATGGGCTTCACACCTGCCGGAGGGTTGATGATGGGGACACGGCCTGGTGATTTGGATCCGGGCGTCGCGTGGTACATGATGAAGTCAGAGCATCTCACACCCAAACAGTTCAATGAGGTCATCAATCACGGTTCCGGTCTTCTCGGCATTTCCGAAACCAGTTCCGACATGCGGGATTTGCTCGCAATGGAAACAGACGACGTTCGGTCAGCGGAAGCCGTCGCACTATTTTGTTATCAGGCGAAGAAGTGGATCGGAGCTTTTGCTGCGGCTCTCGGCGGACTGGACACGCTGGTATTTGCAGGAGGTATCGGTGAGAATTGCCCGGTGGCTCGATCCCGCATCTGTGAAGGGCTGGGATTTCTTGGAATTGAACTCGATGGTAAGCGTAATCAGGAGAGTGAGGGTATCATTTCCGCCGCGACCGGTGGGGTTACGGTCCGCGTCATTCACACGGACGAAGAACGGGTGATCGCGAACACGGTATGCCATGTTTTGGGTCTTACACCTGAAGGAGAACGTGTTCATGAAACCAGGAAGGATCGTTTGAAAGGAGCATCGCTATGAAGGCTACAAAACGGGGTACGGAGAACATCGCCGTGGAAACTGACAAGATGAATACGACGGACAAGCCATTGTCACCTGATCTGCTGCAAAAGATAAACGCATATTGGCGTGCTGCAAACTATCTGTCTGTAGGCCAGATTTATTTGTACGACAATCCGTTGTTAAAGGAACCATTGAAACTTTCGCATGTGAAGCCGCTTGTGGTGGGACACTGGGGCACGACGCCGGGCCAGAACTTCATCTATGTACATTTGAACCGGGTCATCAAGAAGTATGACCTGAATATGTTTTACATCGCCGGTCCCGGCCACGGCGGCCCGGCGATTGTAGGCAACGTTTACCTCGAAGGCACCTGGAGTGAAGTTTATCCGAACGTCTCCCAGGACGAAGCCGGGCTGAAAAAGCTGTTCAAGCAATTCTCATTTCCCGGCGGCATTTCCAGCCACGTTGCGCCGACCACGCCGGGGTCGATTCACGAAGGGGGCGAGCTGGGATATTCACTCAGCCATGCCTTCGGGGCCGCGTTCGACAATCCTGATTTGATCGTCGCGTGCGTCATCGGCGACGGTGAAGCGGAAACGGCATCCCTGGCAACCTCCTGGCAGTCCAACAAGTTTCTCGACCCGATGACGGATGGTGCCGTACTGCCAATCCTGCACCTGAATGGCTACAAGATCAGTAACCCAACGGTTCTCGCGCGTATCGAGCATGAGGAGTTGGAGCAATTCTTGCGAGGCTGTGGCTGGACCCCCTACTTTGTAGAAGGCGATGAGCCGGAAACAATGCATCAACTCATGGCCACCATTTTGGAAAAGGCCATCGAGGACATCAGGCACATCCAGGAGAATGCAAGGAGCAAGAACGACACAACCCGGCCGCGCTGGCCAATGATCGTCCTCAGATCGCCCAAGGGCTGGACAGGACCGAAAGTCGTCGATGGTCTGCAAGTTGAGGGCACATTCCGCTCGCACCAGGTGCCGCTCCTCGTGGATTCCGAGCATCCCAATCATCTCAAGCAGCTTGAAAGCTGGATGAAAAGCTACAAGGCGGAAGAACTGTTCGATAAGAGCGGCCGATTTATGCCGGAATTGGCCGAACTGGCGCCCAAGGGTAATCGACGGATGGGCGCTAATCCGCACGCCAACGGTGGCATTTTGCTGCGCGACTTGCGCATGCCGGACTTCCACGTCCATGCACTGAAGGTGCCTTCGCCCGGCGCCGTTGACGGCCAGGATACGCTTGTGCTGGGTCAGTTCCTGCGCGACGTGGCCACGCTGAATCAGGATCAACACAATTTCCGTGTCTTTGGTCCCGATGAGACAGTCTCGAATCTCCTGGGTGCGGTTTTTGAAACAACCAACCGACAGTGGGACGCCCGAACAGTCAAGAATGATGAATTCCTCGCTCCCGCAGGACGCGTGCTGGACTCGATGCTCAGCGAGAACCAGTGTGAAGGTTGGCTGGAGGGATATCTTTTGACCGGGCGGCACGGGCTGTTCAACAGCTATGAGGCATTCATTCGCATTGTCGACTCGATGTTTAGTCAACACGCCAAGTGGTTGAAGGTTTGCCTGGAGCTTCCCTGGCGCCGGAAGATTTCCTCGCTGAACTATCTGCTCGCCTCCCACGTCTGGCAGCAGGATCACAA
>Ga0182021_10004023_pt1 | contig 17226 bp, 18 predicted proteins | sample 612E3MmetaG_FD_120493 | JGI IMG/M metagenome (GOLD analysis project Ga0182021, IMG submission 120493) | Permafrost microbial communities from Stordalen Mire, Sweden - 612E3M metaG (Illumina Assembly) | ecosystem: Environmental > Terrestrial > Soil > Wetlands > Permafrost | place: Sweden...
AACTCATCGCCACGAAACATCACAACAACGATGATAACAACGATAACGATAATGGCGGGAAAGCAGGCTCCACCAACTCCACCACCGGTCTCGACGACAACGTGGTGGCGACGGCCGTGACCGCCGCCGACGGCTCCTACACCTTTATCGGTGTCGAGGCCCAGCGCGTATTTGACGTCTATGTCACCAACACCGACACCACCAAGCTCGCCAGCGCCCCTCCCACCTCGTACGGGTCCACAAGGACCTATGGCGACTGTAACGGTGTGGTTCAATACCCCGATGATATAACCGTTTCTGTTCCCTCTGCGCCGAGTCCCTGCCTTATCGGCACTTCCCCGTTACAGAACGAAAACATCCATGTCAATGCCGACGGGTCCAGCACTGTCACGGTTACCTTCACCTTCAACAAGGCGGTGGTCGGCAACAGCAACAACGGTGCGCTTGCCAGTTCAGCTACCAACGACCCGATCAACACTCTCGCGCTGACCAGCGCCGGCAATCCGAACAGCCTGTTCGCCCTTGTCGACGTCAACCTCAAAGGTTACAAGAGCAGCAACGTCGCCCACAGCCTCAGCTGGAATGCCGCCCGTACCGTACTCACCGTTTCCATCCCGAATGCCGCGCCTGCCGCAATCTACAGCGTGGACATCAGCCGTGCCCTCGGCCTGTCGCCATGCGGCATGGTAGCGGATTCGCTCCAGACGGTATTTACCACCAACATCCTGGGCGCCGACAACAGTTGCGGAGCCACGTGCACAACCTTCTACACCTTCGGCGCATCTATTCCCGCCGCTCCGACAGTCAGCCTGATCAACACCCCTTACGACTACAACTCCCAGATCACTCTGAGCTGGCTGCCGACGTCGCAGGCCAAGGCCTACAATGTCTACTGCCAAAGCATCCAGAACTGGGGCACAACCCAGGAAGTCGGCGCGTATAATCTCATCGACTCGACGACCCTGGCCCAATATGCCCTGTCTAGCTTCGGCGCCAACGATCTTATCAACTCCAAACTCGGGATCCAGGACCTGACCGACACCTTCATCGAAAACTACAAGATCAAGATTACCTGGAATTGCAAGGTCACCGGCGTGAACGCCGACGGCGTTGAAGGCCCTGCCAGCAACGTGGTAACTGCCGCTGACACAGTCAAACCGGAAGTCACTGGGTGCAGCAGTCCGACGAGCACGACTCTGCAGGTCTGCTTCGACGAGCCGATGGACAAGGGTGTTGCCCAGACCATCGCCAACTACGCATTCGTCAACTTCAGCGCCCACACTCCCGATGGGAAAGTCTATACGGTGCCGACTATCACAGCGGCCAATTACACACCGAGCAGTCACTCGATCCACACTCCGCCCAACGGTTGTGTAATCCTTACACTGGACAAAGCTATCACCTTCACCCAGCTGAAAAAGAACCCGTACCTCACCGTATCGGGGGCCGACGTGGCCGGCAATGCGATCCAAACCGACTCCACTAAATTTAAACTCAGTGGCAACGCCTGCAATGCTTTCTAACAAAAGGTAGCCTGCAGCACAACAGGAATGCGGGGGAGAGCGATCTCCCCCGCATCTTTTTTACCTATGCCGCGGCCGTTTTGCCCCTCCAGCCCCATTCCGAAGCGGGTGAGGACCGGGCAACGACTGCCGACCTTCATAATCAGCAATCGAAACATTCTTATCGCAGGGAGATCATGCATGTTTAAAAAGCGGCTGGCCTTACTGGCACTGAGCACTCTGCTCCTTACCGCCTGTACCGGAAAGGACCCGGGCCCCCTGGAGGGCACATGGAAGTCGAGCATCGGCACGACCATCACGTTCCGTGCCGGCGAATCGGAAGCGGACGGCAATGTCTGGAAAGTTTCCTACAAGGTCAGCGGAAACGAGGTCAGGGTGGTCCATACGGAGGGCCCCACGAAGGGAAATACGGCCCGCTTCACCATCATCGATGCCGATACCGCAAAGACCGACTATATGACCATACAGCGGGTGAAGTAGTCTCATGGATGAGCATGTCTGCTTCCTTCGGAGAAACCTGGGTATACGAGCCGAAAATCCGGGAGCTGTGCTCTTTGTCCACGAACCGGATCGACAGCGGCCGGATCTGGCGCTGATGTGCCGTTATCCGTAACCAACAAGATTGTCGGGATGAGACCATGAGGAAAATACTCGCAATGACCCTGCTGCTGGCGTTCGCCACGAACGCGTGTGCCGAATGGAAGAGTATCGGCAAGGCTTCCAATGGAGTCTATTATTCATACGATACCGCCAAAGTGATAAAAACCGCGAAATCGGTCAAGGTCCGGACCAGACTGGAAAAAGCCGGTGTCCAGTCAAAGCCGACCCAGATGGAAATACAGTGCGCCACATCGAAATACCGGCTATTGAATCCAACCGATGAGTGGAGCACGATAGAACCTGGTTCAATGATAGAAATGCTGAAAAAGGAACTCTGTGCGCCGCGATGATCGTCTTCCGCATGGCCCGTATGAGAAATTCAGGTAACGGGCCGGGGTACGACACATCTCCACCTCCTGCCCTGACGCAGGCCACCCCTGTCCTGCCGAGTGCGGGCTACCTATTCTTGCGGGAAAAATATAATGTCAATGTCACGGATAGCATGTAAAACATTCCGCCTGATTGCGCTGCTGCTGACATCCCTCTTTATCGCCTCCTGCGGCGGCGGCGGAGGGGTGGCTGCCGTGCCGGCGGCCAAGACCTGGACCGTCCTCGTCTACATGGACGGCGACAACAACCTCTCAGGCTCCGCCCTCGCCAATTTCGCCCAGATGCAGGCCGCGACCGGTTCCGCGAACGTCACCGTCGTCGTCCAGCTCGCCACGTCGGGGACCGCCACCAAGCGCTACCAGATCAAGAACGGCCAGACTACGCCCCTCCCCTATGACCTGGGTGAGGTGAACATGGCCGACGGGCAGACCATCACCGATTTCCTCACCTGGGCGAATGCCGCCTATCCTGCCGACCGGACTGTCCTGATCCTCTGGGACCATGGCGACGGCTGGGATGAACTGACCCAGCGCGCGGCGGCTGCCGGGGCGCGCGCAACGCCGCATTCCCTTGCCATGTTCACCAACCCCGGGGGCACTACCCCGGTCCTCGCCAACTACCAGATCAGGCAGGCCATCGAGGCATCGGGGATCAAGCTCGACGTGCTCGGCTTCGACGGCTGCAACATGGGTACCATCGAGGCGCTTTATGAGTTCCGCGGGCTGGCCGGCGTGCTCGTTGCTTCGGAAGAGCTGGTCCCTGACAACGGCTGGAATTACACTGCCCTCCTTTCCGGGCTGGCGGCCGCGCCGGGCATGTCCGCCGAAGGTTTCGGCAGTCTGGCGGTCACTGCGTACCGAAACTACTATACGTCTACTCAGCCGCTGACGTCAGCCACCCTGGTCGCGCTTCGCAGCAGCGGCCTCGATGCGATCGCCGACGAGATCGATTCCGTTGCCCGGCAGTTGCTGGCCGGCCTGGCCAACCCGGCAACCGGCGCCGCCACCCTGGCAACCATCACCCAGGCCCGCGCCGCTGTCCAGGAGATCGACCCGGCAACGGTATTCGTCTATGTTGACCTGGTCGACCTGTTCAAACGGCTCGGCGTCACCACCACCCTGCCGAGTCTCGTAGAAGCGGCAACGATCGCCGAATACCATGGTTCCGCGCGGCCCGGCGCGCACGGGATATCCATCGTCTTCTTCGATCTTCCCGATGCGATAACCTATAACGTCTACGACCCCAACTACAAGAATTACGACGCATCGACCGATACCGGCAACAAGGGGGCATTCATCACCGACTTCCAGTGGGACGAATTTCTGCACGCATACTATGTTGCTGCCGGGCTCCTGTAGCAATTCCGATGGTCATTAGGGCTGGCAGACACCGAAATACCATTTTCAGTAGGGGCGAAGCAAGGTTCATCTGTTTCGCCCCTACTGAAATCTGCACCGAACCCCCACCTGCTTTCCTTTGGAAACGCGCTGTTCTGATTCTTTTCCCTTGCATCCGGACGACTGTTTTACTATAGTCAAACAGTTTTACTGAACACAAAAAGGTCATGAAATGCAGAAATGGCTTATACCGGTCAATAGCTGTTTTGCGGTTCTCATAGTTGTGATCCTTGCCCTGATCAGCTCGGACCTGATCTCATTCAGGCTCGGCAAGGTCTTCCCGAAAGGTGCGCCGAAGGCAGCGTTGCCGGCACCGGCGAGAGCTTCGACCGAAGAACTGGCAGCGTATGCGCCGATCCTTGAAAAAGGGCTGTTCGGCAAGGCCACCCAGGGGAAGCTTACGCCGATTGTGCAAAGCTCCGCCGCAAAGAACCCTGCCGCAACATCCCAGAAGGACCTGCTCCTTCTGGGGACTGCCGTCGGTTCGTTCCGGGAAACATTCGCGCTTGTCCAGAAGCTGAGCACCAAGGAAGAAAGGGTCTTCAGGCTTGGTGACCAGGTGTTCGACATCGGAACGCTCGCGACGGTGCGGAAGGAAATGGCTGAAATAGAGGCGGGGGGGAAACGGATAAAAATCTATACCCCGATGTCGGCGGCCACCGAGGCCGCCCCTGCCGGACAGCCCGGAGCCATGGCCTCCCAGGTGGGCGCGGGGAGTTTTGTGGTGGACCAGCGCTCCTTGAATGCGGCGCTCGACAATATCGGCCAGGCAATGACCGATGCGCGGCTTCTCCCGAGTATGAAAGACGGAAAGGTCGAGGGCTTCAAGGCTTCGGAGGTGAAGCCGGCCGGCATCTTCGGCATGATAGGGATAAAGAACGGCGACATACTCCTCAGGATCAACGATTTCCCCATAGATTCACCGGAGAAGGCGATTCAATCCTTCGTCTCTCTCAAGGGGCAGAACAAGATACGGCTCGATCTCATCAGGGACGGCCAGCCGGCCACATTCAATTATGATATACGATAAAAGGAGGCACTAGGCACTAGGCATTGGGTTTTACCCTAGAGCCCAAAGCCTAGAGCCTCCTGCCTGGTAAGCGGAGGCCCCATTGAACAAACGACTCGCTATCAAAATTTCAACCCTGCTGATGCTGGGTACCCTGCTGACACCTCTGCCGGCCGCAGCGAAAGGGGTAGTACTGAACTTCAGCGAAGTGGACATCTCCACCATGGTCAAGTTCATCAGCGACCTGACCGGCAAGAATTTCGTGATGGATGACCGGGTCAAGGGGAAGATCTCCGTCTTTTCCCCTGACAAGCTCAGCCCCGAAGAAGCCTTCAACGTGTTCACGTCGGTCCTCGAGTTGAAGGGGTTCACCCTTATCCATGCCGGGAAGGTTTACAAGATAGTGCCGACCAGTGTTGCCAAGCTGTCGGGAATGACGATCCTTGCCGACAAGGAAAAGGGGCCGGTAAATGAGTCGTATGTGGCGCGGGTCATCTCGCTGGAACGGATCTCCGCTCCGGACGCCGTGACGCTGCTCCAGCCGATCGTTTCCAAGGACGGCTACATCTCCTCCTTCGGCCCGGCCAACATGCTGCTCGTGGTCGATTCGTCCCTCAACATCCAGAAGATTCTCGGCATCCTCCAGTTGATCGACACGGACCAGCGGCGCGACAAACCCGAATTGGTCTTTTTGAAAAATGCCGGCGCGGAAAATGCGGCAAAAGTGATTCAGGAATGGCTTAAGAGCAGGGACAGGAGCGGAAAAGTCGCGGGACAGAGCACAGGAACAGGGCTAATCGTCCCCGATACCAGGCTCAATGCCCTCCTCGTCTTCGGCAGCGACAAGGACAAGGAAGACGTGAAAAAACTGGTCGCCCTGATCGACATCATCCCCCCCTCCACCAGCAGCAAGGTGAATGTCTACTACCTGGAATATGCCGATGCAACGGATGTCGCCAAGGTCATGGACGGCGTCATAAAGGGAATCAGCACTGCTGCCCCCGCTGGATCTCCGGCTGTGGCCGCTGCGCCCCAGCAGTCTCCCTTCGAAGGAGGGAAGATCACCATCACCCCCGACAAGGCCACCAACTCCCTGGTCATCATGGCTTCCCCCAACGACTACCAGAACCTGCTCCAGGTCATCCAGAAGCTCGACAAGCGTCGCCGTCAGGTCTTCGTCCAGGCCGTTATCGCCGAGATTTCGCTCAACAAGCTGCAAGACATCGGGGTGCAGATCGGCGTTTCGGGCGGGGGTGTCAACGGAAGTACCGCAGCGGCCGGGGCATTCGATCCGTTCAATTTCGTCGGTGCCGCAGATCCGGCCCAGGCGGCCATCTTTGCTTTCCTGAAGAGCCAGATCAACAACAGCAACCTCCAGACCGCCGTCAACATCAAGGCGCTCTTTACCGATGGAACGGTGAATGTCCTGTCGACCCCGACCATCCTGACCTCGGACAACAAGGAAGCGGAGATCTTCGTTGGTCAGAACGTGCCGTTCATCACCTCGTCCAGCGTGGTTACCGGCGGGATCGCCCAGCAGTCCGTCGACCGGAAGGACGTCGGCATCAAACTCAAGATCACCCCCCAGATCAGCGAGGGGGAATACGTGAAGCTCGACATCAACCAGGAGATCTCCGCGGTTACGGGTGACAAGGGACAGGCCACCGATATCGTCACTACCTCGCGCACGGCCAAGACCTCGATCGTGGTCAAGGATAAGGAGACCGTGGTGATCGGTGGCCTGATCCAGGACAACGACCAGGAGACCATCTCCAAGATCCCGCTGCTCGGCGATATTCCCTTCCTCGGCTGGCTCTTCAAGACCAAGCACAAGGAGCGGACAAAGACAAACCTGCTGATCGTTCTGACCCCCCGCATCATCAGGGGTGCCCAGGAAATGGCCGAAGTGACCGACAGGCAGAAGAACAACTTCATCGACGCAACGAAGAGCAACGAGCCGTTCAACCTCGGCAGGGAGTTGCAACAGAAACCATGACCCAGACCGCCGAAATGGAAACGCTGGCCGCCCGGCTCGGACTCCCGTTCCAAAAGGAAATAGAAGATGCCCAGGTGGATACGGCGCTGTTAAAGCGCCTGCCGCTGGCGTTTGCCCGGAGCAACCTTATTCTGCCGCTCAAGAAGGAAGGGGACCGGCTCCTAGTGGCCATCGCCGACCCCGCCAACCTGCTGGCCCTGGACGAGGTTGCCGGTCTGTTCGAAATGCCGGTTGAAGGGGTGGTTGTCCCACCCGGCATCCTGGTAGAGGCGGTGAACCGTCTCTATTCAAGGCTGTCGGGTTCGGCCCAGGATGTTGTGGAAGAGTTGGAAGGGGTAGATCTCTCCACCATCGCGACCGAATTCAACGAGCCGAAAGACCTCCTCGACCTGACCGATGAAGCCCCGGTCATACGGCTGTTGAATTCCATCCTGTTCCAGGCGGTCAAGGAACGGGCCAGCGACATCCATATCGAGCCGTTCGAGCGGGAGCTGGAGGTCAGGTTCAGGATCGACGGGCTCCTCTACAAGATGCTCTCCCCTCCCAAGGTTGTGCAGGACGCGCTTATTTCACGGGTCAAGATCATGGCCGGCTTGAATATCGCCGAGAAGAGGCTCCCCCAGGACGGCAGGCTGCGGGTCATCGTCGCCGGCAGGGACGTGGATATACGTGTCTCGATCCTCCCCACTTTTTTCGGGGAAAGGGTGGTGCTCCGCCTCCTCGACAAGCAGCGGGGGGTCATCTCACTGGCCGATATCGGCTTTTCACCTGCCGACGTGCGGACCATGGAGCGCCTCCTGACACGAACCAGCGGCATCATCCTGGTTACCGGGCCGACCGGCAGCGGCAAGACCACCACCCTTTATGCCGCCCTGACCCGGATCAACTCACCGGAAAAAAACATCATCACCATCGAAGACCCGATCGAGTACCAGTTGAAGGGGATCGGCCAGATCCATGTCAATCCGAAGATCGACCTCACCTTCGCCAACGGTCTGCGGTCCATTCTCCGCCAGGACCCCGACATCATCATGGTGGGGGAAATCCGTGATGCGGAAACCGCCGAGATCGCCATGCAGGCAAGTCTCACCGGTCACCTGGTTCTCTCCACCCTGCACACCAACGACGCGTCTACCGCTGTGACCCGTCTGATCGACATGGGGACCGAGCCGTTCATGGTGGCTTCGACACTCTCCGCGGTCCTGGCCCAGCGCCTCGTCAGGGTCATCTGTCCCCACTGCCGGGAAGCATACAAGCCGGAGCGGGAGTACGCCGGCATCACCCTGCCGGATCTCCTCTACCGGGGACGCGGGTGCGATAAATGCTTTAACCTGGGGAGCATCGGGAGGATTGGTATCTACGAACTGCTGCTCATCGACAGCGAGCTCTGTTCCATGATCATCCGGCAGACGCCCGCCGGGGTCATCAAGGAGTACGCCGTCTCCCGCGGCATGCGGACGCTCCGCGAAGACGGACTGGCCAAGGCGGCGGCCGGCATCACCACCATCGAGGAAGTTTTGCGGGTGACGCAGGAGGAGTATGCCGAGCTTCCGCTATAGTGCATACGGTCGCAATGGCGGTGAGGTTGCCGGCGTCATCGATGCGGGCAGCCCGCGCGAAGCCCGGGAGCGCCTGAAAAAGGACGGGCTCCTTCCCCGTACCATCGTTCCCGCGGAAGAGGCCGTTGCCGGGGGGAGGCTGACGTCCATGCGCCGCCGGGTCTCACTGCCGGAACTTTCTCTGATGACCAGGCGGCTCGCGACCCTGCTCGGCTCCGCGGTGCCGGTTTATGAGGCGGTCGCCACGCTCTTTGCCCAGGAAAGACCGGGGGAGCTGAGAAATGTCCTCGGCCGGGTGCGGGAGAGGCTGGCCGAGGGATCGAGCCTGGCCGCCGCATTTGCTCTGGAGCCGCACGTGTTCAGCGACAGTTATGTGAGCATGGTGGCAGCCGGGGAAGCGAGCGGGGCGCTGGAAATCATTCTGGAAAGGCTCGCCGAATTCCAGGAAGACCAGGATGCGATCCGGAGCAAGGTCGTGACCTCCCTTGCCTATCCCATTCTGATGGTGATAGTCGGCACCGGTGTCATGATGTTTCTCCTCGGTTTCGTCGTGCCGAAAATCGTGACGATTTTCGAGCAGAGCAAGGCCACGCTGCCGCTGATTACCGTGGTTCTGATCAAGACCAGCCATATTGTGCAGAAGGGATGGTGGGCGCTTCTGCTCCTTGCCGGTGCCGCTGTCTTTGGCTATCGTCGCCTGGCGCGGCGTGAGGAGTTCCGGCGCCGCCAGGATCGTCTCCTGTTGCGGGTTCCCTTGGCCGGTGCTCTCTGGCACCGGCTGATTCTCTCCCGCTTCGCCAAAGTGCTGGGGCTTTTGCTGGTGAGCGGTGTGCCGATCATCAAGGCCATGGATATCACCAGTGCGGCGGTTGTCAACCGGGAATACCGCTCCTATCTGGCCAAGGTCAAGGAAGAGCTGATTGAGGGGGGAAGCCTCTCCGCCGCTCTCGGGAAAAGTCCCCTGTTCCCTCCCCTGCTGGTGCATATGATCGCCGTAGGAGAGAAGAGCGGAGAGCTTGAGCGAATGCTGACCAGGGCAGGGGATGCCTTTGAACGGGAGTTCGAGGCTTCGGTGACCAGGCTGATGGCCCTTCTGGAGCCTTTGCTCGTGCTGGGGATGGGGGTCTGTGTCGGATTCGTGGTGGTGGCGGTGTTGTTGCCGATATTTGAGTTAAACCAGTTGGTCAAATAAAAACAGGTTGAGGTTTTCGTTCGCTCCGCTCACATGTCAAGGTTTTGGGCTTCTCGACCTCAACCTATCTTCGGAGGTTATGGTATGCAGCATCAGTTAAAAGACAATCGCGGTTTCACCCTCATTGAGATCATGGTGGTGATCGTGATCCTGGCCCTGCTGGCGGCCCTGGTCGCCCCCAAACTTATCGGGCGGAGCGACGACGCCAAAATCGCCGATGCCAAGGTGCAGATCAGGAATATCGAAACCGGCCTAAAGCTCTATAAACTGGACAGCGGCGTCTACCCCACCACCGAACAGGGGCTGCAGGCGCTCATTGAGAAGCCGACCACCGGGCAGATCCCGAACAACTGGCGGACAGGAGGATACCTGGAGAGCAAAAGCATCCCCAAGGACCCCTGGAAGAACGATTATTTCTACCTTTCACCGGGCGAGCATGGTGATTATGACCTTTGCTCCTATGGTGCCGACGGCGTCAAAGGCGGTGAGGGAAATAATGCAGATATCTGCAGCTGGGACCTGCACTAAACAGGTTGAGGTTTTCGTTCGCTTCGCTCACAGGTTAAGGTTAAGGTTTTTTCAACTTCAACCTTAACATCGATCTCAGGCTAATGGCTGTTCCGTGACGGGCTGATGCAAAATCGAAACTCGCAACTTGAATCCCAGAACCGCCGTAAGCGCGGCTTCACCCTCATCGAGATGGCGGTTGTCATAGTCATCATTTCCCTGGTGGCGATGCTGGTTCTGCCTCTCCTGCCGTCGACCGACGCTGCCAATCTGCGCCGTTCGGCACGTTCGCTGGCTGCCGTTGTCAGATACCTGGGGGACCGGTCGGTTACGACCAAGAACCCATACCGGATGCTGCTGAACCTGACCGACAATTCGATCACGGTAAAAAAAGCCGTCAACGGTGAAGAAGTGCCACCGGAAGATCCCTTTTTTGCCAGGAATATTCTGGCTGACGGTGTAACCATCGAGGATATCGAGATCCCCCGGCTGGGCAAGATCAGTGATGGCGAGGTAAGCGCAGAATTTGGTGTTGCGGGGCTTGGCGACTTCATCGTTATTCATCTGAAAGGGGTAAAGGACAGTCATTTTACGATAACCGCCCTCCCTGGAGGAGGACGGGTCGAGGCTCGGGAAGGATATCAGGAGATGAAGCAGTGAAGGGCTTTACCCTGCTTGAGATTATGATCGCCCTGGCCATCATGGCGGGAGTAATCCTGACCGTTATCAGCTCCTTCAACTATCACCTGTCAGTGGTCGACCGGGACCGGGAGGAGACCATTGCCGTCCTGCTGGCGCGGACAAAGCTGGACGATCCCACGTTCAAGAGGGACGAGGCAGGGAAAGGGAGCTTTGCCCCCGATTGGCCCGACATCACCTGGGAAACGGTCATCAAACCTACAGACTTGGGTATAGTGAAACGGGCGATTTTTACGGTTTCCTGGGATGCGGAACGGAGAAAGATTTCCTTTGTCCAGTATATGGCGCAACAATAGAGGCTTTACGCTGCTGGAGGTGCTGGTGGCCCTGGCACTGCTGCTCATCCTCTGCGCCGCCCTTTACGGAACGTATTTTTCCCTGATGCGCGGTCGCGAGGTTGCAGTAGCCGGCATGGAAGCACGCCGGGATTTGCGTACCACCCTTGACCAGCTGCGCCGGGAGCTCACCGCCGCCTTTTTTAACACGACGAACAAGAAGCTCCATTTTGTCGTCGAAGACCGGGACTATTTTGGCAAGCCTGCCTCGGCGCTCAACTTTACCTATATTGCACCTCCCCTGAGCAGCAGTCAGCCGGCGTCGGACCAGGTACAGACAATCTACAGGACCGAGGAAAAAGATAAAAAGCTTCAGTTGCAGCGGCAGGCGAAGGATCTCTATGTCACCATCGACCCCCTTCCCTACCCGCAGATGACGGACCTGGAAGGGTTTCTGGTGGAATGCTCGACAGACGGGACGCAATGGGTCAGGACCTGGAATACCGACCAGAATATTAATGGCAGGCTTCCAAAATACATCAAGGTTACCCTCATGGTAAAGGAGGGGGACAAGACCGTGGGATTCTCCACCATTGCGATCCCCAGGATGGGGAGTTGAAAGACGAGCGGGGCTTTGCCCTTGTCATTACATTGTTGATCACCGCCCTGCTCGTGGCATTGACCGTCGAATTCGCGGACGAGGTGTTCGTCGATACATCCGCCCGCCATACTTTCGTGGAAGCCCAGCAGGCAAGCTTTTTGGCACAATCGGGGATAGATGCAGGCAGTAAGCTGTTGCTATATGGCCTGAACATTCAGTCTTACACCTCTCTTGCCGATCTGGACCGTCTGGCCGGCCTGCTGCACATTGACGATGAAAATGGGACGGTCCAGGTTACTATTGAGGAGGAAAGCGGCAAGCTCGACATCAACGCGATTGTTAATCCCGACGGCACGGATAATGATAAATATCGTCCCGTTGCCAATCGTCTGTTTAAAAAGTTGGGTCTGCAACCGGATTTGCTCGATGCCGTTGCGGACTGGATCGATACTAACAATGATGTTCGGACTTCCGGCGCCGAAACGCCTTATTACCAATCATTGCAACCACCCTATACGGCAAAGAATGGCAGTTTGGAGACATTCGAGGAACTCCGCCTCATCAAGGGGTTCGATGGCAAGATACTGAACCTGTTAAGACCGTATATTACCGTCTTTCCTGATGACCCCAACAGTTTTACGGCTCCGATAAATATCAATACCGCGCCCAAGGAGCTTCTTGCGGCGCTTGACGACAAGATGACCGACGAACTGGCTCAGCAGATCCTCGATTATCGGAAGATCACCCCGCTGAAATCCTCGACAGATCTGGGGAATGCGGTTTCCGGTATGGGAACTCTTTCTTTGGCTCTCGCGAGCGATTTCAGAATAATGGGGGCGCAGGAGAAGGGAGCGGTTTTCCGCCTCACGTCCCAGGCCAAGGTAAATGAGACCATAAGGGTCATCGAGGCGGTGATCCGGTTCAGCGGTCAGCCAACAATTCTGTACTGGAGAGAATTCTGATGAATTACCTGATTGTCCAGTTATCTGCAGAAGAAGCGATCTTCTCCAGATTCCGGAGAAAGGGGGGTGAATTTGTCTTCGTCGAGGCATCACGGGAAGGTATCGACGAAAATAACCCTTTTGCCTCCCTGTTGCCTGAGATTAATGCAAAAGGGAGCGCAGAGGAAAAAGTTATCCTTGCCATCTCCCCCTCGCTCCTCTTCATGCGCGAGATTGAACTTCCTATTGCCGACCTCCGGAAAGTTCGGGAGGTTCTCCCTATGGAACTGAAGGGGGAAACGGCCGTTGACTCAGAAGAGCTGGTTTTTGATGCTCTCCCTTTGCAAGAAGGGAAATTCCTTGCTATATGGGGGAAACAGGAAAAAATCGCTGAAAATATCAGGATCATGACCAATCAAGGGGTGGAACCGGAGATCGTCACCGCTGCCCTGTTTTACTGGCACACGCTCCTTCCTGACACAGAACGCACAGGTCCTGTTGCCCTGACCGACGGTGAATCGGTGGCAGTTTATGATAACGGAACTCCTGTATATTTTCGTTCTCTGGGACGTGGGGAAATGGTTGCCGAAGTGACGAGAACCCTGGCAGCGCTGGAAATAGCCAAAGGGATCAATGTCGGCAAGGTTTTCCTCCACGGGAATGCAGCCCGGCAGGCACTGTCTGGTGATCTTGAGGCAACTCCGGCAGGCATTGTCTTTACCACCCTCCCGGTCACAGGGAAATTAGCCGAGACATTTTCTACCGATAGCGCCGCTGCTCTCGACCTGGCGGGTTCATACGCCCTGGCCAGCGTGTGCGGAAGAGAAGAACTGGTCAATTTCAGAAAGGGTGGATTGGCATATACGGCCGGCCTTGCGAAAATCCGTAAAAAACTTCGCCTTACCTTGTACCTTGCCGCCGCAGTCGTCTTTCTCCTGTTCTCCGAGGTCGGGCTCCGCTACTACCTCGTGACTAGGGACCTCAACTCGCTCAACAAATCCGTAAGTTCCATCTACCGCGATGTTTTTCCCTCCAGAAAGAAATCGGTGGATGAAGTGGCGGAACTCCGCTCGGAAATAAAACGGCTGAGCGGTTCTGCGATGGGGCGCTCCATCCTCCCGACCTTGAAGAAGCTTGCCGAGTTGAAGGGTGACAGTATCGCTGGTTTTTACGAAACTGAAATAGAAGGTGGAAAGGTAAGAGTGAAGGGCGACGCCAATTCGGTGCAGGCGGTCAACGATTTCAGGACACGCGCTGCTGCTGCTTTTACCGGTGCCGAAGTCGGTGAAGTCAAGTCACGATCCGACGGCAGTGTCAGTTTTGTTTTAACGGCTACGGTAAAGGAGGGAGAGAAATGAAGTACCTGGACCTCCTCATGGAATATTATAATCGCATGGACAGCAGAACCAGAGTCCGCTGGGGGGTGGGTCTGGCCTGTCTTCTCCTGCTGGCAATTGTGTTTACAGGTTTGAACACGAGGGTTTCACTCCTCATGAAAAAGCGCAGTGCCCGTGAAGCGGATGTAACGGAAATGCTCATCCTGAAGCAGAGTTATCTGAAAGCAAACCTAGGTTCACAGAAACTTGCCAACCGCATGGCGGCAACTCGTCCTGACGATTCTCCGGCAAAGATTATCGACGAGATCGGTATCAAGGGAAAGGGAAGTCAGTTCAAACAGGTTAAAAGTGAAACCCATGGGGGGTATGCGGAGGATGGGGCAGAGGCAAGAATTGAGAGTCTAACCGCCAATGAAGCGGTAAATCTCATCTATAAACTGGAAAATGGCAACAAGCCGGTAGTCATCAAGAAAGCCCTTTTTAAAACCCGCTTTGATGACCCGGCGAAGCTCGACCTGACCCTGACTCTTGCTCTGCTCAAACCGACCCCACAGGGGCAAAAATGAAGGGCCGCCGCTGGCTTTTATTCACCGCCGGAGCAGTCGGCGCAATCTTTATCTTCCTTATCCTTATGTTGGTTTTTGTCCCGGACCATGAACTTCAGGGCATAGCTGAACGTATGCTGGAACGGGAGGGCTATTCCCTTCGCGCCAGGCAATTCGGCAAAGTGTTCCCCCTGGGAATAAAAGCTGTCGATCTGGAGATTGCGGGTGAGAGAGGGGTCCTCCTGAAAGCGAAGGAAGCCACGGTCCGCATCGGACTCCTTCGGTTAATGACCGGCAAGCTGCTGTTCACCTGCAGAGCCGTTATCGGCGATGGTCACATCGGGGTTGAATATTCGCCCCGGAACCAGGATATTCATATCGAATCAAGCGGTGTCCGGCTAGAAGACATCCCCTTTTTCCAGACAGTTGCCGATGCCAGGGTAAAAGGGGATTTGCGACTCAACGGCAGCGTTGGGGGGAAGGGGAAGGCGGCACATGGAGAACTGCGCCTGGAAGTCAAGGGCGCGAACGTCTCAGGCGTGAAAATCGGCGACATGGCCCTTCCTGATGCTGATTATTCCTTGATTCAGGGCATGTTTAGGGAAAAAGGCGGCGTGGTCATGCTGGATAGCTTTACTTTCCAGGGAGAGGGCCTTTACGTTCGTCTCAAGGGGGATTTTCCCCAGGCAACTCCTTTTGGTGATGCCCCTCTCAATCTGTCCCTGGAACTGATGCCAAAACCTGAGTTTCTGGAGAAGCAGAAATTCGTTTTTATTCTTCTGAACAAATACCTCACCACACCGGGCCACTATGATATACCTGTCAGGGGAACCCTCGTCAAGCCCTTACTGCAGTGAATCCACCCTACATACGGAGCGTGCAGATGAAACCTGTCATCATAACCGCCGCCACCCCCGGAGAATTTTCCCTGCTGGTTTCCGCACTCGAAGGGAAGGAACGCTTCCAGGTCGGCTACCGTGATGCCTACCGGGGAGAAGTCGAGGAACGTCCCGTCATCCTCGCAGTGACAGGGATCGGCAAGGTAAACACGGCCGTTGCGGTAACTGCCCTGCTGGAGCGATTTGAGCCGGAACTCCTCATAAATACCGGGTGCGCCGGAGCCTACCGGGGGAGCGGCCTGGCGGTGGGAGAGCTGGCTATGGCGACTGTCGAAGTCATGGGGGACGAAGGGATCCTGGCTCCGGACGGCTGGCACTCCCTTGAGCTGACCGGTATCCCGGTGATCGAAAGGAAGGGGGAGTCCTATTACAATCGTTTTCCCTTGACCCGCTGGGCGCTGGACAAGGCTCTCCATGTCGCCGAGACAACGGGTGTCTCCCTTCTGCCGGGGACGTTTGTCACCGTCTCTACCGTAAGCGGGACACTGGAGCGCGGCGAAGAACTCTATCGCCGTTTCGGCGGCATCTGCGAAAACATGGAGGGTGGGGCGGCAGCCCAGGTGGCGCTGCTCTATGGGGTGGACTGCATGGAGGTCCGGGGGGTGAGCAACATCGTCGAGGACCGGGACTTGTCCCTCTGGGATATCCAGGTTGCCGTCGAAAAGGCGCAGGATTTCGTCGCGCGGTTCATCGGCGCGCTCTGCGAAACGGATTAGAGCGCGGAAGGCATAAGAGCTGAAGGGAAGAAATTACTAGCAACTAACCAGACTTCTCTACGTTCCCCCTCCTTCCTCCCCCTCCGGGGGGAGAATAGATTACCCTCCCCCAGCGGTGGGTGGGTGGGGGCAACCTCCTTTATTAAGGACTGTCCGGTGCGTACATTAACCTTGGGGTTTTCCCCCTGTCCCAACGACACCTTTATTTTCAATGCCCTGGTCCATGGCCTGGTCCAATGCCCGGGAATCGCCTTCCGGGAGCGTCTTGAAGATGTGGAGACCCTGAACCGGCTTGTACTCGAGGGGGCACTGGAAATAAGCAAGGTATCCTCCCATCTCCTCGGCTTCATCCGGGAAGATTACTGTCTCCTCAGGTCGGGGGGGGCTCTCGGGAGGGGATGCGGGCCGCTCGTCGTTTCCTCCGGCCCGGCGGCGATGGCGGATCTCAGGGGAAGACGGATCGCGGTTCCCGGGCGCTACACCACTGCCCACCTTCTCCTCCGGCTCTTCGACCCACACCTGGACAACATCGTCTTTCTTCCCTTTCACGAGATCATGGGTGCCGTCCGGAGGGGCGATGTCGCTGCCGGTGTCATTATCCACGAATCCCGCTTCACTTATCCCGACTACGGACTCGTAAAACTCCTCGATCTGGGGAAGTGGTGGGAACAGGCGACCGGCCATCCCATTCCATTGGGGGGGATTGCGGCAAAGAGATCGCTGGGGGATGGTGTCATAGCCGCTCTCGATCAGGCGCTCCGGGCCAGCGTTGCCTATGCCTTCGACCACCCCGGTGCGGCGAACGGCTATATCCGCGCCCATTCCCAGGAGATGAGCGACTAGGTATGCGCCGCCCATATCGGCCTCTACGTCAACGACTTCACTCTCGATCTGGGCGTTGAAGGGGAGGCGGCAGTCACCGCTCTCCTTGTCCGGGCCGAAGCCGCAGGTCTGGTCCCTCCCTCCGGCAGGGGCCTTTTCTCCCCCTGACGATCCCGTATCGCCATGCCTCCGCGTCAGATCCCTCCATTTTCAGCGGG
>Ga0182021_10004024_pt1 | contig 17223 bp, 12 predicted proteins | sample 612E3MmetaG_FD_120493 | JGI IMG/M metagenome (GOLD analysis project Ga0182021, IMG submission 120493) | Permafrost microbial communities from Stordalen Mire, Sweden - 612E3M metaG (Illumina Assembly) | ecosystem: Environmental > Terrestrial > Soil > Wetlands > Permafrost | place: Sweden...
CAAACGTCTTTGCCTTATCCGTCATCTTCTCCGTAATCACAGCTACCTTGTTATCAAGATTCATATTGATGTGCTGGAACGATGGTTTGCGATGCTTTGACAGAGATGTGGTTGAATACCTTGCGTGAGAGTTTCAGGTCCTCCGGTTTGATAGTAAGCCCCCTCTTGACCGTATAAACGTACTCTTTGACGTCGGACCGATTACCCTTTTTCTCCCTTCTGGTTACAAACATCACCGACAAGGGGCGCTTATTGTACCAGAGCCCATACTTGTTGATAGTGAATATCCTGTGCTTAGCATCTTCCGAACCTTCAATATATAAAAACCATTGCTATCAGGCGCGACGTTGTGATTCCAACAACGCTGCTAGTTGCCTTCGGGATTGCCTTCGGTTAGCGCTAACCAGATTCCCATGTCTATCCGTTATAGTTAGTTTGTTCAACCGCAGTCCCAGCTTCTTGAGGTTATGGATAATGGCGTCCCATGATTCTTTGCTCTCCCGCTACTTCCTCTTCTAAATTATCCTTGGATGAACCGTCGCAAACGCTTCACCAGTGCCTCCTACGTCGTTTTTTACGGCTACATCTCCTCAATGCTACATCCTCCCATGGCGGCGTAACCTTTCTTTTAAGTGTTTACCGACACTATGAAAAGTTACGCCGCCTGCTCATACCTTGTCCAACTATTAGATTGTAGCCACAGGTTATTGAGTTATCTCAATAGCACTCACACATGCAAAATCGGCAAGTGAAATAAAGTTAATATTGAGCACGCCGTTAGTGACACTGACGGGAACAGAAACGTCGTAAGCCGCGTTCTTGCCGACATGAGCATAAATATCCAGATTGCTTATGACCTGACTACCCTGCATACTGACATTAAAAACCCTTTTACCGGCTACTGACCAGTAAACTTCATTGAATTTCAACAGAACCGTATAACTGCCGTTAGCGAGTGGAATGTTATAAGCGAAATTGCCATATCTTACACTCTGGTACAGTGGACTATCGACTGTTCCGGCTATCGTCGAGTTAGTAGACGCTGTTGCACCGCCAGAAAAATCAGTATCAGTCTGGAATATAGTTCCTGAATGATCCGTATATGACCCACCTCCTGCATGGACTGCAAAGGCAACGGTTCCTGACCCCTGTGGGTTAATATTGAGAGTAACCGGCACGGTCTGCGGTGTATTGGCAGCCCCAGTAGCTGCCACTGTAATGTTCTTTACATACTGCCCTTGCGAGAGGTTTGCACTATTAACAGCTACAGTAAGGGCTGCATTGCCCGTTCCGCTACCCTGATTCACTGACAGCCATGCCGGCACTGTCGGATCTGCTGTCGCCGTCCAATTCATCGTTCCTCCACCGCTGTTCGATAGCCCCAGCTGCTGACTTGCAGGGTTTGTACCAACTCCGGTATTGAAAACTAGGCTGTTAGGAGTCAGCTGCATAATCGGTGGAGCACCTGGATATGATGAGGATTGAATCATGATAGCACTAACGATGGCGTTATCAACGACTGAGTTGAAGGCTATATTCAGCATACCGTTAGTGACGCTAACCGGGATAGTTACATCATATGCAGCGTTCTTGCCGACGTGGGCGTAGATATCAAGGTTGTTTATGACCTGGTTGCCTTGCATGCTGATGTTGAAGATACGCTTTCCTCCGGCAGTCCAGTAAATTTCGGCAAATTTCAGAGTTACAGCGTAATTGCCATTTGCCAGTGGGACATTATATGCGAAATTTCCGTATCTCACATCCTGATAAGCCGTCTCATCTATCGTTCCGGTTATCGCAGATGTTGTTGATGTCGTTACTCCACCGGTATAGTCGTTATCTGCCTGGTAAACAATTCCTGAAGGGCCAGCATACTGTCCGCCGCCAGCGTTGGCTGCAAAGACAAGTCCGATTGGGGTAACATTTAGTGATACCTGCACAGTCTGGGGAGTGTTGGTTGCTCCAGGTGCCGATATTGTAAGGTTTTTCGAGTACTGTCCAGGAAGAAGGCTGGCACTATTGACAGACACATTGAGAGTAGCACTGTTTGTACCGCTTGTCTTGTCTACCGACAGCCACGCAGGGCTGGTGCTGTCTGCTGCGGCTGTCCAGTTTAATGTGCTGCCTCCCGCGTTAGACAATCCCACAGTCTGGCTCGGAGGATTTGCTCCCTGTGCTGTATTGAATACAAGACTAGTTGGATTTAGCTGAATAGCCGGTGGAGCACCAGCATAGGACGCAGATTGAATAACAATGGCACTCACCATGGCGTTATCTACCAAAGAAGTAAAGGTGATATTAAGTATGCCATTAGTGACACTGACAGGAACAGAAACGTCGTAGGCAGCATTCAATCCGGCATGAGCAAATACATCTAACTTGCTAATAACGGGTAGTCCTTGCATGCTTACGTTAAACAGCCTCGAGTTTGTTGAATTCCAGTACAATTCAGAGAATTTTAGTGTAACAGTATAACTCCCATTGGAAAGGGGGATTTTATACGCGAAATTGCCATAACGCATGCTTTGATAAACATTGCTGTCAACAGCGGGAGCACTGTCAGACGGCGGGATTGTCACAGCTTGGGTAGTTGAAACGACACGCCCGTCTGTGGAATATTCATCGGCCTGATATACAGTTCCGGACGACCCTGTGTATTGCCCACCACCAGCGTTGATTGCAAGTGAGAGATGGCTGATGGGTGAAGGCGGTGTCGCAACATTGGGATAAGCGGGGTCACCAGAAAGTACGGGCCAGACATAAAAAGCATGATCAAGAGCATAGTTTTCCTGATATCCGACATCGTAGCGGAAACTCCATCCGTCCTGCTCACCAGGATACTGCGGGGGACCCGAAAACGGACTGCCAGACCAGAATATTATATACGTTGTTACATAGCCGGGTGCCGGCAGGTTCGCCAGGTTTACAAATGGTCCCTGATTGCTTACACCATAACCGCCCTGAACATTTCCGAAGACATCGTCAACCCCTTTATTCCCCAGATCTATATAGTACATATAAGCTAGTTCGCTACCCTTGCTTTTGGGATAAGCACTGCCCAAGGCACTAATATTGTATCCGAGGTCAGTAGAACCATCGGCTCTGAATGCGTAATTAAAACTATTACCATTTACTGGCATGGTTGCAGGCAATCTCCAGTTGGAATAACCCAGGTAATTCGAAGCATTCATAGCCGCCAGCCAACTTTGGGCTGTCCACCAACCCATCTGACCGCTTGGCTCAATCCCTGAGACCCCGAAAGTTTTCTGGGATGCTAGGTTTGCATTTTGGACCCAGGTGACATTCAGGTCTGAATCATATATGAGACCATTACCCCTATCTATCAAAGCTGCGTGAGAATTAACCGACAGTCCGATTACCAGGATCAAAATCCCCAGTAGTACGCCTAGTTTTTTCATTTCTTCCTCCTAGAACTCCTTATTAAATGTGTTTACAAAAGACCCAATCTTTTCGATGTCAGCTTTTCTTATTCGAGTGTGTGTAGGTAAGTTTATGACATGCTGACACATCTCTTCTGCTTTCGGGCACATTCCACTTTTGTACGATATGTTTTCCCATCCGGAAACATTCGGATGAACAGGAGACAGAAACCAGTCCCCCATTTCAATTCTGTTCTTCTTCGCCAATTCAAGCACCCTGTCTTTATTTTTGACTAGCATTGGATATCGCAGGAAAACGACGTCGCTGTACCTTGGAACTTTCACAGATGATATCCCCACCTCCGAGAGTATTCTTTCATATTGACATACAACCCAATTCCTGTGCTCTATCGATGCTGAGATGTTATTCAACTTCTCTTTAATCGTATTTTCCTGCCATTTAGACATCTTTCGCTCATAATTGGCAGGCATTTTATGTTCAAGCTCCTCATTCGTTGATGAACCAACCACGATCCCGTGTTTTGATAACTGCCTGAATGTATTCTGCGCAAACCAGAACAGTGACGGGGTCAATAATTTCGAATGAACAAAATACTGCATCCTTAACATGAAATCATCACGTGAAGAAGGTTCTGAAAAAGAAGAACGCAGCTTGTCAAGATTATCTTTAAGTGCCGGATTGTTTGTCTGTATCCAGCCGCCGAGACCTGTGGTCACCGGTTTTGACCATTGCGATGAAAAGAAAGCAGCATCTCCTAATGTCCCAACTTCTTTCCCCTTGTATTTCGACCCGATAGCATGACAGGAATCTTCAATGACGTATAAATTATATTTTTTAGCAATGTCATTTATAGCATCCATCCTTGCGGGAATCCCAAAGGTGTGTTGCGCTATAATTGCACGGGTATGTTCAGTGATGCATGCCTCAATCTGCAGTGGGTCTATATTATAAGTTTTTGGTTCGATATCGACATAAACCGGCTTAGCATGCAAGTAACTTATAGCATTCGGAACAACAACGCAGGTAAAACCCGGGAGGATTACTTCATCTCCAAACTTTATGTCCAGAGCTTTCAAAATGGCATAAAGAGCAACGCGGCCTTTATAAAAGAATAATCTATCAGGCACTTGAAGACCTCCTGATCTCTTCCTGGTGCAGGATGGCTCGAACCTTATGAATAACATTTTTATCAGGAATCATATACACGAGGGAACGCATTGGATATAAAGTTTTAATGCCGATCCTCAGCCACGGGTTATAAATTATATTAAGCCGGCAGAATTTCTTCTGAAAACCCATGCTAATGAGTACCTCCTGATAATTGGTATTATGCGATATTGAACGGCTCCCGTTACTCAACACCATACCTTTCTCTAGGACGTATCTTTGAATCAGCTCGTTCATGAGGGCGTAAGCAGTTCTGTGTCTCAAATATTCCGGATGATATTTCGTGACATTAGTGATGGCATTATCCCCATCGACAATCACTTGACAGTATCCCGCCAAATTGGCACCGTGAAAGACTCCCCAATAAACAAAGGGTCCATCAGTTGTAGCAAGAATGTTTGTGCGAAAAACATCCCTTGATATTGGTTTCTGGTCCTCGTAGCGTCCGAATGCTGCGGCATAACATTCATATCCCTGGTCTGCGAGCCACTTGGCTTCCACTTCACGAATACTGCATTCACGCTGACCACGTTTTACATTCTGCCGTGTTTTAGCAGAAATGCCCGATGGGTCATATCTGTCACAAACGACATACCACCATGCTGTCTCAGAGTCAGATGGTTCACTTGCATACCGGAGGAACCAGGCTTTGGACTGTTTTAACAATAAACTGGCTTCACTGGACTCTACATCAGGGTAGTTGGGTGCCGGTGATGCCGTAATGAGTGCACCGTTATATAGGGTCCAACAAGTACCAGCTCCAGTAAAAAGAGGACTATCTCTTTTTTTAAGCCAGTCTATGTATTTACTCTCTGCTTTGGTGATATTCTCCATCTAATCCTCTCGCCATCTATTTACATGTACTGCAAAAATATTTAACTACTTTTTCATCAACACCATCGTCAAATTTACGTGCAAAGAACTTGCCCGAGCTTTCTATGTCTGGTATATCAGTCATAGTTAACGTGACGGGATGGTTATGATCTTTGTGCGATTTGCCGAATTTTATAAATGTAAGATTGTCGTCAATTACATTGGCCGCATATGGTGAATTCATAATCAAGGTTGGTAAGAAAGACTCATCAGGAGCCAAGGCATTCCTGAATGCCTCATAATACCAAGGGTTTTCTGCCAAGAAATTAATAATGTATTCTAACACATATCCCGGAATACAAAAATACGCTGAACCCTTAAATAAGGCATAATCTCCCGGCAACTTGGCCGCGTTTGGGAAAACATTAATCCCCATCATATAAAGCCTGATTAACGCAGTCCTAAATATCCTATAGGGATGAAACATAGAATCATAGAGGTTTCGGGTGACTTTCGGCCATCTGACATACCAGAAATAAGTTTGTGGGTTGTCATGCTTTACCAGCCTCATATTCATGAATATCTTGTCTGGATAGTTTTCAAAATAATCCTTGATGCCTCTTTTTATCAACAAATCCTGACCGGTTTTAAAAACTATAAAGTCATATTTCTTATGTGAGGCTTTCAAACTCTGAAACAAGTTCAAGGTTGCGTCAACCTGGCTTATGTCGCTCCAAGTGACACTTACGCTTTCTTCTATGATCTTGATATTGTCTCCTTTGATTATTTGGGATGAGACCGATTGAACACTCTTTTTATCAACATGAATATAAATATCAGAGCCATCGCTGGAAATCTCTCTGATGAACTTGTTCAGTTGCCCCGGATTTTTATGAACCTGCAGTATGTATGCTATTTCCATAATTTAGTGCCTATGTTCAAGGGAGCGCTTGGCCAGAACTTTGTAATCATGCTGAGACATAACATATTCCTTCCCTCTTGCTCCCATTGCGGTTTTCTCTTCAGTGGTCATATCAAACAGTTTAATGATAGCGTTCTTTATCGCCAGCGGATCCTCAGGGGGTACGGAAATGCCGCAGTTGCAGTCAGAGACCATGTCGTTGCCAGCATCTATAGCATGAATAATAGGTTTACCAGCCATCATATAGTCCATAAGTTTATTGGGACTGACTCCGAAACGGAAAAGAGACTCTTTTTTTAGTCCGATATAGAGAACGTCCATCAAATTCAAAATGTTCGGTATTTCGGATTTGGGCACAGAGGGTAGGAATGAAACGTTTTGCAATCCTTTTTGTTGCACTATTTCGCGCAATTTTTCCTTTTCAGGACCCTGACCGACCAGCACAAAAGCAATTGGTTGATCCTTTAATAAAAGAGCAGCATTAACGAGCGTATATAATTCGTTAGCCAGACCGTGTTGACCGGCATACCCAACAATGAATTGCCCTATTCTTTTCATCTCGGACAATATCCGGATATGGGTCGTCTGGTTGTCTGTTTTGCTCTTATTATTCCATTCTTCTATTCGTATCCCATTGGGAATATAAACGAACTTATCTTCCTTCATGCCGTGTTCTTTCATGTAACTATTAGCTTTGGGCAATAAAGATATGACGCAATCAGAGTCGCGATAGGCATCCTCTTCCGCCTTTTGCATCATCTTGATAAAGGGATGCTCCGGAGATATTCCGCCAAGTTCAGTCAAGGTCAAGGGCCAGAGGTCTCTCACTTCAAACATAAGCTTTGCTTTGGTTGCACGAGCAATGCTTTTTGCACCATATATAATAAACGGATGAGGTGAAGAGGCGATTATTATATCGGGGGTAAAATATTTGACCATTTTCGACACAAGGATACTAAGCAAAAGGCCGAAGGTCAGCATGTTCAGTACGCGCCAGACTCCGTTTCCCTGATAGCTCGGTGTCTTAAGCCAAAGATAATCGACAGAGTCTATTCTTTCTTTAGTAATTAATCCCTTTACCTCGGGATTTTTATTCCGAAGATGTGAAAACGACGCACCTACGATCAGCACACGGTGCCCAAGACGCAGGTATTCCTGAGCTAAATTGTAATGACGAGACTCCATGCCGTGTTTGGGTGAGCCCGCATAATGATTGATGATTAGAATATTCATTGTTAAATATGGCTATTCGCTAAAATTGAAACTATCTTTTCACCTGCGTCGCCCTGGCCGTACAGAGTAGGAGTTCCGTTGTCGGCCATGAATATTAAGTTTTGTTCGGCTAATACAATCTCTTCTTTTTTTGCCCCGACAAGGGTGTTGTATCCATTGATTACCAGCTCTATCCATTCTGTTTGATCCCTCAACGTTACACACGGTTTTTTGAAAAAGTAAGCCTCCTTTTGCAGTCCGCCGCTATCAGTAAAGACTGCACTGCAATTGTCCAAAAGCGCAATCATGTCAAAATATCCGACCGGGTCGATAATTGTCACTCTTTGCAATTCCAATTTATGCCTTAAAAGAGCTTGCTTTGTTCTGGGATGCAGAGGGAGAATTATCGGTGTTACTTTTGAGATGGTATTAAAGGCGTCAACAATACCTTTCAAACGGTCATAATTATCGGTGTTGTCTTCCCTGTGTATTGTCGCCAAATAATATTTGTTACCAGTATCGGTAATTATTTTGCTTATAAAATCGTTCGGCTTGGCAATTTGCCTGTAAAACAGGGTAGCATCATACATTACATCACCAACATTAAAAACGATTGGTTGCCTGGGTAAAATTTTCGATCCATTGCCAAAACCTTCATTGCACAAATTTTTTACAGCAGTATCAGTTGGACAGAAGAGAAAGCTCGATATGCGATCCGTCAGGATTCGGTTGATCTCCTCCGGCATATCCATATTGAAAGACCTCAACCCGGCCTCGACATGAGCTACAGGGATATGTAGTTTTGACGCGGCAAGAGCTCCCGCAAGTGTTGAATTGGTATCTCCATATACCAGGACAGCCTGAGGCTTCTCTTTAAGAAGAATTTGTTCGATCTTCTGCAGCATAAAACCGGTCATTTCGCCATGAGAACAATTATTGATGCTAAGATTATAATCTGCTTCTGGAATGTGCATCTCTTTGAAGAATATATCGGACATATTTGCATCGTAATGTTGACCGGTATGCACTATTATTTCTTTAATACCGCGTTCCGAACGATTAAATGACTTGATTGCACGGGAGATCACCGCGGCTTTCACGAACTGTGGTCTTGCTCCTACTATTGTAACTATTCTCATTATATATATTTTACAAGCATTGAAAGAGATAATAAAGTCCCCAAATACTTATCACTTACATCCTGTAATTGTACATCCTTATTAACAATGCCGGTATCCTTTAAAATATCGATGGAATGTCTGATGGTTTTCATATTGCGAATGTTCTGACAGAAGTTTTTAGCGTTCAGGCTCGAAGTGTCCTTTGGATGCATAAGGTTGCATTTGATTAATAGCCTCTTGAATTTTTCAGTGAAATACTTGGGGAGATCAGAGACCATGTCAACTGTGTCATACGAAACAGTAACTTCGTTCTCTGATGTGCCATACTTAGCGAGAGTAGGGTTAATCCTTGTCATTTCTTTTCTATGAAACAGGTTATAAACCCTATCCGTCCTTTTAAGATTAAAGCCTATACGCGCCACATCGAGATCAAGGAAGGGTGCGTAACATTTCAAGAAATTGCTATGCGATGTTAATATTTGACCTGCCAAATCAGCCATGATAACGTTATAAAATATGTTGTCAAATGTTCTAGTGTTCCTATCTAAAGTATAATTTGATAGAAACACAGTCATACCCGTTTTCAAATTATTGCCGGCATCAGTAAATGTGCTTGTTAAAATGTTTTGCATTGGGTCGAATGACATCATTCTCATATCAACGAATTTTTTTATATTGGAATCCTTTTTGTAATAGAATGGGAATTCGTGCAGCCACCAGTGATCTTTGAACAACTCTCCGCCAACACCGGAGATCATAGTATTGATACCGCGACGCTGTCTAGCTTTTTGTAATTTATAAAGCCTATGATAATATAAGACATCATACAAACCATCTGTCACATGGAATACGTCATCTAGCTCACTCTCCAGGGCAGAGATGGAATGTATTGTCGCGAACCATGGTTTTCCCATAATTTGAGCGATTTTGCCTGAAACTGAAACATCGACGTAATCCATCGTACCGCCAGATGAAGCTGTTTCAAATGTGAGCCCGCTATTACTCAACATCGCGGCCACAAGCCTTGTATCGATGCCGGCTGTCAAGTCAACACTTACCCTGCAATTACTCAGAGATTTACTCAATAGATGAAAGCACTCCTCAAATGATTTCAATGGGACATCGGATGTATTATTGAGATCCATACCAGATTTTTTTAACATCTTTATATCATTACTTCCATTTGGAATGAATAATATATTGTCACGCTGTATCTTTTTTATAGAATCGAAATACGTCTTAGTTGACGATACCCACCCGAAATGAATGAACTCAGCAACAGTTGCGGGATTCATGTCTCTTACAGCACACTCATCATGCTTAACCAGTCCCAGAAATGAATTGGAGATAGTATTTCTAGAGTAATAAATATGATACAACCCAGCATTGTCACCAAATACATGAATATCACCACTCTTTTTTGATTCAATGATAATTAAAAATATTCCTTTTAAATTTTGACATGCAGTTTCCATATTTGTGATACTCAGCCTTTTCACAAATTCCTTAATTGATTCTTCTCCGGATAATGCTCCTTCTATAAAGACCAGCCCTTCCCATCTCACTCTGTATGCGTCGCTTTCCCAAGAATCCTGGTGTCCCTTTTTGGACAGTAGTATTGTTATGTTTGGATTCATTGAATACCATTCAAGCAACAACATCCAGATATTTTGCGACGGTTTTCTGATCTATTTATGTTCAACTCATTCATGGCATCGTGATAGCTTACAACCGGTACACTTATCTCGTGCAAAAAATCAACCAACCAGACATACCATTCATACCATGTTTTGAAGCTTTCACAGAAGTACCGGTCATGTGACACAATAGTGAGGTATTCTATGCCATGCTTATTTACCTTGTCGATTAGGGCTTTTGTTGTCTCCTTCGCCTGACTCAAGGTCTGATTCTGCCAACTGGCATTTACACACATAATCTGTCCGTCCATAATATGGACTGGGAATTCCCATAGACCTTTGACTTTATAGGGTCCCATCATCCGTTGTATTGAACTGTCGAAAATATATCCGGCATTTGCGAGATGATTTGTTGTGTCGTGGTTGTTCCTTAAATAGTGCATTCTAATTCCGAATTCTGACAACCCAGATGCATGAGCGAATATATCATATTCTTTCCTTATTTCATCCAGGTGTTCAAATGCAATGCCATGCACTCCGATAGAAAAACCACCTTGTTTTACCAAAGCCATCCAGGGACTAGCTTTCTTAAGAGCATATTTTAATCCCATCCCATTTGCCACACCAAAGAAGAACGTAGATGGAACTCCGTGAGCTTCGTCGAATTTCATCAGGGCATCTAGATTATTCCATTTATTGCTGATAATAATATTTTCAAATCGCTTTAGCACCTGCCGAACCGAAATATGTCCAAGCCCAAGTTCGATACAACTCCTAACGAGATGCTTAGGAACTATGAAATCATCTTTATGCTCCCAGACTGTAAGATGATCTACATCATGTGAAATTATGGCTTTCATGAAATGTCAGACCCCGATACAAGATTATTATGCTGGATATCGAATATGCTACCGCGACAACTGAGCAACACCGAGACTATTGCGTCTAATCAAACAGCTTACTTTCCCTATCACTGCTTTATGATTCTTTCTTTTACTCTTTTGTTATAGAGATAAGCGATTACTTCAACTAAAAAAATTCCCTTTTTACGAACTTCAACACTATTTCAAGCGGTAACATCGCCTTATTGATACGGTAATATGGTTTTAACTCGGCGCCAAACCCTCTAAAATATCTTTCAATATTGGGCACCATTGACCCTTCAAAGTCGAAAAAGGTGAGTCCTATGGATTTTGCATGCTTTATCGATTCCCATACACATAGTGCTCCGGCACCATGATGTTTAATCTCAGCATCATAGCCGCTTAAAAGATAATAAGCAGTCTTGTTATCATATATGCAAAAAGTACAAGCAATTGGCCGGTTATTTTGAAGTGCAACATAGGCAAAACTATTGTCTTTATTTGCAAAATCAAAGAGTACCTTGTTGGTATAAAAATAATCAACCTTCTTGTTTTGTCTGTCATATGTTTTTGTTATCAAGGATTTTACAATTGCATAATCATCCGTCTTTTTAACAGTCAATCCGTCTTTTGTCCCTTTGGTAATATGGTTTCTTGTCTCGCTGGACATACGTTTCCAGATTTCATCGCCTGACATGCTAAGATCCATTATGTATGTATATTCAGGGACAACCTTAAAATGCCTCCATATAAAAGGTTGCATGTCGGTCACATTCCTGTTAAGTGAAATCGAGACAATGGGATATTTTTCTTTATCCAAAAATTCTGCCATCGCAGCCATGATTTGCTTGTGTTTTTCCATTATATGTACGGGTTGTACACTTGTTATTTTAAAAAAAGGTCCTATTGATGGAGTCAGTGGCGGATTACGATGAAAAGGAATTCCAAATTTTTTCACCTTGTACCCAACAAATCCTCCAATAATGTTATCTCCATCATAGATGCCATAATGTGTTATATCTTCGCCAAATATTTGATTCCATTGTAGACTGTCAAATACCGAACCATGTGACGTAGATAACCCATTGTACTTTTCCTGATCATTAGCAGCTAATTCTTTAACATACACGCAATTAATATCCCCCCTATTTGGCTGCAAGATTAAATTGTTTATATACTTCAATCAGCTTTTTACTTTCATTTTCCCAATTATATTTATTCATAACCGCCTGTTTTCCTTTTTTCCCCATTTCCTCTCTTATGTCTGGGTTGCAATTAAGATATCTAAGAACATTGGCAATTTTCATGGGATCAGTAGGATCTACACAAATACCGCACTCTATTTCTGAAATCAATCTGTTCAATGCCGGAAAATCGGAAACAACCACGGGTAACTTCATAGTCATATATTCGAAAAGTTTTATCACACCTTCACCTGTACAGTTAATATAAGAAGGCGTTGGTTGAAGCAACAGAAGACCTACATCCGCATTCGCAAGATGTTTACTTACTTCCTGCCACGGAACCATTCCATAGTAGACGACGTTAACTCCACTGAACGCAGAGATATCTAGATCATCCTTTAATTCTCCCAGAAGGTGCAACTCTATGTTATCGCCAACGAGGTGTTTCATTGCTTGCAGCATAATATGACTCCCTCTGTCCCTAGCAATACCACCAATATATATAACCTTTAAAGGGTTGTTTTCATGCTTTTGTGTATCTGACATAAATCCTAATGGCGGATAATTTCCTATCACTGCACTTTTTTTGCTGTTAAATTTCTTCCGAATATGGGAGTCTGCCGTAAGTATATAATCAAACTTGTTAGCCGAGAGCAATTCCAATGCTACTATCAGCCTTGAAAAAAGCGTTCTGACTTCCTTACTGATCCAATCCTTGGAAAGTATCTTTGTCCCATAATCCTCATGAACATCGTAGATGACAATTTTTTGCTTAAATATTTTCAAGAAAACCCCGAGAAGTAGAAGTTCAGGGTCATGCAGGTGATACACATCCGCATTTTCCTTTAAAGCCAAATATAATGCTTTCAATGAATGAATCACCATTCGTTGAAACCTGTTCTTAGCCTTGGGAAGTGCAATAATATTAATACCATTTACGGTATCATTTTTATCATGTGGTGCAATAAGCGAAACGACAAAACCAGCCTTTAATAAGCTCATGCATTCTTTATAAAATATGCGGTCATCAAAGGCTCCGTGGGCGGTAGTGATCACACAAACCTTAGACATGCAAAACCTCGTTGTACATACCGATTACCTTCAAAGCATTGGCCTGCCAATTAAATTTGGACTCGACGATTTTGCGTCCTGCAATACCCATCTGCCTGGAAAGCTGATCATTAGTAATGACATAATTGATTGCGTTAGCTAATAAATTAGCATCTTCTCTTGGGACGAGGATCCCACTTACCCCGTCTTCCACGGCTTCCGGAATTCCGCCTACTTTTGTAGCTACAACTGGCAATCCGCAAGCCATCGCCTCTAAAACAGCGTTTGGCAATCCTTCATAATGTGAAGGGAACACAAAGGCGTCGCTGGCATTCAGGTATTTTACAATCTCATGGTGCTGAAGTCTGCCAAAGTGATGAATTCTGTTTCCGCGAGGATTATTTTTTTGGAATGCTTCCAGAATTGGCCGATCCGGACCGTCGCCCACAATAAACAGATGAAGTCTAGACATGTTTAGGGCTAATTCTTCGAAAGCCGCTAACAATTCAACCAGCCCCTTTGCCCTTGAAACATCTCCGACAAATACGAGGATTTTGTCTGACTCTCCTATATGCATGAGCTTTCTGGTAGAGCTGCGGTCACCATCTTTAAACTGAAACATGCCTATTTCACAACCGTTATAGATTACCTCTATTTCTTTTTTTGGTTTTTCAATCTTGTACGTGGCTTCTTTCAGAGCACTACTTACGCAAAATAATTGGTCGGATTCTTTTATCATTTGCTGGGCCAAACGCATAGACAATTTCCCAAAATACGGGTATACATTAATATCACTCCCTCTCAAACTGCATACAAGAGGAATTCCATATTCCCTTTTAATCATCATCCCTGCATAACAAGAAGCAGAAGCAGCCTGTGCATGAATAATGTGAGGCTTAAACTCTGAAATAATGTTGGCTAAAACCGCTCTCATCCCCCAGTACTGCGTGACATATGACATAGGGTGAAACCACCTGCCAGGAAGACGGAAATAGCGCGGATAATACACGGACACATTGTCGATGGTGTCTTGCTGTGGTATAAGATTGTATGCTCCCCAACGCTCATTGTGCCTGAGTATTTTGGGGCAGTAAGGCACTGGAGCAACAACCCTGACAGTGCATCCTGACTTCATAAGATGTTGTATCTGTGTATGGATAAACATCCCACCCATGTTTTTTGGATACATGTTTGACAAGACTAATACTCTCAGCTGCGAATTTTCTTTCTCCATCATCGAATTATGATTCAATGGGAAGTGACTCGACCTTTTTTCGTCTCTGCATAGATACAGTGAACTGAATTCGTTTCCCGTTCAGCCACAACATTGTCTTGTAGGATACCCTCATAACGGGCGCGGTTAACCCACCCGTAAAAACATAACCGTACTCTTCTACCGGTATCCCGCCAAAATGCTTTTTGAATGTTGCAAGTGGACCTCCAGTAGAAAAACCTCCAAAATCATAACTTCGGTAGCCTAATTCATGATATCTCTTGAATTCATGCCAATGCAGATAAGTATTCAAGGGACCTACAATTGCAGAATCCTCAGGGCTGTTAAGCCTTGTGGAGGCGGAATACAGAGCACGAATACGTCCGGATGATTGGTCAGGCATATCCACGTGCCCACACATGGGGCGTGAATCATAATATATTACATACACATCGGACATAGGCATATATTTCTCGAATTCCTTGTCCGATAACGGCCGGGCATGTCCTTTTTTAACAACAAATGTATTATGGAGTTTAAGAAAATCTTTATAAGCAATGTCCTCGTTCATTTTGATATCAATTCTGTCCATCATTTTTTCAGCCTTCCGTACCAAATAGCGAGCAGTCTGTTTATCAAGCTTATGATACATCTTATCTATTGGCAGGGTTAAATCTACACAGGATGTTCTCATAGGCTCTCGATGAATGAGGTTCTTATGTTTATCCGAAATGTTGACGCTGGTCTGGCGAACTCTTAAAAGCGAGTTCAAATGTAACTTCCCTACAAGGGTTGCTATTTCGGTTTCATTCGGGTAAAAAACCATCTTATCAGAAAAGATTCCATATATTTTCTTATCGATTATAATCACAGTTATCTCCCTTGATATAATTATAAAAGGCTTGTATTTCTTGTTATTGTTTTATCAATAAACATTTGATGCCATAGTTCCAGACAAAGCAGGCTCCATAGACGATGAGTATGGTCATAAGTCCTGTTTTGATGTTCATGAAGCAGCTTCTTAATATAATTCCGTTCGAAATATCCCCTTCCCGTAGCTGTGTCGCTAAGTAATATTTCATTAAGCAGCTTATTGAAGTCGTTTCTGAACCACGCACCGATTGGAATGCCGAATCCCCATTTCTTCCTGTAAATAGCAGATGACGGTAAGTATTTATTTGCAACTTTCTTCAAAAGATATTTATGCACGCCATCTTTCATTTTCAATGTCGATGGTATCTTAGCTGCAAATTCCATCAATTCGTAATCGAGGAATGGGCAGCGTGCCTCTAAGGATGTCATCATTGTTGCAACATCTACCTTTGTCAGATAATCATTAGGGAGAGAAGTCTTGATGTCTACATAAAGGAACTTGTCTATATCGTTAAGCCCATCGGCGCGTTTGCCATATTTTTCAAATATATTAAGTGGTGCATGTGATGCAAGTTGACTCTTAAATCCGGAAGTATAAAGTTTCTCTTTATGGGCATCTCCGAAAATACACCCCAATTCGAGGCTCTTTGCAAATGTGTTGGCGCCATACTCAGTTAATGTCTTCATTTTGCCGGCAACACCACGGTGGCCTCTGTGATATATAAGCAGGTTTGCAATACTGGGAAATATCTTATTAGCTAAGAGTGCAGGCATATATTTCCTGTAAAGTTCAGCACATGCTATTATACGCAACTTGTCATATCCACAAAAGGATTCATCCCCTCCGTCACCGGTTAGGGCAACAGTCACATGTTGACGCGTCAATTTCGAAATGTAATAAGTCGGAATCTGGGAAGAGTCCGCAAAAGGCTCTCCATAATGCCAGACTATTTCGGGCAGGATATTCAGCGCGTCCGGTTCAACGATGAATACATGGTGGTCTGTATCATAGCGGTCGGCTATCATTCGAGCATATTTCAATTCATTGTATGCCTCATCCTTGACCCCCATAGAGAATGTCTTAACCGGAGAATTTGATGATTGCGCCATTAGAGCAACTACAAGGCTTGAGTCTACACCTCCGCTTAAAAAAGCTCCGATGGGGACATCACTAATCATTCTTCTCTTTACCGCGAGCGTCAATATTCTTTCCACTTCGTCGCATGTGTCTTGTTCATTCATTATTTCTTTTGAGGCAAATGTCAGATCCCAGTATTCACAATCAACTGTCTCGTGTTTATTAAATCGGACATAGTGTCCCGGGAGTACTTTTTTTACTTTGTTATAAATTGAAAGTTCCTGTGGAATACAGTATGACTGGAGGAACTGATTTATAGCCTCGTAATTTATTGTTAAATCATCCCGATTCGACATCTGGAAAGATTTTACATCAGAGGAGAAAGCAACCCGTCCGTTTTTTGCCATATAAAAAAGCGGTTTTATGCCGACCCTATCCCGGGCCAATATGAGATCTGCACGGCGGCTGTCCCATATGGCAAAAGCAAACATCCCGTTAATCTTTTTGAGGAGTGATTCAGTACCCCATTCTTCGTATCCGTGAACTAAAACCTCCGTATCTGTTTGTGACCGGAAGATGTGTCCCAATGAAAGTAATTCATCACGGATTGGTTGGAAATTATATATCTCCCCATTGAAAACTATCCATACTGTCGCATCCTCGTTACATAGCGGCTGGTGTCCCGCAG
>Ga0182021_10004025_pt1 | contig 17217 bp, 16 predicted proteins | sample 612E3MmetaG_FD_120493 | JGI IMG/M metagenome (GOLD analysis project Ga0182021, IMG submission 120493) | Permafrost microbial communities from Stordalen Mire, Sweden - 612E3M metaG (Illumina Assembly) | ecosystem: Environmental > Terrestrial > Soil > Wetlands > Permafrost | place: Sweden...
CAACTGCACTTGATCGATAATATTTGAGAGAAGGTTGCCCCGGGCGCTCTTCACCTCAAATATTTTATGGACCGACGGATCCACCTCGAGAAGCCATCCGAAGCCTTACCGAAGGAGTACCGACACATTGGCCTGTGGATTAGTTTCCTTAACAGCCCAAAATGTCGGCGTCGCCCAGACTACGTCCCCGATATCGCCCAGTTGGATAACAAGGACGTTCCTGATCTGTTTTGTGATTTTAAAATGGTCTTGAACAAGCACTACGTCACAGCCATTTTATTAGAAAGAGACGAACGGCTCTTGTTGCAGTTTCTCCTTGGGTACGCCTGCAAAATAGCCTGTCTCATTTATCTAAAGATGCTCTCTGTCTCCTGCGGCGAATATTCGGGAACGATCTCCTTAAGCTTTCTCTTAATAGCCCGCGAATCATGGAGCAGCGATAGTTCATGCAACTCTTTGAGTTCTGAATTCAGCCAACCGTGCAGCTCTGCCGGACTCTTCAACCCATTAGAGAGACCATCTTGTCGAAGCACCATTACTTTCTCGTGCTTCGTCGGCGCAATTCCCTCGCCCACAGTTATGAGTTCTTCGTAAAGCTTTTCCCCTTCCCTGAGTCCCGTAAAGACGATCTTGATGTCTTTGTCGGGCTCTTTGCCGGAAAGTCGTATAAGGTCTCTTGCCATGTCAAGGATCTTAACGGGCGTCCCCATCCTCAGGATGAAAACCTCGCCGCCCTCTCCCATGGCGCCTGCCTGAATGATCATCTGCGCCGCCTCGGGAATAGTCATGAAATAGCGATTGACATCCGGGTGGGTCACAGTAACAGGTCCACCCTGTTCTATCTGGCGCCGAAAGAGAGGAATCACCGATCCTGAAGAACCTACGACATTTCCAAATCGCACAGCCATAAACTTTGTGCCATTTCCCTGGAAGGACTGGAGGAGCAGCTCCGCCACGCGTTTACTCGCCCCCATGACATTGGTGGGCTTCACCGCCTTATCGGTAGATACAAGGACGAAACGCTTTACACCATGCTCGACGGCCAAATCCATCACTACCTGGCTCCCCACAATATTGTTTGTAACTGCTTCCCAGGGATTTTTTTCCAGCATAGGCACGTGCTTATATGCAGCCGCGTGAAATACAACCTGCGGACGGAATTTCTGGAAAACGGAGGTCATGAGCCCTCTATCCTGCACATGTCCGAGGATAGTTGTGCAGGTTTGATAATAGAGTTCATGCTGCAGTTCCATCTGTATGTGAAAAAGATTGGCCTCGCTTGCGTCCACCAGGATGAGCGAATGCGGCTGATACTTGATAACCTGCCTGCATAGTTCCGATCCGATAGAGCCGCCGCAGCCTGTAATGAGAACGGTTCGTCCATCCAGGTAACTCCTGATGCCCATTGTATCCAATTGCACAGGCGGCCGGCCAAGCAAGTCTTCATATCTCACATCCCTGAGAACCTTGACGCTGACGCGGCCATCGATAATTTCACCCATACCTGGCAGGGTCTTATAAAAAATATTGCACCCCTTGCAGATATCTATTATACGCCGCATTTCTTCGCCGCTGGCGGACGGAATTGCAATGAGCACCTCTTCAATTATTTGTTTTTCTATGATGTCGGGCAGTACGTCCATGGAACCAAGAACCGGTACACCGTGAATCGACCTTCCCTGTTTATGGGCATCGTCATCTACAAGGCCTGCCACATCGTATTGAAGCTGGTAATTATCGAATATCTCCCTAAGCATCTTTTCGCCGGCTGCGCCGGCGCCTATGATGAGCACCCGTTTGCGATGCCGCGGCTGAAGCGAATGCATCTGATGCGCCTGTAGCCGTCCCTGCCGGGAGAAGAAAGAACGAATAGACATTCTGAGTCCGCCCGCAAGTAGAAACGTAAATCCGGCATCGAGCAGAAAGACGGCGCGGGAATATCCATGAAATCTGTAGAGGAAGAGAATGGCAGCCGTAATCAGAAGCGTTGACACGAGGCAGGCCTGCGCAAGACGCCAGAAGTCTCTTACGCTGATATAACGCCACATGCCCCTGTACAGGCCAAAACCGAAGAAGATGGACAGCTTTAAGGGTATCAGCCAGATGAGCAAGAGCTCCATCTGCTTTATTTCAATATGAGTTAATGTGGACTCAAAGCGGGAAAGGTAAGCTCCGACAAGTGCGGCTACAAATATTATTGTGTCGCAGACGATCATAAAATAGAATTTTGGATTTCTTAATTGTCGGTACATAGTGCAACCTTCGTTCCGTCAGTGCTTAACACCTTCTTGCTTTAGAACCTTCACAAAGGTCATCCACAATATCTTCAAATCGAAGAAGAAGGATTTGTGCTTCACATAATAATCATCAAAATCAACCTTTACAGGGATCGGCAATTCATCCCTGCCGTTTACCTGCGCCCAACCAGTTACGCCGGGAATCAGTTTGTGAATTCCCTTTTGTGTGCGAAGTTCGACCAAATCATCCTGGTTGTACAGAGCCGGACGCGGCCCGACAAAGCTCATATCTCCTCTTATGATGCTCCACAACTGCGGCAGCTCATCGAGACTGAATTTGCGCAAGAAAGATCCGACGGGTGTAAGGTAGATATCCGGCTTTTCCAATAGATGGGTCGCCACAGCCGGAGTATCGATCCGCATTGTACGAAACTTCGGCATCTTGAATATTGTGTTGTTGACGCCGATTCTATCAGACCAGTACAATACGGAGCCTTTGGAGGTCAGCTTGACCGCCAACGTAATTATGAACATTGGTACGCATGCCAAAATCAACAGAATCACTGCAAGGAACAAATCCATTCCCCGTTTCATAGAGATATATCCCACCCGGCAGTCCCCTCTGCACCCCCTTTTATGGCACAGAGGCCTTCCAGTCAAGCGCTTTCCCGATGTCGGAATTCGTGACCCTCGGAGTACTCATGCTTTACAGGGCAAGTCGCCGCTCCGACGAATCTCATCAACCGTTTCCCGCCACCCTAAAAGCAGATCTTGTCTCGGCACGAATCCCGTGTCTTCCCGAAAACGCTTGCTGCTTACTGCAACATCCTCCACGTACTTATCAATCATGGATTTGATAGCTACACGCCGGAAGCCCATGATCCTTGAAAAAGAGTCGATCAGTACCGCCGCTGCACGAAAAGGCGTGAGTGGCAGAGAAATTCCTGATTCCTTACGGCCGAGGGCCAAACACATCGCTTCGACAATCTCATTGATCGTATGCAGGCTACCATCCGACACGTTATAAAGTTTGCCGACAACACTTGGATGGTTCATCGCCAGGAGTATTGCGTTTGCGGCGTCCTTATCGTAAATCAGAGTCCGCCGGTTCTGACCGGCCCCGATCTGAACAAAGCTATGTCTTGCCAGTGCCATGAGCAGCTTCCGGTAATTTCCTTTGACACGGGGGCCGTAAACAGCACCAAGACGGAGTACTGTGCCTATCGGTGCATCGTGAACCTTCGCATCCAATACAATCCTCTCAGCCTTGAGTTTGCTCCGGCTATAATATGTGTCAGGATTAGCCGGACTATCTTCAGTTAAAATCTGTCCCCGGGATTGGCCATAGACAGATACAGTACTCGAGAACACGAGACGTCTCACCCCTGCCCTGATTGATTCATTCGTAACGTTCAATGTTCCGCCTACGTTTGTTTCCTCGTACAGCTCGGAAAGTTCACGAGAAGGCTTGAAGATATGGAGCAATGCCGCGAGATGAATTACCGATTTGACATTCCCCATGGCGGCTCTTATATCTAATGGATTCGTCACATCTCCTCTGTGCATCTCAACGTTAGCCGGGAAAGCATCTCTCATGGGCAGATTGCGGCAGAGTATGCGCACCCTGTATTTTCTTTCACACAGGGCTTTTACAACCGAAGGCCCTAAAGAGCCGGAAGCGCCAGTAACCAGAACCATCAGACTTGAACCTGTCCCATTGACTTATTGGCAGACAACAACCGCTTGTAAAGCAGGAACGTTTCCCCCACAACTTTTTCGAGCGAAAACTCATCCTCCACAATTTTTCTTCCAGCCGCACCTATTTGCTTTCGCAATTCAGGGTTATCTATGAGACACTTTAATGCCTGCGCAAGGGCGCCGCTGTCCCTCACAGGCACGAGGAGCCCATTGATATTATCACGCACTATTTCTCTGCAGCCCGGCGTGTCTGTGGTCACAATGGCAAGACCGCATGCCGCTGCCTCCAAAAGAACCTTGGGAAGACCTTCCCGGTAGGAAGGGAGACAAACAATGTGAGTCTGTCTAAACACGTCGGCCATATCATTGCGATAACCCCAATACTCGATAATCTTGCTATCCTGCCAATCTTTGAGCTTCGCTGCCGGAACGGCGGAAGGATTGTCACGGTCTATTTCTCCGACAATAACGAACCGCGCGTTGGTACCCCCTCTGCGCAACATCCCTGCCGCTTCAACAAATTCGCCTACACCTTTATCCCATAGCATTCGGGAGGCCATGAGTATTATAGGTATCGTCTCCTTGCCTGAGGATGGCTTAAAAAGATTCGTGTCAACGCCTGAACCTTTTATGAGGACAATCGATTTATCATTTACCAAGTCTTGCATTAAGTTGAAATCATCCGTATTCTGCACAATCGTAAGAGTATTTTTCTTGCCAAGCAGGTGTGAAAATGCCAATTTGATAAATGGCTTTAAGAACTGAGCCAGGAGGTGTCTGGAAGTGAATATATACCCCATGCCCGCCAGGGCGTTTACAACCGAAGGGATCCCTGTCAGACCGGCCGCTATAGAACCATAGAGTACAGGCTTCATCGCAACATGATGAACGATTTGTGGACGCTCCCTTTTATAGATCCTGATCAATTCTATGATAGAGACGATTTCCGCGAGAGGACTCTTACTGCTTCGTTTCAGGCGGATTGGTATCAATTTGAAGCCTTCCTTTTCGATAAGCTCTCCGTGGTCCTTGACAGACGTCGCAATTATTACCTCGAATCCCTGAGCACGCGCAGCACGGGCGATAGGCAGACGATGAGACCAGAAATACCAGTCCTCCGTAACAAGAAATAGTATCTTGGGACTGTTCCTCATTAATTCCTCTGCGCCTCCAGCCAAGATTGAAACATCAACACTGCCCAAAGGTCATACTGCCAGTTTCGTCTTCCGGAAAGATGTTCCAGCCATTTTTCCCTGATTGCACCGGTATGAAAAAAGCCTTCCTCTTTCAGACGTTTTTTATCAAGAAGTTCCTCCGCCCAAGGCCGCAATGCACCCCTGAGAAATGTCCCAATGGGAATCCCAAACCCCATCTTAGGCCTTTCAATCAGCTCTTTCGGAACGTATCGGTAGAGAACCTGCCGCAGTAACCATTTTCCTTGCCTGTTGCGAATCTTCATGGCGATGGGAAGCTGCCAGGCAAATGCCACAACGTGGTGATTGAGAAAAGGGGCGCGTGACTCCAGGCTCACCGCCATGCTGGCGCGGTCCACTTTGACCAGGATATCGTCGGGCAGGTAACTTACAGCGTCAAGTAACATCATCTGATCCAGGAAGTGAGGCAATGAAGTCTGCCTGACGGTCTTCGTGAGAACTGTGTTCTGCTCTTGACCGTTGATAACGATGGAGGCAGGATTATGCCATGCAGATACAAGGCGCCTATAGAGATCTTGCTGAGTCTTGACAGACAGAATTTCAGCAAGTTTGTATATCTTCTCACCCGGCATTGTCTGTTTCAGGCCTTTCGGAATCAGGCAATCAAGAGACTGAAAAATGCCATCCCACGTCTTTGGCGAAAGAGATGTCAGTGCTCTTGCCCCCATTCGTCTCATTCCTTGCGGCACCCATCCGATCTGCCGCCAGATGTCGGGGCCCCAGAAATACCGAGTGTAGCCGCCGAAGACTTCATCACCCCCATCACCCGAAAGGCTAACGGTTACATGCCTGCGCGTCATTTCAGATACGAGGAAGGTTGGTATCTGGGAAGAATCGGAAAAAGGTTCGTCATACATCTCGGGAAGCCTGGGAATGACAGACAGGGCCGATTCTGCTGTGACATACAGCTCCGTATGATCCGTACCCAGATGTTGAGCTACGGCCTTTGCGTTTACGGCCTCGTTATAACCTTCCTCGTGAAAACCGATTGTAAAGGTTCTCACAGAACGATCACTCTGGGCCTGCATCAGGGCCACGATAGTAGAAGAGTCCACGCCGCCGGAGAGGAATGCGCCAAGGGGCACATCGGCTTCCATCTGCTCTTTAACGGCTTTACGAAGTAAAGTATCGAGATCATCTATCGCCTCTGCATCAGATCCGCCGAAAGGATTTGCCAAGCCTTTTTCTGCAACCTCCAGCATATCCCAGTATTTCCGGACATTATGATTCCTCTCCCCCATCTCTTTCGGTCCGAGCGTAACATAGCTTCCGGCGGGAAGCTTCCATATGCCCTTGTAAATAGAGTAAGGCGTGGGAACACAGCTATACCTCAGATACATGCACAGGGCATTCCGGTCTATTTCCCACGGCTGCCGGTCCGAAGCATTCGTCATGGAAAAGGCCTTCAGCGCCTTCAGTTCTGAACCAAAAATGAATGCATTCCCCGACCAGCCATAGTAGAGGGGCTTTTCCCCCATGCGATCCCTTGCCAGGGTCAATTCCCTTTTTTCCCTGTCCCAAAGGGCAAACGCAAACATACCGGTGAATTTTCTCAGGGCCTTTTCCGCGCCCCGGCCCGCTATGGCCTCTAACATTATTTCCGTATCCGAATGCCCGTGCCAGATCATCTGCGCGGCATTTGACCCTTTATTTAGATTGACCAACAAGCCGTCCTGCGATTCAATATCCTTCTTGATATCCTTATGGTTGTATATCTCGCCGTTGAAAACAATGACGTAACGTCCGTTATGCGCGATCATCGGCTGATGACCCATCGGCGTAAGATCTATAATAGCCAATCTGCGAAAACCCAGGGCTATCCCGGAGGCGGCATCTACCCAGGAGCCCCCGTCATCCGGGCCGCGATGGTAGAGTGTATCCGCCATCATATTGACCGTCTGCTTCAGTGCAGCAGAGTTCAGCGAACGGCTATTATCGACGATTCCGGCAAACCCGCACATAGTTTTTACCAAAGCCCCCGAATAATCAGTACCTTCATGCTGCGGCTCTCATTGCAAACGCACGGCATCTCATCGACCATAACTCGTGAATCGGGCCATCATGCGCTCAGGCCATTTGGGATATTGATGTGCAATCACGAGCAATGTCACAATTATGCAAATATCCCATCCGAGCATGGCGTAACGGAATTGGGTATCAAAGACAAACAGCATCGGAATTTGGGCCGCCAGAGCAACCGTGGCCAAAACCGGAATAACCTTCGGGTTCTTTCGATTTCTGTATGCCATGAAAATGCATAAAACCAGAGTCGGAATTCTCAACAGCAAAAATGAGATGGCAACCGCTCTCGTAAAATGCCGCAGCTCCGGCAATGCCCGGAGCCAGTCCCAGACCTGCTTCGCGGTCTTCGTCAGGTTGATGCCGTGCCACTGTCCTGTAATCAATTCATAAACTCCTTGGATATAATTCCACGGGTTCAAAGACATGGAAATGGTCGTGCCCGAAGCGGAGATAAGAAGTGGACACACCGAAGCGTTTCGATGGCGGTGTGTAATGGCTAAGTGAGAGGAGTATAGATATTTTGACAAGGAGCTTAAGTTAGAAGCCGTACGGTTGATAGATGATTGTAAACGTTCGGTGAGGGACTTAGCAAAGGATCTGGATGTTCATCCTAATTTGTTACATTAATGGAGGCGCAAATATCGTGCAGATAAGGAGCATGCATTTCCTGGAAAAGATTATATGAAGACCCCGGATGAACAGATTCGACGGTTAAAGCGGGAGACTGAGAATTTAAGGGAGGAGAAGGATATCTTTAAAAAAGCCTTGGACATCTTCTCAAAGCACCGAAAGTGAAATATCAGTTCATTGACAAGCACCGTTCCGAGTTTGCGGTGCAAAGGTCGCCACCGCGATGCGCGCCGAAATGATCAATGCCCTTTCAGGCTTATGGGGTCATGGTTATAGCCAATACTGCCTTTCGCCGTCAGGCGGCTACCGGTTTGTTCATCTTGTTGCGGAGAAACCGGAAAATGCCTTTCACATACCCAATGACCCTCCCCGCATCTATGACAAAACCGATGACGGGCAGGGTCAGCACCGATAAAGGTTCGTTTCTGAAAATATTTGAGTTCCGTGATTTTATAAGGGGAATGAGGTAGCCCCGAATTATGGTATAGACAAGAAGAGTGAGCAGTGCGGACTGCATGTTCACATACAGCCATAGCTTGTCGATATGGGCGAGAGGGATATATTCATTATAGGGCCATGGCCGAAAGAACCGAATTTTGATGACGTAGACTACGGCAAGAGAGAGGAGAAAAAAGCCGTAGATATGATGGGCGTAGTAATTATGCAAACCCACCGTGTTTTCCGAATACCGGATGGTCTTCCGAATAATATCCTTCAGGGATTTTGCGTAATTGATGCCATTATATCGTATCCAGACATTGTGGTTTACGTCCCGACGGATTTTTTCCCGCGCCAGTTTGTTTACCCAGTCCACATCATGGCCTGCTCTCCTCTTTTCCAGGAAGAGGCCCGTTTTCTCAAAAACAGACTTTTTCACCAGGGACGAAGGCACCGTCGGTCTTGAACGCTGATAGCCATACGTCTGAGCGATGGCCGACTTATCAAACAGGGTGGTACCTTCAAAGTGGCAGAGGCCCGACACCACGTCGCCCCCAACGGCCTGCATATAGTCCATCTGGTTTTGCAACCAATCTCGGTCGAAGAGGAGACCGCAATCCATGAAGGCGAGGATATTGCTTGTGGCCCGGCGAATGCCCACGTTCATGGATGAGCCCGGCACGTTCGTCCCTTCGTCGAGATTCCGATAAATGGTGCCTTTGCTACGTCCATTCTTCTCGATCCAGTTCTGGACGACCCGGAAGCTGTCGTCGGTGGAACTCGAGTTTATAAGGAGGACTTCCATAGGCGGAAGCGTCTGAGCTGCAATCAGATCCAGCGTCGTTTCGATCGTTTTCGATTCGTTGTGGTAGGGGATAATAACGGAAATGTCAACCATGAGTGCCGTAATTTCTCCGGAAGTATTGTTCATACCATTGAATTGTTTCCTTCAGACCGCTATTGAAATCCACACTCGGTTTCCAGCCGAAGCGCCTGTTCACCTTTTCGTAGTCCATGAACTGGAACTCGATTTCACCGGCCGCCTGGCGGTCGGCCCACAGGGGGTCTATTTGACGATAATCCTCTTCCCGGTTCAGGATCGTGTATATCTCCTGAACCACATCTTTTACCAGCCTGGGCTGGTTGGTGCCTGCATTGAATATTTCTCCCCCCAGTTCCCGGTTGGACGATAGGGCTTCCGCCAGAAGCATGTAGAGACTGACCGCATCGCCTATATACATATAGTCTCTGATATGAAGGCCGTTGCCTCTCGGGATGAAACGGCTGTAACCGAGAGCGGAACGAACGGCATCGGGAATCAGCGCGGAGAAATTCATCTGGCCCGGACCGTAGAGGTTACAAAAACGGGTGATAATGATCGGAAGCGAATAGAGGTCCGATGCATAGCTCCGTGCAATCATATCAGCGCAGGCCTTCGATACATCATACGGATAAACCGGGATCAGGGGGTAGTCCTCCCGGTAGGGCAGCTTTTCCTTTTCATAGTTGCCGTAAGCCTTGTCGGAGGAAGCAATAATGGTTGCCTGGATCTTTTCGCCGCTGTCCCGGATCGCCTCCATCAGGGCGTAGGTGCCCCGGACATTTGTTTCCCAGGTCAGGAAAGGGTAGGTCTTTGCGATACCCACTTCCACCTGGGCCGCCAGATGAAAGCAGCAGGTAATCCGCTCCTCCACGATCACTTTTCGCAAAAGCTCCTTGTCGGTGATGTCACCGAGGATGATATGAACGCTGTCTGCGAGCCCTTCGTGGAATAGGAGGGAATCCTTTTGCAGATTCCGGATGAGACCCACGACGGCTGCGCCCTCGGTACAGCAAGCCTTCGCCAGGTTACCTCCCACAAATCCATTGATCCCCGTAATCAGCACCCTTCTTTCCTTCCAGAAATCGTGTCCGCTCATAAGACGTTACCTATTCAATAGAGTGGTTATTTTCGCGATATTATTTTCCGCTTCGCGAAGCTCTGTGATCGTGTTCACCGTGATGTGAATACCCCGGTGTCTGTAGCTGAACATCTCGCCCCGGCGAGACTGCTCCTTAAGGAACTCGACGAAGCTATGGCTTTTCTTTATGCGCGTCAGGCATTCCTTGCCGAAGTAGAAGTAGCCAATGTTGATCCACTTGTCCAAGATTGGTTTTTCTACAAAGGTCTGGATCTGCCCCGATCTACCCATTTCCAGAATGCCAAAAGGGCTCTGAAGCGGATATGACGTGATAGTGATGCCCGCTTTGTGCTTACGGTGAAATTGTATCAGCTTCATCATATTGACGTCGGCCAGGGTATCACCGTAGCACATGATAAAATCTCCGGAAATGAGCGGCGCCGCATCCTGAATCCGTTTGATAATGTCCACGTCCCCTGAATCGATGATTTTGATTTCCAAGTTTTTGTGATGATGCTCGAAGTATTCGAAGATCTTTTCAGACTTGTATCCCGCCGCCATGATGAATTTTCTGAAACCGAACAGCTCGAGGTAGGAGATCAGGTGTGTCAGGATGGGGGTCCCGTCGATGGGGATCAAAGGCTTTGGTATTTTGTCCGTCAATGGGCTGAGCCTTTCACCCTTGCCGCCGCACAATATTAAAATCACCAAGTCTCCGCTTTGACGGTTATTCATATATTCACCACTTTCCTCATTCAGATGGCACATGAGTGTAAGGCATGCACTTGCATCTCACATTTATATCCTTAGCGTTCATCTTCTCGCCTGATAACGAGATTCTGATGGTATTGGTCCGGATCAACATCGTGTATGCCAGCACGTACAGTCGTTGGTGTGGAACCACTGCCGAAAAGATAGATGACCGATGGTTTCTGGAGCAAGCAGCTCAATGTCCCGTTCCAAGGATTATCCCAAGGCAGATTCAAGCGGATGGTCAGAGTCGTATCACGGGGAGTGCGGTTGTTGAATACGGATGCGAAACGGTTGAGTTTCCCTTCCGGTGTCCTGGCTATCCGAGCATCTCCCCGCTCCAGATAGCCCGCCGGGAGACGGTATAGGCCCGAATCCTTTGCAGACCGCAGCACCTCCATGGCAAAAGTCGGATTGTTGTGGAGAATTCCATTTTCCCCTGATTTCAGCTCCTGGCAGCGGCCGCTGAGAAACGGTAAATATGCTATGTTCGAAACAACCATGAAGACAATTGAAAAAACAAGCGCCTTCCTTGCGAAATTCGCAGCACCCTCGCCTGTCTTCATCGTTTCTACCAGGGCGATGTACGTACAGACCGTAAGAATAGTGGATATGAGCCGGTAGCGGCTTGTGAACAGAATCAAGTCTGTGCCGTAGAGAGAACGCTTCAAGGCGACAGCGGCGCATGTCATCAAAAGAAAAACAATGAACAGAAAAAAAACGGGATTTAATGCATAATATTTTTTATACGCAACGTACACGAGGCACGCTGCAATGAAGCTCCCGGCAACTACCGAGGGGAGCTTCAGGCCGAAGCCCAGAGTGGACCCCATCGAGGATAAGATGTTGACGAGCAAAATAGTGGGATCTGATAAAGAGCGGATGATACTGGCAGCAATGTTCGTCCCTGAGGCGTTTCCACCGGTTCCCTGAAAGAAAAAGAAAACAAAGATCAAAACCACGGCGGCCATCGTCCAAATGGAAAGCGCGACATATCGGTGGCGGAATAAAAGCAGAGGCATTCCAGCCAGGAAAACGAACATGCCGTTGGCGGCCGTTAGGCAGGCCAATATCGCCGAAGCGATGGCGCACACCAAGCCCATGGTAGATTCCCGCTGCAGAAACAAAAGGGATAACAGAGCAAGAAAAAAAACCGCAAAATACGTTGTGGCTGCTACGGCCCACGTCGATATTTCCCAGTATTGGATTTGGAAGAGGAGAAAGGATACCGGAAGGAACAGCATCCAGCGGTCCACATCCCGCTCACGGAAAGCCACCGAGATAGCCATGTATAGTGCGAGAAGAAAAAGATTCCCCCCGACAATCAGGTGTATGAAGTTCACTTGACCTGCGAGGATGCGGTCTCCGAGAGCCATCACTCTGGTCATGCCGATGATATGATCCGCATCCGCCCTCAGAAACAGCGTGACGACATCCCCGACACTCCCGGCCTGGTTCAGCCTTGCAAGAAATCCCAGGATCGTCTCGATATCGTCATAGATCGGTATATTGACAGAGTTCAGCATGATCAAGGTGAAGTACAGAATAATAGGTGCCGCAAGAAAGGCCATGCAGAGACTTTTTTTATTCATAATCATCCTATGACCCATCGGCTTGTCTCATCGTTGTGTGACTGTGATCCCACCATGCGGGCAGCGGCGATAAGGGAAGTTCTAAAGGAAAGGATCGTCATTGACGGTTAGTGAATACCATCCCAGTAGTAGGCGGTTCGGCCAATCCGGAATATTTGGAAATTCCGTTTTGATTCGATGTTACTTTTGTTCCCTCCGCAATGATCATCCCCCCGAATTTTCTCAAGAGGGGAATCGAGCCAAATACAGCATCGGTATAATACAATAACTTCCTGTTTGTTGATTCACCGAAAAGATAGAAGAAATGAGGAAGAATAAAGGTCGATATTTTTATTTTGCTATGGATATCGGCCTTTTTAAGCCACGTGCACAGCGTTTTTTCCGTCATGAGTGGATGATCGTTCGCATGTTCATTGTAGAGCTTGTATACCGACATGGCAAAATCGAAAATGAAGCGCACCGGACTGCGGTGGGGATCGTAAGAAAAAAAGCCCCCTCCGGCTGTTACTTTTTTCACGCCATTCACGATGGTCCTCTCGGGATCGTTCACATGATGGAGGGTACCGACAATTATGCACGCGGCAAGAGTGTCATTTTTTATCGGCGGATTTTCCGCATCGGCTACGATAAAATTCACATATTGATCGAGTCCCTTTTTCCGCAATTTCTCCTGCGCCACCATGAGCATCTCCTCTGAAATATCGATACCTATGGTATGAATACGGCGGCTCGCCACCCATTCACATTGTCTGCCCGTCCCGCAGCCAAGTTCCAATATCCATTGCCCCTCAATCAGGGTCCGCCTGACCCAGTCATGAAAGATAAGCCCATCAAGAGCTATGAAGTAGGGACTCCCCGTTATTTTTTCCTCATAATCAGTTGATGATTCATTAAAGAAGTCAATTTGTACGTCTTTCTGGCCGTGTCTAGACCCATGAGCCTTATCAAATTTCAGGCCATATTTATCGGCAAAAATATCATATAATTCATCCCTTCTCATGGACAGCATCAACAGATCCGCAATGCCGTTCTCTATGCGATACCATATCCCGCATCCGTTGCAGATGAGTCGGCCTTCAGATATTTGGTGTTCGTCACTCCTGAATTCTTCACAAGCAAAGCGGCCGCTGTTGCACATAGGACAAACGATATAGGGCAAAGCGTTTTTATTCATGATTCTCGGCCGATTGCCAATCGGTGATTACGGCGCTTTATTAGCCAGCTCCATCATATACTGCCCCCCCAAAGGAACATGCCGTAGAAAACCCTCAATATTTCTCAGTAAAGTTGAAGACCACGGGAAATAGAGAATATAATTTCTTTGAATGACCTTCAACCCGCAGGATTCGGCAAGTGCGGCTAATGCCCGGCTACTGATCAGCACGGAATCTTCATCAAAGGGACAGGACTTAACGATATGCCGCGTTATCGGGTTAAGGGGGTTATGTTCGAAAATGACGATTCGGCCGGCACTCTTCAGAACGCCCTTCAACCGGAGAAGAACTCTCCCGCGGTCTTGCACGCTGATGTGATGAAACACATTGGCTGCAAGGATTAGATCAAACCGCACATACGCAGGGAAAGAATCTTCGAAATGGACATTGTCTAGAGATTGATTAGCGTACTTTGCGCGTTCCAGTAATTTCTCCGCCACATCGTAGCCGTAAACGGTTGCCGTTATAAATTCATGCGCCAACAACCCCGTCAGCCTTCCCTCGCCGCAACCAAAATCCAGGATGGAGAGATCTTGGTTGCTTTTCGTCACCCATTTCTTGATACAGGCAATTTTATAGGGATCAAAGAAATCAGCGCTACCGCCTAATGGACCGAGGCTTTCTTTTAATAAGCTCCGGTAGTTGTTTGAGTAATGATTAAAATCAGCAGCACACATATGCGGCCAATAGTTCAGGATTGTCCATACCTTTCCTTCAAGTAAAACCAAGTGTCTCTGATCTTCTCCTCCAGATTCTGAAACGCGAAACCCGGAAAATGAGCAAGCAATTTGGAGCTATCTAGAACAACATAATTGTTGTCGGATTTACGGCGGGGACAAATGGAATATTTCAGAGAATCTCCGAATACGGAACAAAATATGTTCAACATGTCCAGGATGGAGATTCCCCTCCCCGTTCCCAGGTTGAATAATTTCGAGGCGCTCAAATCCCTCAACGAATAGGTCATCAAATATGCTATGTCTTCAACATATATATAATCCCTGATCGTTTCTTCTCCGCCGTAAATGACGACATCCTCATCTTTAAGAATCCTACCCATCCAGACGGCAACGACACCCTGCGAGCTTTCGATCGGCTGTCTGGGGCCGTATGCATTACCAATCCGGTAAATATCCGACGCAATGTTCCGGGCTTCCCTGAAATAATTCAAAAAATACTCCGCCGCCAGTTTGCCGATGCCGTAAGGATTGAATGGCTGCGGCAAAGTCTTCTCCGAGATCAATCCGGTATGTCGTCCATAAACCGTGCCGCCGGACGAAGGAAAGACAATTTTTTTAATGCCATGATCGGCAGCAAGTTCAAAAAGCTGACATGAATATTTAAGGTTTTCTTCAATTTCGACATAAGGATCATTCCAGCTAGCCGCTGGATTGGTGTTGGAGATAAAATGAAACACCACATCCTGGCCGCTCAAGGCTCGTGCCACATCAGCACGGTTGGCAAATTCTCCGGATACAAACCTGATACGGCATCTTTGATGTTCGAGGTTTCGTGAAATATTATAAGGGAAGCGATCAAAAACCGTCACCTCATGACCTTGATTCAAAAGTTGATCAACGACATGAGACCCGATAAACCCGTCGCCACCAAGCACGAGTACCTTCATTTGTCGTCTCTGTCAGTCCTCTCAGCCACAAATGCAACCGGCCATTTTCTGGTATTATCGAACAGCCTACTGATATAAAGACCAATGATACCGATTGTAACGAGCTGTATCCCGCCTAACAGGGTTACGACGAGTATTGTGGAGAGAAACCCGGGCACATCAAAAGGCTTGATCAACCAGTACAGTAAAAGAAATAAGGCATATGAAAAAGCAGCAATCGAAACAGCGAGACCAATATAGGTTGCCAGATACAGAGGAGTTGACGAGAACATCACAATTCCGGTTACCGCCAGCTCAATATATTTCCGAAAATTGTATCCCGATTCACCAAAGACCCGTGCAGAACGCTCATACTCCACTCCAACCTGATGAAACCCCACCCATGAACGTATTCCCCGCAAGAACGGTTGGGCATCATTCAGTTGCATCATGCAATCCACAACATTTCTTCTCATGACGCAAAAATCACCGGAATCGTAGGGTATATCTATTTTAGATAAGTAGTTCAGGACTTTGTAAAAACAAGCATAAAAAAAGCGCGTGATAAAATTCTCTTTCCGCTTGCGACGTATTCCGTAAGCGACATCCGCACCATTATAAATTTGCTCAAAAAAGAGCGGTAATATTTCTGGGGGATCCTGCATGTCGTCGTCTATGATCGCTATAAATTCTCCGCGGCTTTCCCGCAACCCAACGGTAAGTGCGGCCTGATGGCCAAAATTTCTGGATAAACGAGCCCCCCTAATGAAACGGTTATGTGCTGATAAACGTTTGATCTCATCAAACGAACCATCCTTGCTTCCATCGTCAATAAGAATTAGTTCAAACGGTACATCCATGTGATGCATTGTGTCGGCAATCCTTTTAATCAATGTTTCCAATGAAGATTTCGATTCGTAAACCGGCACCACGATACTATGAAGTTGTCTTTTGTAATCATCCATTATCGATATCTCATCATAATTATTTCATCTGTAGATTGGTAAAAGACCTGATTAGTTTATCATATTTAATTTTAACCATCCCTTATGGACGGTGAGCAGGAAGCTGCCGCCAACGATACCAGTCCCAATCTCCATGGAGTTTCTGTCTGAAGATGCGAACGGAATCGGAGCTCAAAATAAACGTTCGACACAACAAAAGCATATCTTGTCCGTAACCATTGATGTCAAAGCAACTCGATGCTCCCAGCGTATAGCCTGCTTTTTCCACGGCAGCCCTTACACGCTTGTCAACACATCCATGGGGGTAAGAAATCATCGATATTTCTTTACCGGTTAAATCTTCCAGATAGTGTTTGCTCGAATCAAGTTCGTTTTTTAATTCTCTGTCACCGCAATCAGTGAGCGGATTGTGGGTGACACCGTGAGAGCCGATTGTCACCAACTGATTCTCTGATAATGAACGAAGTTCAGATTCGTTTAGAAAAGGAAAAGAACCCTTGCGTACATACGATGTGGTGGCAAATACGGTAAAGGGTATTTTATATTTTTCTAAAATCGGAGCAGCAACTGACAGATTGTCTTTATATCCGTCATCGAAGGTAATAGCAACGCCTTCCATCTGTTTTATGGAAGAAACATTGCTTAAAGGGAGGGCAACAGAGTTACCTTGACACGACAGTTCTGCCATATGTTTTTCAAACAGTTGAGGGGAGAGACAGAAGAGATTCTTAGGATCATCCTTTGTTTGAGTTCCAATGGCGTGATAGAGAAGAATTCTCAATCCTTTGCGGGGCTTTGAATATCGACGGGCAATGGCCGAAACTTCGGAAATCCCACGAGTGATCACCCACCGCCAATTCATATTCTTCCTGCTTTATAACGGATTGCACAGTTCACGGCAAATCGCATTGTTTCGGATGCCGCCCACTCCCATTCACCAAGATATTCAA